>Ga0272448_1006600_pt1 | contig 12482 bp, 12 predicted proteins | sample YNPCB0191_FD_202220 | JGI IMG/M metagenome (GOLD analysis project Ga0272448, IMG submission 202220) | Hot spring sediment microbial communities from Yellowstone National Park, WY, United States - YNP-CB-019-1 | ecosystem: Environmental > Aquatic > Thermal springs > Hot (42-90C) > Sediment... | reverse complement strand
GAATCACGCGGCGAAAATGGACGGAAAAATCCACCACCAAGCCTGCTCCCAACGCTTCGCCGGCAATCCCGCTGCCTGCTCCACGGGCGTGAAGGGAGATGCCTTTTTCCGCAGCATAACGGACGAGTGCGGCGACATCTGCGGCTGAGCGCGGTCGCACCACTCCCAGTGGTTTTATTTCGTAGATGCTCGCATCGGAGGCATAAAGCTGCCGATGCACGTCGTCGCAGAACACTTCGCCGGCGATCAGGCCGCGGAGATCGTCCTGCAAACGCTCTCGTTGCTGATCGATCAGACTCATGCCGTGTGAACACCTCACGACGGCGGTTGCGGGGCGATGGTTTCTACTGTTGCTACCGCCGATTGCCGTAAATCAACGTCATCAATTCCGCACGTGTGGAGGCCCTCGTGCGGAAACAACCTTTCATGGCCGAGGTAACACAGACCGAGCCGGGCTTCCGCACGCCGCGAATCGTCATGCAAGTATGCACCGCCTCGATGACTACCGCCACGCCCTTGGCCTGCAACTCTTCCACCAATAAGTCGGCGATTTCTTCGGTCATGCGCTCCTGAACTTGTGGACGGCGAGCGAACTCCTCGACCACCCTGGCCAGTTTGCTTAGCCCGATTACCCGTTCGCCGGGCAAGTATGCCACATGCGCCGTGCCCATAAACGGCAGTAGGTGATGTTCACACATGCTGGTAAACTTTATATCCCGCACCAACACCACCTCATCGCAGGTTTCCTTAAAAAACTTTCGCAAATGCCGACGGGGGTCTTGATGCAGCCCACCGAAAAGTTCGGCATACATCCGCGCGACGCGATCCGGCGTGTCGCGTAGCCCTTCGCGGTCGGGGTCTTCGCCGATAGCGGCCAGAATTTCACGTACGGCGCGGGCGATTCGCGGCCGATCTACCTGAACTACCTTGCCGTCGAGGGTGGAAGCATTTGCTTCCTGCCGCGGGGCTTCTGCGTCGCTGCCGCAATCATCGCAATCGTAGGAGTTTTTCGCCACGCTTCTTTTCCGCCGTGTTTTTCTCGTTCCCATGAATTAAACCTAGAGAAATCGGAGTCGGCAAAATCACTATGAGTTCCAGCTTCGATAATAAGCCCCCACCTGCCGCCGGTCAAGCCGCTGATGCTGTTCGTAAGCCCTCAAGCTCGAGAGCCGGGACGAAATGGGGCTTAGTTCGTCAAGGCATTGCGTCGCCGATTTGTCTTAGTAGCGTAGGCGTCAGTAGCGCAGGCGTCCTCGCCTGCACTAGGCGAAGCCCCACTCGCTTCATTCTCAAGTGCCCCAGCTATTTCGAGATACGGCCACTCTTCAGGCTTTTCACACAGTCCCGCTTTGACCGGATTTTGGACGATGTACTCCAAAACCCTGGCAAAATCCGCTTCGTCCCGGATCAGATGGTCATACGACTCACGTTGCCAAAAGGCTTCGCCCTTGGGTATCAGCAGGCCGGAGGCCTGGGCTGCTTTTTGGGCTTCATGTGCGGTAAACGACTTCCAATTATGCAGAACTTGGCTCAACGTATAACCTGTATGCGGCCTTACCAGTGCATGCACATGATTGGGCATCACCACAAAGGCATAGAGGGTATATCTCTTGCGATGGTAATAACGCATCGCCTGAGCTACCATGCTGCCGATCGCCGGTTCTTTCAACCAGCAGCGGCCATGTCCGGCGTCCAAAAAAGAGTCGATGCGATCTGAGAACAACTTCCTCAGGCGCCCCTTTTCGACAGAGGACAACTGCCGACCCATCGCCTCTGGCCGTTTGACAATCTCTTCCCGTTCAGCGCGAAGAGATTCCAGCACTTCTTTTGGAAAGTGTCTGCCAGACGAAATGTGACGAAATAAGTACCGCCTTCCATCTTCAGATGTGGCAGATAGCCGCGGTCATGCCACCCAGAAAGCAGTGCAGCCGACTGTAGCGCAGCCGTCTCGGCTGCACTCTTCTCACTCGACTCGGCTGCACTCTTTCTACTATTCCCACTCCTGTTTGTTGGCAAGGCAGGCGAGGACGCCTGGGCTACGGGCAAAGCAGGCGAGGACGCCTGCGCTACAGGCGAGACGCTTGCGCTACGTTTTCTGTAGGCCATGCTAAGATTATAGCTACAAGCGGCTTACATACCAACCAGAAGTAGCAGGAGCAGGTGTCGGGGCCGGAGGGTGCATCCGAAGACGATGGTCGCAACGAAGAAAATCCTTCACAGCGAGCTTGGCCGGTTGGGCTAAGTTTGCGGATTATGCTTAATTTTCCAGCGCCGAATTGCCGATCTTGCCTAATGTGAAGACTAGTCTCCAGGTGATCTCCTGCCCCAAAAGAGTGCTTTTATGGGCGCCGGGCGGCATTGTTATTTGCTGTATTTCCTGAGTGTATGCTGCCTCGTAAGTGCGGCAGGCTGTCGATTTCATCGCACCGGAAATGGCTTTGTGATTCGCGGCCAATGGTCTCTGGAATGGGAAAACCTACCGAGGCTTTCTTTTAACGAAGCCGCTGCACGACCGGAAGCCGAAAAAACTGCCGTTCCGGATCAGCCTGCTCGACCTGAACTCCTGCCCTGGCGGGGCCGCTTGCGGGGCTATCGAATCGCCGGCCGATTATTCGGTCGAGAGCAACATCTTTCACCAGCAGAGGCCTCTTCTTCTGCGGCTGGAGTCGCCGAAACAGAACCACCGGTGAGCAAAGAAGAAACTTCTTCTCAGGAAAAGCATTCTGCACGTCGGCATTTCCTAGCCGTCGCTTACAGCCCGGGCGAAGAGGCCGAAAACGACAAGGTCCGCGAAGCCTCGACGCTGGTGGATAGAGTAATCGAATAGAGGCGGAGCTTCCGATAGCCGGCCACGCTAGAAGCTGCCGTTTGCGCAGGTTGACGCGTGTCAAACTAGGTAGTTTTTGCGGCTTGCAACGGTGCTTATCAAGGCGCAATTTCCGCAGGGCCGATTTATCACCAGTGAAGATATTTTTGCGCGGCCGGCGCTGGGTATGAGAGCGGCTACGCTTGCCTTTGCCGCGCGCATGGAACCTGTGAAGCCGCTAAAGTATCGTTTTCAGCCCTTGACGGACTTCGCATGATTACCGCAGCCGCGCGATATATCTTGATGGCGGGAAGAATCGCCCGCCCCTTCATTCTTTCATTAGCTTACATTTTGCTCTCCGCATTGGCCCAGGCGGAAGAGCGCGAAACGCCGTTGGTTAAGGCCATTCAGCGTGCCCGCGGCGCGGTGGTCAACATTCGCGGCGAGAAGTATGTCCGGCCTGCCCCGGACGAAGCCGCACCGGCCGACTTCAGCCGTCGCGTCAGTGGGATGGGCACGGGCGTCGTCATTGACCAACGCGGATATATTATCACCAACTATCATGTCGTTGACGGCGTGCGGGAAATTCAGGTAACCACCGTCGCCGGCCGGCGATATGTCGCCAAGCTCCTCGCCCGCGATTCTGAAACCGATCTGGCCATCATTAAGATCGACGCACAGGAACCGCTGCCTGTCATGCCGCTCGGCACGTCGTCAGACCTCATGCCGGGCGAAACGGTGATTGCCGTCGGAAACGCCTACGGTTACGAACATACGGTTACGCGAGGAATCATCAGCGCCTTGCATCGTGCGGTCCAGGTGAGCGACGCCCAATTTTACAACGACTTGATACAGACCGATGCGAGCATCAATCCCGGCAATTCCGGCGGCCCGCTGCTGAATATAGAAGGCAAAATGATCGGCCTGAACGTGGCCGTACGCGCAGGCGCGCAAGGCATCGGGTTTGCGATCCCCGTCAACAAAGTGGCTGCCGTGGCTGCCGCGCTGCTGGCTGCATGTAACGCCCAACAAACCCGCATCGGCATCGTCTCTTCGGTCGAATCGAGCGAAAAAGAAGAAATGATCGTCGGCGCGGTCGAGGCCGATAGCCCTGCGGCCAAAGCCGGACTGAGAGCCGGAGATATAATCGTTGCCGTGGACAACACCGACGTGCGGCAACCGTTGGATTTTCAGCGGGCAATGCTGGAGCGAAAGCCGGGTGAAAACGTGCAACTGGCCGTCCGCAGGTCCAATGAGCTGCTTGCCTTAAAGCTGACGTTGGGCGAAGCAACTGTAGTGAAATCCGATCAACCGGCGTGGGAGTTGCTGGGCCTGGAGCTTCAACCCCTATCGCCGGCCGAGTTTCGCCAGCGTCAGCCGACGCGCTATCGGGGCGGTTTGCTGGTAACGGCCGTCAGGCCCAATAGTCCCGCCGCCGAACAGGGCATCATGGCCGGTGACGTGCTGGTCGGGATGCACATCTGGGAAACCGCCTCTCTGGAAAACGTGGCCTACATCCTCAAGCGTCCCGATCTTGCCGCACTCAGCCCGATGAAGTTCTTCATCCTGCGTAACGGGGAGACGCTGTACGGCTACTTCACGCTTTCCCCAACCGCCGCCTCATCGACAAAAACCGCCCAGCGGTAGCCGTAGCCGAGCGATGCTTCAGCCGCTATGATTGTGTAAGGCTGTTCTTTTTTAGCCGGGCGAATATGGAACGAGAGTTTGTGGATTGGCTGCGGCGACGATTGCCAAGTCATCCGCTATTGCGGCTGGGGCTTGGCGATGATGCCGCCGTATTGTCGCTCGCGGAGAAAACGTATTGCGTGGTTACGGTGGACCTTTTGAGCGACGGCGTCGATTTCGACCTGAAAGAAGTTGGCCCTCAACGGATAGGCCGAAAATGTCTGGCGGTCAATTTGAGTGACCTGGCGGCCATGGCTGCGGAACCGCTGGCCGGAGTCGTTGCCCTGTGCTTGCCGAAAACCGAGGCGTTCGAGCTGGCCGTGGCGCTCTACGAAGGACTTTTACCCCTGGCTGAGAAGTATCGCGTCGTGATTGCCGGCGGGGATACGAACACCTGGGATGGGCGGTTGGTTGTGAGCATTACGCTTTTGGGATTAGTCGGGCCGCGCGGGCCGCTTTGCCGTCGCGGCGCTTTGCCCAGCGACCGCATCTTGGTAACAGGCGCATTCGGCGGCAGCTTGCTCGGTCATCACTTGGATTTCGAGCCGCGCGTGAAGGAAGCTCTTTTGCTCCAGAAGGAATACCGGTTACATGCCGGCATCGACGTGAGCGATTCACTTTCGCTGGATTTGTGGCGCGTGATGAGCGAGAGCGGCTGCGGGGCGATAATCGACGCCGCGGCCGTTCCTATTGCACCGGCGGCGCACAGGCTGGCAGCCGCTCGCGGCGATAATGTTTCGGCCTTGGACCATGCGCTTACGGATGGAGAAGACTTTGAGTTGCTTCTGGCCGTGCCGAAAGACGAAGCCCGACGCCTCCTCGCTGCGCAGCCGCTCAGCATACCGGTTACTGACATCGGTGAGTTCATTTCCGAGCCGGGCCTATGGTTGCGTGAAGCGGACGGTACGCGCCGAGCTTTGTCGCCCTGCGGGTGGGAATATTAAGCGACGAACGACTACGAATGAGCAAAGGCCGATGAGTGAATGCGTCTTTCATGCTGAGGACGAATCAGCTACGGCAGCCCTGGGCAAGGTCCTGGCCGAAACCCTGCTGGAGGGAACCACCGTCGCTCTGATCGGCGAGCTGGGGGCGGGCAAAACGCGGCTGGTGCAAGCGATCGCCGCCGCTCTGGATATTCCGGCCGGCGAGGTCGTCAGCCCCAGCTTCCTCCTCATTCAAGAATATCATGGCCGCCGAGACCTGTATCACATCGACGCCTTCAGGCTGCGAAGCGAAGACGAGTTTCTCGCCCTGGGGCCGGAAGAATATTTTGCTTCGCCGGGGATCACGGTGGTGGAATGGGCGGATCGGGTTTCAGATTGTCTGCCGCCGGAACATCTTGAGATTCGCATTGCCATCATCAGTCCCCACGCACGCCGTTTCCAAATCCGCGCCGTTGGCAAACGTTTCGATGCGGTTGTCGAACAACTGAGCCGTGCCTTGGGTTGCGAACGCTTAGAGGCCCGTTAAAATGGCGGCATAAGCAAGCTTGATATCGCTCTATTGATCATATTCACAAAGGAGGACAAAACGTGGCCGCAGTAGAGCAAGCAAAGAATTATATTGACGGCAAGTGGTCTTGGCCGGAAGGAGCGCAGGCCATTCGTTCGCTGAACCCTGCGGACACGCGCGAAGTGGTCTGCGAGGCGCCGGATTCGCCGGCAAGCGAAGTGGCTCGTGCAGTGGAGGCGGCATATCGGGCGTTTCCCGCATGGCGTCGCACACCGCCGCCCGCCCGTGCCGCACTCCTGCGCCGCGCCGGAGAAATTCTTGCAGAGCGGAAAGAGCAAATCGGCCGGCTTATCGCCCGTGAGGCCGGAAAACCCATTGCCGAGGGTCGCGGCGACGTACAAGAGGCGATCGATATGGCCGAATTGGCCGCCGGCGAAGGGCGTCGGCTTTACGGCGATACCACGCCGTCGGAACTGCCCAACAAAATGTGCCTGACGCTCCGTGAGCCGGTAGGAGTATGCGGGTTGATTACGCCGTGGAACTTTCCCGTGGCAATACCTGCCTGGAAGGCTTTTCACGCGCTGATTTGCGGCAACCCGATTGTACTCAAACCCGCCTCCGATACGCCATTGTGCGGGGCATGGTTCGTCCAGGCGCTGGTTGATGCCGGTATTCCGCCGGGCGTGGTCAACCTGGTGCAGGGCCGCGGCTCCGTGATCGGCGAAGCCTTGTGCAATCATCCCCGCGTCGCCCTGGTTTCCATTACCGGTTCTACGGAAACGGGGCGGGCCGTAGCTGCTGCTTGCGGACGCAATGGCAAGCGTGTCTCGCTGGAATGCGGCGGCAAAAATGCGCAAATCGTCATGGACGACGCCGACCTGGACCTGGCCGTGGAAGGCGCACTCTGGGGCGCTTTCGGCACTTCCGGCCAACGCTGCACCGCCACCAGCCGACTGATTCTCCATGAGGCGATTCACGATGAAGTGCTCCGCCGGTTGGTTGCGCGGGCTTCGCGGCTGCGGCTCGGACCCGGCACGGATGAACGGACGGAGATGGGGCCGTTGATTAACGAAAGCCAATGCCGCAAAGTTTTGGGATACATCCGCATCGGCCGCGAGGAGGATAAGGCGACTTTGCTCTGCGGCGGCCAACGGGCGGAAGATGAGTCCTTGCGATACGGTTGGTTCGTTAAGCCGACCATCTTCGCCGACGTAACCCGCCCTATGCGAATCTTCCAGGAGGAAATCTTCGGCCCCGTGCTGGCAGTCATTAAAGTCGCTTCGCTGGAGGAAGCCGTGGAGTCGCTCAACGACAGCCAGTACGGGCTTAGCTCCTCCATCTATACCCGAAACGTCAATCAAGCGATGTGGGCTATGCGTGAGATAGAAGCGGGCATTGTCTATATCAACGGACCGACTATCGGCGCGGAAGTCCATCTTCCTTTCGGCGGCGTAAAAGGGACCGGCAACGGCCATCGTGAAGCCGGACGCATCGGGCTGGACATCTTCAGCGAATGGAAAACCGTGTATATCGACTATAGTGGAAGGCTCCAACGCGCACAGATTGATACGGAAAGCCTTGTCGCTACGACGGCAGGTAGAAAGGAGTAGAGTACGTGATGAAATCGCTTCCGACGGTCTTGATTCCAGAGCAGCCTGAGGCGCCGGCGTTGTTGGGCGAGGTGCCGGGACCGAAAGCCCGTGCTCTTGTCCAGCGCGATCGTCTTGTTACCAGCCCCTCCTATACCCGCGACTATCCCCTGGTTATCGATCATGCCATCGGCTCGGTGGTAACAGACCCGGATGGAAATCGTTTTCTGGACATGACGTCCGGCATAGCCGTAACCGCGACCGGTCACTGTCATCCTTACGTAGTCGAAGCCATCCGCCGCCAAGCGGATCGATTTCTCCACATGTCCGGCACCGATTTTTATTACGATCAACAAATCCTGCTCGCCGAACGGCTAGCCGAGCTGGCGCCGATGTCGGGCAAAAATCGCGTGTTCTTTACCAACTCCGGGGCTGAAGCCATCGAGGCGGCTTTCAAGCTGGCAAGGCATCAAACCGGACGCCAACATGTAATTGCCTTCTGGGGTGCTTTTCATGGACGGACTTTCGGCGCCATGTCGCTTTCCGGCAGTAAGGCCATTCATCGCAAACGCTTCCTGCCGATGGTCCCTCAAATTACCCACGTAACCTATCCCGATCCTTATCGTCCGGTGGAGTTGCGGGGCGCCGAATCGGTGGTAGATTTTACCATCAGCGAGATAGAACATACGGTTTTCCGCCGTGAAGTGGGACCGGAAGAAGTGGCGGCTATCTTCGTCGAGCCGATCCAAGGCGAAGGCGGCTATATTGTTCCGCCGCCGGACTTTCTGCCCAGGTTGCGCGACCTCTGCAACCGCTACGGCATCCTCCTGGTTTGCGACGAAGTGCAATGCGGGATGGGCCGCACAGGCAAGCTCTGGGCCGTCGAACACGTCGGCGTCGAGCCGGACATCGTGGCCGTGGCCAAGGGCATTGCGAGCGGCATGCCGCTGGGGGCCATTATCGCCCGCGAGGAAGTCATGAACTGGCCGCCAGGTTCTCATGCCTCCACCTTCGGCGGCAACCCCGTGGCGTGCGCCGCCGCGCTGGCCACACTCGATTTACTTGAAGCCGGCCTGATCGAGAATGCGGCCGCCGTGGGGGCGTATCTCTTGGAGCAACTTCGCAGGTTGCAGGCCGAGGCGCCAGCCATCGGCGATGTGCGCGGTTTGGGCTTGATGGTCGCCGCGGATTTTGTGGTTGATCGCGCGACTCGTTTGCCGGACGTGGCGACGCGCAACCGCGTTGTGCAAGAATGTTTCCGTCGCGGTGTGCTGCTCCTGGGCTGCGGCGAGAGCGCCGTGCGATTTTGCCCCGCGCTTTCGATCACCAAGAAGCAAGTTGACGCCGCCCTGGCCGTCTTCCGCGAAGTGGTAAAAGCCCTCTAAACTGCAAGCTGAGCTTGGATTGTTATAAGACCGTTTGAAATTGACAGGGGTTTCTTGTAGTTGCTATGCTTATGTATAAGTGAGTTAAACGGCACCGGCTCATCGGGTTTTCTGTTGCTGGAGGGAATGGCTATGACTGCCGCGATCACTTCTGTTCAACTGGATTGGGCGATGAAAGACGGCCTGGTGATCGTAACCCCGCGGGATCAAGACAGATTTATCTTTATAGTTCGGCGGGCAATTGAAATTCTCCAGCAGGCGGAACAAGCAGAAAAATTCGAACGCCAGTTCAACATGCTGCTCCGTGTGTTGGCGGAATGGCTTAAAGACAGAACGGACATTCGACGTGCCTTCCTCACGGATCGCGATGGAGCGCTGGCCTTTGTCGTGGTGCGCAATTCATGCACGTATGACGACGATTTTGAGGACGCACTTTCTGAAATCGATTTTCAGATTGCCAACGACCCGGACCTCGACCTGATTAAGATGGATGCAATCGCTTTGCCTTCGGCTTCGGAAAGCGCCGTCAGTGCCTTTCTCGACCCAGACTTCGTCCTCGAATACGATCATGCCAAAAGAAACGGATCACATCTCGCTGGCGAACAAGAATCATGACGCGATGATGCGCCTGGGGCAGGACCTGGACCGGTTTTCGGAGTGGGTGGCCGTTACGGCTTTTTACAAGGCATTGCAAATCATCGAGGCCATGTTCGTAAACCAACATGGTCGATGTTGCTTCGGTCATCATCAGCGACTGGAAAAGCTCAAAAAAGGCGGCTACAAAGAACTGTATAAACATTTTCGCGCCCTTTGGTCGGCTGCTTCTATCGCCCGTTATCTCTACGATTCCGAAACACGCCGAGGCTATTCTTCTTTCGCCGATTACCTGAGTGCGGAGAAAGTCAAGTCGATTCTACTTAAACGGCGATTGCACGCCGTTGAATGTAACGCCGTCGGCTTGCTCAGCGAGAAAGGGCGTGCACTTCTGATCCGATTGCCCGCCGATTTTTGAGCTACTGAAAACGGTTTTTCTCCCCTATTGTACTCTTCCGTGGCTTTTGTTACCTTCGGTGGCAAATATATTGTGGCACTCCTTTTTTAGAGCGGGGCGACTATGAATCGTCCGACGATTGTGCTCATGCCCGGCGACGGCATCGGCAAAGTGGTGCTGCCGGAAGCGTTGCGCCTACTGGAAGCCGTGGGTTTCCAGGCGGATTACGCATGGGCGGATGTGGGCTGGGAATGTTGGGTTCGGGAAGGAAACGCTCTGCCGCAGCGCACCATCGACGCCCTTCAGCGGCATAAGCTGGGGCTGTTCGGCGCGATCACCTCCAAGCCTAAAGCCACCGCCCAGGCCGAGCTTGATCCCGCCATGCAAGGCAAAGGCTATGTCTATTACAGCCCGATCGTGCGGATGCGGCAGCTTTTCGAGCTGGATATATGTATTCGACCTTGCCGATCTTTTCCCGGCAATCCGCTGAACTTCATCCGCCGCACGACGACGGGGTTTGAAGAGCCGCGGATCGACGTGGTGGTATTTCGGCAGAATACCGAGGGCTTGTATGCCGGCGTGGAATGGACCAACCCGCCGCCGCAGGTGCGTCAAGCCCTGGAAACCCATCCGCAAATGAAAAGTTTTGCCGCCGTAGAAAGCAAAGACATGGCCATTTCTTGCCGCATCATCACGCGGCCCGCCTGCCGGCGAATCATTCGCGCCGCCTTCGATTATGCCCGTCGCTTCGGCTATCGTTCGGTTACGGTTTGCGAAAAGCCGAACGTGTTGCGGGAAACATCCGGCATGTTTGAGGAAGAGGCGAAAAGCATTGCCGCGGAATATCCGGAAATCGCCCTCCGGTCCACGAACATCGACGCCCAAATGATGTGGCTTACCAAGAATCCCGAAGACTACGGCGTCCTCGTGGCCAGCAACATGTTCGGGGATATTCTTTCGGATGGGTTTGCCGGGTTGGTGGGCGGATTGGGCTTTGCCGCCAGCGCGAACGTCGGCCGCGAAGTGGCCGTCTTCGAACCGACGCACGGCTCCGCACCGAAATACGCCCAGCTCTCGCCGCCGATTGTTAATCCGATCGCCATGATTCTTGCCGCCTGCATGATGCTCGACCATTTGGGCTGGACGGAGACGGCCGAGAAGGTGCGCCAGTCTATCGCCCGCGTCGTGGCCGACGGCAAAGTCCGCACCTACGACATGCTTCGGCTCAGCGGCGGGCCGGATGTCATCCGACAAGGCGCGGCAAGCACCACGGAAATGACCGACGCCATTATCGCCGCATTGTGAATGTGAAAAAAGTTATTTGTTCCCTCGCTTTTCGAAAAACAAGCCGGAGAGTGAGGGCGGTTTTATAAATAATCTCACACTTTGGAGGCAACGCTGACATGAAAAAAACCACGATTCTTCGACAAGCCGTCATGGCCCGACGTGCCGTTGTCGTTCCCGGTGCTCACGATGCTTTAAGCGCCAAGGTGATCGAACATTGCGGCTTCGAGGCCGTTCAAATTTCCGGCTTCGGTCTGGCTGCCTGCATTCTCGGCAAGCCGGATGTGGGCTTGGTGCAGATGAAAGACGTGCTGGACATGACATGGAACATCGTTCAGGCCGTAAACATTCCGGTCATGGCCGACGTGGATACCGGCGGCGGCAATGCGGTCAATGCCGCCTGGATTACCGAGCGACTGATTCAGATGGGCGTGGCCGGTATGAACATCGAAGACCAGGTGTTTCCCAAACGCTGCGGCCACATGGCCGGTAAGGAAGTCATCCCCGCCGAGGAAATGGAAGGCAAGATTCGTGCTTGCGCCGAGGTGCGCGATCGCCTCGACCCGGAATTCATCATCAACGCCCGAACCGATGTCTTTGCCATTGCCGGCCTGGACGAAGCGATCGAGCGGTGCAACCGGTATTTGGCTGCCGGGGCCGACTTGGCGTTTATCGACGGCATTCGCACCCGCCGAGACGTAGAAACGGCCGTCGCCCGGCTTCGCGGCCCGCTCTCCGTCAACCTCATGGATGCCGTAAGCGGCGTGAAAACCGAACTGATTCCCATCCCGGAACTGGCCAAGATGGGCGTGGGTCGCGTATCGATTCCTGTTGCTTCGTGTATGGTGGCGCACAAGGCGCTGATGAACTTCTTTACTGCTTTGAAGGTTTCGCCGACCGGTATTTTGCCCGGCGAGACGCACCGGCTTACCGGCTTCGAAGAGTTCACTACCTTCGTCGGCCTGAAGGAATACCGCAAACTGGAAGATAAATATCTTCCACAAAGCAGATTGAAAGAAAAATATGGTGTTGGAAAATAAAGAAGCTGCTTAGGGGATAATTTCAAAATCATGGTTATCCTGTCCCCAAGAAAAAGGCCGGTATGAGCAATCCCGTGGAACGGCTAGAGTATTTACTGACAAGCAAGGAATCATTGCATCCGAGAAAGCAATTCGATGCATTTTAGATGCAATTCAATAAGTCGTAACTCCTGTAATAATAAAGCTTTAACTCGACGCCGATTGCAATGAAACAGACTTTTGCGGAAAAATTATTGGGGCTGAAGGCGG
>Ga0272448_1006598_pt1 | contig 12485 bp, 14 predicted proteins | sample YNPCB0191_FD_202220 | JGI IMG/M metagenome (GOLD analysis project Ga0272448, IMG submission 202220) | Hot spring sediment microbial communities from Yellowstone National Park, WY, United States - YNP-CB-019-1 | ecosystem: Environmental > Aquatic > Thermal springs > Hot (42-90C) > Sediment... | reverse complement strand
AGCGTTCTTCTTTTCATGTTTTATCTTTCCCCTTTGCTGGCATAGTTAATGGCTATATCTGCACTTATCTACTATAGCTAAAGGTAATAATAGCACATGTATAACGTTCATTTTCCCTTGAATTGTCCTTTCTGTTACTAATGCCAACAACTAAAACGTCATAGCTTTCATTATCTACTCCATAGATCAAACATTGATATTTTATAAAACCTGTTTTGTTGAGTCAACAGAAAATGGATAGAAAGGATAGAAAATTATTTTTTATGGGAGGAATTTCCAATAATTAAATTTTGCGAAGTCTTGACACCCTTGATAACGGGCCTACCTCTGAGACTGGGGCAGATGTTCATGCAGAAGATGATTGGGCATTGTTTCAACACCCTTGATAACGGGCCTACCTCTGAGACATCATTATCCTACCGAGCGATACGATAGGATTGTTCAGTTTCAACACCCTTGATAACGGGCCTACCTCTGAGACCTCCAATTGCAGTAAAATACCGGCCTGTGTATTATGTGTAGTTTCAACACCCTTGATAACGGGCCTACCTCTGAGACAACTGCTGAGAGAGCCGAGGCTCAGGCAAGGGAATTGTTTCAACACCCTTGATAACGGGCCTACCTCTGAGACCTCAGATATGGATTTGAAATAGTATCTCATCCTGCTGATTTAGAGTTTCAACACCCTTGATAACGGGCCTACCTCTGAGACTTTCTCGAAAAGTACGGTCGCTCTTTTTTCTAATTTATAATTTGTTTCAACACCCTTGATAACGGGCCTACCTCTGAGACCCGCAAGTTGTACCGGAACATATAAAGGGCAAAAAAAGTTTCAACACCCTTGATAACGGGCCTACCTCTGAGACTGCCACCCCCGCGGAGCCTTTAATCATAAGCATTTGAATGCCACAATTACGTAGGGGTCCATCTTTGTTGCATTTTTATACACAAAAAATGTCATTTTAAACATCTAAAAGTGCTAAAAACCCTTTGTTTATGAGGATCACGTAGGGGTTAAACATATCAAAAATGCCTTCAGCCCAATAACCATAAGGCTTTGATGCAATTTTTGATGATAAAGAACCGATAATCATCAGACCCCTAAGGGTATTTTACAAAATTCCATAATGTCAAGATAAATTATCATAGCTAAGCATATTATAGAATTATACATTCATACTATACCAATTTTTTTATCCAATGTCAATGAGAAATTATCATAGGCACATATTCGTCTTTTTCTCCTTTAATAAAGCGAATTAGTTCTTTAACTTGAAGTTCAATACATCTCCTATAATTAGTGTGAAATCCTGTTTGTGGATGCGTTATTTCTGTATGCATTTTTTGCTCAAAATGTTTTATAAATTCCTTACGTGCTGTATTAGATAGCAAGCATGGCTTATCGGGGTCTTTTAGAAAAATAAAATCATTGGCTTTTAAGGTTCCAGAATTAATAAGATAAACTACCAGTGAATCAATAACAGTTTAAGACTAACATAACCGCGGTCTGTGCAACCCGATCTCTGACAGTGGGAATGCTTAAAGGACGTTTTTCAGCATTGTCTTTTTCAACATAGAAGAGGATAACAACGTAAGCTGTCCTCGTCAGCTTTTACGATCTTCTTTAGTTTTTGCAGAAGCTCGTTAAGTCTGTCTATATCCAGATTGCACTCAAATAGACTATATTGAATTCGTATGCCGTAATGCTCTAGGATTTTATTAACCGAATTTCTTCGGCTATCGTCAGATATGTCATAAGAGATTGCGTAAAACATAGTCATTAAATTTTTTAATTCTATATTGGCTCAGATACTGGCTTATCTTCCCATAATATCTGGACAAATATGCCTATGAATAAAGCCAATGGGACAAATAAAGGCAAAACTTGTGGATACATTTCTCCTAAAAATGGCAATTCTATTGGATGGATTGGTAATTTCAATTCACACAGATCAAGCAGTTTCGGAGAAAAGAATTTACTGATAATGCTACATAGTATTAAACCAACTCCAATTGATTCTATCAAGCCTGTTATAAGGAAAATTAGAGTTCTATATAGTATCGCTGAATATGATTTATCAATATTTTTCCCAATCACCATATATAGGTATATAGACGATGAAATTAGCGTTAAAAGAACAGAAATTACTGTGGTTAATTTATCAAAAAATATCCTGTAACCAAGTTCCCATGCATCTCCCTGTATTACTAATGGGATATACCCAACAATTATAGCACCTAACATACGAGGTATAATTAATTTAAGATGCCTTGAATTTGGATATTTTATGGAATAAATTATCATTCCAAAGATGAATAGGTAAATAAATATTATTAGTATTATCATAGATAGGGATACGTAATAATAGATTGAAAGAATAAGAAAAATAATTAAAAAAATCAATATGGCAGTTCGTGTGAGAAGAATGAAACGATATTTGAAGATTTTTTTTAATTTTTGTATCAGTTTAGATCTATTATTATCTCGCTTTAGTTGCAGTTTATCTGCCATAATGAACAGAATTCGGGCTGTTTCAATATCGTGTCGTCTTAAAAACCACTCTGCTGATTTTTTTAGAGCAATTTTTTTCTCACTTTCATTCCCTTCTACTTTTTCGAACGATTCAAAGAGAAATTTTTTTGATTCTTCCTCTCGATCTTTGCCTGTAATTGTATTGTAAGAATCGTCAGTAAAAAGTTTATTTAGATATAATCTGGCATGATAATAATCCCATTTAGCTGAATATTCCAGCAATTCATATTGAACCTTTTTTAGATCCTTTGCTAAATTTTTACCATATCCCCAATCAACGAGCCAATCTACAATTCTTTTTTCCCAATCTGGGATATTTGATTTCTCAATAATATCCTTGGCATTCTTCATAAAGTTTGTAAATAATTTATTCTTCTCTTTTTCCAAAGATTTATCAGCCCACCTATTGAGTATTTCATTTCTATTCTTCCATGAAAATATCACTCTCTCATTTTCCGTGAGGATAATGCTATCATCAGATAATTTAACAAATATCATTAATTAACCCCTTTATAAAGCCGGTGTGGGCTGTTCAATAATTACGTCGTCGTCGTTTATACTTTCTGCTCCTTCTCCTTGGATTTTTTCGTAGTATTTAACTATGTCACTTCGGGTAGGAAGTTTAACTAACCAACGCTCATTTTGGGCAGGATGTAAAGCACGTTCTCTCGTGTCACTATCACCATTCCAGTTATTAGGCTTTCCTATATTTTCTATAAAATCCGAAACTATAATTTGGTAGATATTTTGAACATCATTTATTAAGGCAGCGTAAGTCATTAGAGCAGACATTGTTTTTCTGCCTCCGCCTATGCCGACTATGACATTACATCCATTTCGTTTGCATATATCGATTATTTTAATCGCTTTTTTAAAAAATTTATCAGATGAAGCATAGCCCTTTTCATCTTTGCCTCCGATGTCTATACCATCAACCCAACTATCTTTGTATTCAAATATAATATTTTCGTACTTTTCATAGCTTTTAAATTCTCTTTTTAATTCGGTGATTACTGTTGTATACCCGGGGTAGTTAGAAGGCTTCATATAGATAGGTATAACCTTATCTATTCTTTTATTATTTTCAATAAGAGCATCCAGTAAAGCAGTAATAACACCTGGTGACTCTCCCAAAGAAGCAATAAGCACGGTTCCCATAGTTTTATCCTTTCATATCTCACTTGGATATTTCATAAGTTCTCTAAAAGTTTTTAAATGTTCACTATCATTCAGATTGTTATTCCGCAGATATTGATCTGCGTACTTTTTCACAAATTCTTCTATTTTACACCGATCGCTGATAATTTGTTTTTGCGAATCGAATTGCCTAAAACTCTTTATAGGGTCATTTGTTAATTCCATTTTAGTAATTTTGATCCTTACAGAGCCCAATCCACGAGACTTCATATATCCTAATTTATGAGCCATATTGGGTTCAAGCTCTAAGGAATATAAAAGTAGACCGAGTTCTTCGTCGTTCAGATTTTCACAATGGACTTTAAATTTAAAAACAGTTCCCTCTATTGCTACTGAAGCTGGATAACTGGAATTTTCCACAAAATTTGGTGAGGAATGTGGAAACACACGACGGCCGTCTGCGTATTCATTGTATGTCTGATGTGTTATAAATAGATGCCTATCGTTAATTTGATTACTTTGTATAGGTTTCGTATCCTCAAAAAATACCTTGCTTTGATATGCCATGATCTCTTCATCATCTTTGAAACTTCCACCAAATAGGCGACAGCAAGTGCAAGCCTCTGTGCCTTTTTTGCATGATTCAAAAGGAAATGGGGCGCTATCATCCGTTCTAAAACAAGATTGAGACACTATCTCAGCCGCAGAACGAACCATTCCTTTTATAGTTGACCCATTTATGAAAGTTGGTTTTCCTCCTTCCCATGTATTGATGCATAACGGAGTTAAAACCTCAATATCACATTCTAAGTAACCACACCATCCGCTGAATTTATTATGCCATATAGATATGCTTTGGCGATTTAAATACCTTTGATCGCATGAGATATGTGGATAATAATTAGGCATTTGCCACCTCCTTGAAGCGAGTATATAAGGTTATACCATCCTTCAAATAATTTACGCCGTTAATAATAGCTTTATCATCGCTTTTCCACTGATTATCTTTTGGGTCAGGATAATCCAGAAAGTGTGGTATCCGAACTTCCAGAAACCCTTTAGCACAGGAATTATAGTCTTTATATAAACCCCATAATTTAATTTTGACCTCGCTCGTATCCCATGAATCGTCAGTTTGCTCATAGTTAATTTCATTTGGGATTTGTGGAAGTTCGTCCATTTCTGTAAGAATAGTTATCTTATAACTCTCATTATTGAGTTTCCATCTCATTTCATACCTTTCATTAAATAACCTTCCGGTTTCCCAAAGACCAAGTGAGATTAAAGATTCTTTACCTCTGCTAAACTTAATTTGATCTATTTTTGAGCAAATAAAACAGAAATCATCATCATTTAAGTTTTTTATCAAGTTAATAGCTTCCAATTTAGGAACGGTAAATACTCCGATGATAGCCATCCTATCCCTCCTGTGTTAGTTGGTTTTCGCCCGAACCATTAGCTAAAGGGATCAAATGCTGTTCAACGCATACTTTTAATAACTCCTTTATCTGTGTATTGTAGTCTGTCAATGTAAGTCTACTGTTAATCCAATCACTATCGGCATTAGGCAAGTAGGTAGTTATAATTTCTGTCTTATCATTAGGACTATACCCATAGATTGCTCCATCTTCACCCAATAAACTACCAACGCCGTAAAAATAAAACTTTCCATTTTCAATAAGAGTTTTTTCTTCTTGACCATTAGACAATGGCTGTATTCTTTTTTTATCGGTAGACAATCTATAAAAAGGATACGTTATCATGAAATTGCTTATATTAGCCTTCACTTTACCCAACCCTCTCGACTTTGCAAAACCTATGCGAATATGTCCATCATGTAAATCTCTTAAAGCTAAACCAAGTAATCCAATCTGCCATAACTCGAAATTTCGGATGTATATTTTGGTTGCAAATTTGTTTGGTTTTACTGTATGCAATTTGAAAGGACCTTCCTTGACTCCGCCGGTTTTTCTATCTATACTAATATTTGTTCGCTCCTGGTATCCCTCACTAGTGCCAATTAAACAAGCATCATCTATATGGATTCTGCTTGCGATACCTGTTGAGCCAAATAGCTTGCATACATAACATGTATATTTGTTATATATCTCTGGAATTGTTATTTTATCGTTTTGTTCTTTTATTATTTCTACTTTCTTTCCACATGAACAGTCTGGTTTATCTTTGTCATTATCATTATTCAACAACGGATTACAGTTCCAGACTCCTAAAGTGTTTGCAATTTTCTCGCAATAATTGCGAATTACACCTTTCAGGCTGCTTCCCGGAATGTATGCTTTTCCATTTAGATCTTTAACATAATGAATTTCATTGCTTGTTTCATTTTCAGATTTGCCTTTGGCAATAAGGATAGGTCCTTCAGGGATAATATCTAAATCCATTCTAATCTCATTTACCAATTTTTTGTGCATAATCACACCTCTTCTTTTAAGATAAAAAGCTTCTTACAGCTTTATTGATAAATGCTTGAATACCAGTTTCTTCTGAAATTATATGACCTCTATTATTTATCAAATAGCTTTTCAATTTTGCATCTTCTTCATTTAGCAGATCTCCTTTACTATCAACAACCTCTATCTGATTAAGTTTAAGATTAACCCAGCCAAGCCCTCTGGATTTCATTCCCCCAATAATGACTGAATTAGGAGACTCAAATTGCTTTAGCCCAATGAATAATAAACCAAGTAATCTTAATGAAATATTTTCTGCTATCGCTTCGAACTCAAATTTGACATTAGGAGGAACAACCTCAAAGTCATATTTTAGTTTATCACCAGCGGTTTCAGAATCTCTGTCTATTGCTACACCATCTCTGACTGAATAATTAGCATTGCCTTCTTTGTATCTAAGGTCTTTTATAAACACACGAGATGATATATACGTTGAACCGAAAAGCTTGCATACATCACATATTAAAGACTCCATATATTCCTCTTCTTCTCCGGGGTTAGTAAAAGCCTTTTTAGCCTCTTCAAATTCTTTCTGCTTAAGCTCATTATTTGCAGAAAGACAATTTCCTTCTTGATTTGTTATATAACAACAATCCAAACCTAACCCTGATACAATTTTTTCAACGACCGATCTGAGAACGCCTTTAAAAGATGAACCGGGAATAATCGGTTTTTCATCAACATCTTTTATTACCGGACTATCTGTATCAGCAGAACCATGAGCATAGGCTGATCCAATATGCAACCCTGTTTTTGTTTCCAGGATGCCAGAAATTATTACCCTATTTTCGAATTTTTCAAACATTACTTGTTTGCCTCCTTTCTTTCTCTTTCTTCCATACGCCTTGAATTTATATACCATATCATATATACAAGGAATTTTTTTGCCAAAATTATATGGATATCTTTTTCATATTCATAGCCAACGTCAGCAGATATGGCTTTAGCTTGATCTTCAAGGTTACTCAAGTTTTCTTTCAAAATGTCGACAAATATTTCCTCAGTCTTATCTTGATCAAATTTCCAGCCCGTTCCTTCAGAGGACCGTTTCGCTTCTTCGTCCACGTAATGTATTAATCGGTCAACACTTTTTGCTTTATTCGCTTCTTGAATCAGATTATGTATCTGAGAAATAGAAAGCCCTTTTTCTTTATATATTCCAGTTTTATCTACAAACATTTTGCTTAATTTTACTAGAGAATCACTATATTCAGTTACAAATTGTTTAATTTTAATATTTGCCCAATTCATTTAGGTTCAACCTCCAGATGAAATTGTTCACAAATGCTAATTTTACCGAAACCTTCTTCTCGATTATCGCCAATTCCCTTTTGCTCTAATAGTTCTAATGATCGGCAAAGTGAATCATCAATCATTGAAGCCGAGAATAGAAAAACACTACCTTTTGATGTAACTAATTGGGTATATTTGGGAAGATTCCATGCTATTGACCAACCTCCTACATAAGATGCAGAGCTGTATGATCTTTCAAGCTTGATCTCGTATTTTTTGAAACATTCATCATCGAAATGTTTATCAATACCTTTTAAATAGCTTTTAAGCATTTTTTCATCTAATTGAGCTGTAGGTTCGTTCAATTCACCTTTAAGAATGGCATCTGACTGAAGATCAATCGTAAAATAAATCTTATCGCTTTTGCATTTTCTAATGTCATCAATAGTTTGGTTAAGCATTTGGATTCTGTCCTTTAATGGAAAAATGTTGGATTGATAATCTTCGTCAATTATGATCTGGACATTCCCTAATCCTCTGCTTGATTGCCCGCCAATATTTCTTAAATTTTCTATGTTATCCACGAGTCTGTTCAGTGTATCCTCATCAAGTTCATCACTTATCTCAATTTCGCCAAGAAAGACGTTTCCCTCAGCAATAGACAGAACTGAATACAGCATGCCTTCTTGAGCACTCCATGTTTTTCTGTTTAGTGCAGAACGCCCAAATCTTCGCATTTTTGGATTACAGTTAAAGTAAACATTGCCATTAGCACTGGGAAACACCTGATAGTGACCACTAAAAGGTTCAATAATATCACCACAATTTGGACATTTAGGGTTAAATACGTAATCGGGCAGATTTGAATCATTATATATTTCATCATATACAATTTGTTTTACCAGAAGATCAAAAACGCCATGATATACTTCGTCTTTGATTTTCACAATGTTTAATTCATGATAATAATCGTATCCGGTTATAAATCCTGGGTAATATTTGCAACTTACTGCAGTGGCTGGGAGTACGTGTGGTATGGTATTACCTATAAGTATAGGGTTAACGGCATAGCAGTCGCCAAATTTCACAATTTCTTCTTTCACTATCATATTATAAAAGTCACAATTGCTTTGAATTCCTTTAGAACAATCTAGACATATTGATTGCCTTTGAGGATCTCTTGATAGTAAATTGCACTTGTCAATAAGTGATTGCGCAAATGCTCCTCGTAATGTTTGGGCAGGAATGTAGTTGAAGGTTTCGTAAAATTGTCCATAGGGCTTGCGTGCAGTTATTGAAATTGGACTTTTTGCTGTGATTTTTATCCTTTTTTTTGCCATTCGTTTAACTCCTCTATAAAGTTGGAATCATCATATTTGGGACTTATGACTTGGTATCTTTCGTATTTGAAAGTATCTTCTAGCCTTCCTAAACCACGACTTTTCATGCCACCTATTGAAAGTAAAGTTCTTAAGCCTGCAATCAACAAGGCCAATTCTTTATTTGTTCCTAGATTTCCTGTTATTTTACCATTAAAGGATGCATCCATTCCGGTATACATAACCTCTTTGAAAAATAGTTCCCTTTCCATTTTTACTTTTGTATACCGAGAAATTGATACTCCTGGTCTAATATCTGTCTTTCTGACCTTTTTCCATTCTTCAGGACTAAAATGATTATAGGGGACTTTCCATATAAGGTCGCTGAAATTTAATGAACCTCTTAGCCAAGGAGAACCAAATATTTTGCATATAACGCAATAATATGTTTCTTTTTTGCTTTTTAAAAAATAGTGTGGACACATATTATCAGGTATAGGAGGCAAACATACCTCTTCTTCAAAGGCTCTTGCTATCCTTTCACATTCACTTCGAAGTTTTCCCTTGAAACTGGAACCAGGAATAATCAGACAACCATCTGAACGGCTAATAGTTGCTGAATCTACTCCCATTCCAGATGTTCCTGAACCCCCTCCGATAAAAATTGAATCTTTTAATTTGATACTTACCGAAATCTCAACAATCATCCTTCTATACCTCCTCCGCAAAATCATATATTTCAAGCAGATCTACTATAGGGGTTGAATAAACTGTATACAAACTTGGTTTTTCTGTTTTTCTCCACGGGAATAAATCTCCATTATTTAGGTTCAGATCACTGATAAACCTATCCATTAATTCTCTGTTTTCTTTAGACATTCTAGAACGTTGATAAAGATAATATAAACTTGCCTGCATTCGACCTTCTTCTAACGACTCGCGCAATCCATATAGCTGATTCTTTGGAAAATTCCTTTTATGGAATTCGCGAATCCAATTGAGAAGACACTGCAATTTATCAATAGTATAAGGTCTTTCATAAAAAGCTAATCTATCACTCCGTGGGTTTCTTTCATTTAATATTTTTTCCATAAACTGTTTTCGATAATCTTTCAAATCAGACACTATAACATCCTGAGATGTTATAACCCAAAAATCTATTGTTGATTCACTTTCTACATTTCTGAATCCCTTTTTTGCACTTTTTAATAATTGTTTACAAACTTCTTCTAGGTAATATACAGGATAGTTATGCGGCGCTATTAAAACTCCGGCGGACATCTTTATATTGTAAGGTGACATACTTTCAGTAAATGCTTTGCAAATATTTATTGCTAACTGTAGAGCATATTTCCCTGGAACAATAGCTATCACATCGTCACTCTCAAGACCACAGAGCAATTCAGCAACAAGTTTGCAATCTTTGCTAACGAGCTTATTACGAGCAAATTCATAACATACTTTACTGGATGTAGCCTCCAACATATCCTCTGTGAATTGCTTGTATTTCTTGCATGTATGCAGTTGACTTATGCTTCTTCCAACATTATTTCCATCTGCATAGATCAAGCCAATATAGCCATCAGAAATTTCTCCTATATCATTCAAATCATCGGGTGCATAGCATTTGCCAAATTGTTTAACATATTCATCTGATGATTCTTGAAACTTTTTAATCAGATAACTTCTCCCTTTTTTCCCTTCTGTTCGTTTTGTATAACATGAATGACAGAAATGCTTACCATCGATTTTGTATGATACGGGACGGATACCACATGATTCACAGTGATAAGCAAATGGTATAGTTTCAAAGAAGGGTACATATTTCTTTTCTTGTTTTGCCTTTTTTAATTCGTAAGCTAAAAAATCCACTAACTCACCAAAACCTATTGGATTTTTGGCAGATACATTTAGACCAAAGCAAAATTGTGAATACGTAAAAACTTGACTTACAACAGTTATCATAGCTGTAGCAGTTTTTTCAAGATATTGCTTTTCTATATGTTTTTTAATTTCGGTTTGCAATGATTCAGGAATAAACATTAAAATGCTTCCACCTGAAGAATAAATTATACAATCTTCTGGTAACTTGTATTCTTCTAGAATATTTTTAATCAAGTCCCTATTATTTAATTCTTCTAATATTAAACTAGCTCCCCTCATTTCTGGTAAACGAGGAGATTCAAAAACGTAGGATTTTACCTTATCAGTATCTGCTGATAGAAGAGCCACTCTGGATCCAATTACTTTGTCAAATTCATTGAGAATTGAAAGCAATTGCTCCTTCTCTTTATCAGAAAGGTTATATGGTTCGATTTCAATTATTTTTTTTGAAATCTCCAATATTTTATCAAGGCCAATTTCATTAACACTTTTTTCTGTGATTTCCCATAATACTGCGGAGGCAAATCCATAAGAAAGTCCCTTTGATAACTTGTTCTGGGCTTCATTTCTCATTTTTAAGTATGACTTAATATCCATTAAACCCTCTCCTCGGAGCATATTACATATTTTCCCAATCCAAATGTTGTTCCTTTTCCAATATGTATCTGCTCACCTAAAGCAATGAAAGGCATAAACTTATCAAAATTGCCTTTATAAGTTACATTTCCAATAAAACCTCCTAACTCCATTAACTCTTTCTTTCGTGATGAATACCTCGTCCAATTTTGCCATCTGAGATCCCATCTTAAGACCTCAACAGTCTTTGATTCCTCAATTAACTCATTGATGTCTATGTCCAATACAGAATCACAATGGCATAGCATAAGCATAGAAATTCTGCGTAAAAGATTGCGCATCATAACATGGAATTCCATATTTGTTATATAACTTTCTCGGTATTTTATGCGTGTAGGGGTGAGAAAATTTAGGGTAAGTGTATCTTTGCTTTCATACGAAAGTTCATTTGCTGTAATGATAGGAAGGTCACCTTTTAAGATGCGTTCTCTAGCATCATATAATCTAATCCAGCGATTTTGCAAAAAGTCAAATCCGCATACTTCATCTAACTCAAATGCAATTCTTCTGCTACCTATGCCATTTTTGCCAAGTTTATCAAAACAAAAGATGAAATACGGAAGATAATCTATTGCTTTACCAACTAGAATCAATCTAAATTGGAGAGGGTCCCCTCTAATAACAACTCTTTTCTGATTATTGTCAGGCTCAATTATGAAAGGACGGGGGACATCAGAATAACTTGAAAATTTGTCATTACCTTCATTTCCGGGTGTCTCAAATATATAGGGATAAACACAATTAGTGGACTGATCGCAAGTTCTACAATCTCTGTTTCTGTCTGAACAAACGATTTTTCTAAATGTAATGCCAAACCCACCTCGTAAAGTATTTCCCAAATACCGAGGCAAGTTCCCATTCTCCTCTGCTCTGAAATTGAAGGAGAATTTGACTATCTTAAATCTATTCAGCCACTCTTCTTTCACAATTTACCCTTTATGATCTCAATAATATACAAATCACATAAACAAAATATCAGTCCAATTGTGTTAAAATCACATAAAGATCATTGATGAGTATAAAATAGTGGGATAGAAAAGTCAACAAAAATTTACGAAAAAGGAAAAGCGTCAACGACATTAGTCATTGACGCTATGTTTTATCATTGTTAAAGAGCTAAAATATTATGAACTATCATTTATGAACTATCATTTGGAATCCAATCTCATCGGCATGATCACGCAGATGTATCCATCATTCCCAACTGGCTTCATAAGGACAGGCTTTAGCGGGTCACTCATGCTAATCATCAACTCGTCCTTATGGATATTG
>Ga0272448_1006597_pt1 | contig 12486 bp, 11 predicted proteins | sample YNPCB0191_FD_202220 | JGI IMG/M metagenome (GOLD analysis project Ga0272448, IMG submission 202220) | Hot spring sediment microbial communities from Yellowstone National Park, WY, United States - YNP-CB-019-1 | ecosystem: Environmental > Aquatic > Thermal springs > Hot (42-90C) > Sediment... | reverse complement strand
CGCCTTGGCCTTCAAGGTCGGCTCGATCCGTCGCCGCTTCGCTCCCATGCCTTTCTCCCAAAAACTGGACCAATCCTGCCAGGGATTCGACTCAAAGTCGTGGTCCAGTTTCTTGGGGCCACTATAGGGCTGCTGCGTGCCGAGAGCAAGTTCCGGCGCGTCAAAGGCTACCGCCATATACCCCAGTTGCTCAAAGTATTGGACCGTCTTGTTCTTAGCGAAGAAGAGGACGAAAATCGGAGGATTGCGTAGATTACCATGCAGGAAGCCGCCATACGATTTTCAACTGTCAAAGGGACATTCTCGCGTAGCTCAATTGGTTAGAGTACCGGACTGTCGATCCGGTGGTTGCGGGTTCGAGTCCCGTCGCCCTCGCTGAGCTAAAAAGGAAGCCGAAAAGCGCGTGTAATTCGTTTTGATTCGAAGTGGGCCGCTTGGTCAGTCTCTCTCTTCGGGGCGCTTTCGGTGGGCTGCTTTTGCGGGGCTTTTTTACTCTCTATCTCGTGAAACTCCCGAATTCTCTTTCTCCATACGGGAAACTCCCAGAGATCCTGAAGAGTGAAGGATTCCTTTTTTCCGACAGAAAGCCAGAGTTTCCCGGTCTGATTGTCGGGAGAGTAAGCTACGAGAAAATAGCGGCCGCTCTGGGGTAAAGCGACGGTTTCGCTGCGCAGGATCCAGGAATCCGTCCCTGTGAAGTGTTCATGGAAAAATCTCGGCTGAGCAACATGTTTTGTCGAAAAGACCTTCGCGCCCACGTTTTGAGGAAGTTCAAAAGGCACATCTTTGTCCGGCAACCCAGGACCCACTAGTGCCATCACAGGCCGAAAGTCCTTTTGCCGGTCAATCGCAGGAATGCCAATCTGAACGAAAATGTCAAATTTTTCGGGGACATCAAAAGCCAGCCACACCTGAGGGGAGTCTTTGGTGATTTCTCGATATACTACCTGGGAAATCTGCGGCTCCTTGATCAATATGGCAGTATCAGGGCCGGTTGCTTTGTCATCGGTGAAAATCGGACGGTGCGCAAACGTCGGCCGCAAGAGGGCCGTCCAGACAGTAAAAAATAATAATAAGGAACATGTCTTCCGGATCGCTATCGAATGTCGCATGGTTGACTCCTACCTTATAAGATAATCAGCGAAAAAAGATCGACCGAAGTGCGTAATTCTCTAAACTCTAAAGATTAGAAGAGTCTGCTCAAAATTGCAAACGTTTTGTTAGGCACCTTGCTTTGCAGCTAAATGTGCCCGCGTTACGCCATCGCTTCATTTTCGTTCGCAGCGATTGCGGCGACTTTGAGCCTGAAGCGCACCCCACAGGACTCGAACCTGTAACCTTCGGTTCCGTAGACCGATGCTCTATCCAATTGAGCTAGGGGTGCAATAAGGCTGCCTGCTTGCGTAGGCTGCAAATCTCGAGTCATATCATACCACATCGAGATATTTAGAGTAAAGCGGGCCTGGCGCCGGAATGGAAAAACAATCTAACGCCCGGAGCGGTATTTCCCCTGCCTATTACCTTGCAGATTCGTCAGGCAGGGCTTACGTATCGTTTTTCGGCTTAATCGAGAAATCGATAGCCGCCCAGCCTTGCTTTCTGCCGACAAGGTCCTCGATGTTCAGCCGCAACGTGTAGTGGCCGTGAGCAATGTTTTTCGGCATCCGTAGCTTGAAGGCAACAAAGAAGTCGCGGCGTCGGCTTTGGCAGTACTCCTCCGCCTTGGGAAAGAACTGTTCGAGTAGCATTTTGCCTTCGGCATCGAAAATCTGGTAGCCGCTTTTGATTGCCGTATGAAACCCCTTGACCGTAGGCTCCGACACGAAGTTTTCCAATTCTAGGTAAAGCAGCACTTCTTGATTGGGCGAAAATTCGTTCTTTTCCACTCGCTTAAAAGAACCGTAGCCGGCAACTTCCGTACAAAAAGCCAGGTTGTTCAGGAACAAAGGCCCTACTTGTTGCGCCAGCTCACAAGCAGCGTTTTGCGGCGGCTCGAGCGTGGATTCCGTAGGGATGGCCGTAGCACGCGCAGCAACTGATGATGATTGCGCGCTTCCCGTCCGAGCGCGAAAGGCTTGCGTCGCCTGAAATTGCTCGACCACCAGAGGCCAGATTACCGGATCACTGCCCCGCAGGTCGGCCAAGAGGCGTTGCTGGGCGGCTATATCCGTCGCCCCCAATCTCTCCAATTCGGCAATCACCTCCTGGAGTCGTTTCGGGTCCGGCTGCGTAAAGGAAGCAGTCGAAGGCATATCGGGCAAAGGACGAGAGGCCTGATCATTTGATGTAGTTGCCGGGCTGCTGCTTGCCGTAAGCAGGGCTTTGCTACAGCCGCAACAAAGCAAGAGGCAAAACAGCAAACCGGTAACCGACTTGCAGTTCATCGTGCCACCAGCCCAACAATGCATACCCGTTTTCTCACGTTCCCTACCATCGGAAGGCGGAAATGGTAGTAAAATCCCCGCTTGGCTACAAGGGCGGTTCGCGGCTTGCCGGCCGAATTATGCCTTACATGTTCGTCAGGTCGTCAGCGGCTTCCCCGCGGAGAAGTCGGTCCATCGCGGCGGCCAGTTCGGCATTATGTTGATCGTCTAAAGCGTAAATTCGGCAAATACGAGAACTTATGGCGATACGGCGGAACAGTTCACGCTCGTCCAGACGGCGGATCTGCTTGCCGGCGGGATCATAGAGGAAATTTTGTCCTGCTGTGGGGGCGTGCGCACCAGGGCGGTGGACATGCCGTGCCGTATCGAAACGCAGCGGAAGCGTTTTCAGCCTTTCCGGCAATTCCGCACGGATCGCCGCCTCAAAGGTTGCGGGACTGCTTAACACGCTTTCTCTTTCGGACCTTTCGGGATCAAAGAAGACGATGCGTTCGCAAGCCATTTTCCAGTGGACCTGTCGCCTTAAGAACGCCGCCCAGCCTTGTCCTAATTCGCGGCGCCTGACATCGGAAGAATCTACCCAATTTGCAACCTCCATGAGCAGCGACCATTCCGTGAACCGCTGGTAGCGCGCCAGATCGTCCAGCGGGTTGCCGATAAAAAGAAACGGTTTGCTTTGAGAGAACAAATCTTGCAATTCTAGGTCGATTGCCCTAACCGTACGATGAAAATATATCGCCCGGAACAATTCGGAGCGAACGGAAAGAAAGCGGACCAGGGCTGATAAGCCGCGCTCATGGATTGTCAAGCCCTGGGAGGTGAAGCCGCTATAGTGCAGCAGCCGGTCCAGATCAAAAGCGCGTGTGCTGTAGCCCGACATATACGCATCGCGGAGCACGAAATCCATATTATCCACGGTATAGAGACCGCTGAACAAACTTCGCAATAGCTGAAGCCAGCGGGGCTGCGGCGCTTCGCCGGATCGCGGACGGGTAATCAAGAAGGTGATTTGCTCAGGCTCCAGCGTTTCGCCGTCGGCCAACTGGGAAAAAGGGTTGCGACGCACCCGACGAATCAACTCAGAAAAATCTCGCCGGATAATCTCGGCGCCTAACAACTCATGATTAAGACCGTACTCGGCCAGGAAATGCTCGTCAAAAAAATGGCCGAAAGGACCGTGGCCGACATCGTGCAGCAATGCAGCCAGCCGCAGCAGGGATTCGACATAGCCGCGACTCGGCACATCCGGCGCAACTTCGCGTAAACTGTCGTAGAGCACCGCCGTCGCCCGTGATGCCAGGTGCATCGCCCCCAGGGCGTGTTGGAAGCGGGTATGCTCGGCGCTGGGAAATACCCACCAGGCGGTTTGTAATTGGTGAATCTGCCGCAAACGTTGCAGCCAGGGATGGTCAATGAACTCCCGTTCGGCGGCTTCGCCCGCAGGCAAGCCCGGCGGAGAAGTGAAAGGGATGTAGCCGTGAATGGGGTCGTGGCTCAGACTTTCGCTTTGATAGTCCCGCATGTCAGAAAGGCTCGCCGGTTTCCCATAGAACTAAGAAGTGGTAATGTGGTGGCCGAAAATCTAACCGTGGCGGCTCAAGAGCATCCTACCTCTTTCACCGGTCGGCTTTCAAGCCCCAGTCGATCGCCGGCTGCGGGGAATATCTTTCAATCTATCGTCGTAACGAGGGGTTTAAGTTAAAATAAGTCGTCTGTGGAGCAAATCTTTCCCATACCACTGCAATAAAGCGAAGTGAGCCGACCGGTAATGAGCGAGACTTCCTGGAGTCGCGAACGATTGTTAGAGGTGATGAACGGTTTTCGGCCCGCGTGCCTGCTCGGCGCAGCCGCGGAATTGGACCTCTGGACACAACTAGGCGAAGTTGCACTCACGGCCCAGCAACTGGCCCAACGACTGGGGTGCGATCTGCGCGCACTGACTATGTTGCTGGACGCCTTGGCGGCGTTACATCTTCTGGACAAGCGCGAAGATGTATATTCCGTACCTCTCGCAATTCGTGCGTGGCTGACGGCTGGCGCTCCGCAAACTGTGTTGCCCATGCTCCAGCATTCGATGAACACCCTGCGTGGTTGGTCGCAACTTGCCTGGGTGGCGAAGTGCGGCATGCCATTTCCGCGACCAGCGAGTATTCGTGGGCCGATTGCCGACCGGGAAAGTTTTATCGCCGCCATGCACGCGGTTTCAGGGCCGGTGGCGGACGAGCTGGTGGGCCGATTGGGACCGCCGCCGTTTCGGCGAATGCTGGATGTAGGCGGGGCGTCCGGGACATGGACCCTGGCCTTTCTCCGCGCCAGGCCGACGGCTTCGGCAGTAATCTTTGACCTGCCCGACGCCATTCATCTCGCTCGACAGCGACTGGCTGATTCACCTTTCGCCGAACGGGTAGAGCTGGTGGCCGGTGATTTCTATCGAGACGACCTGCCCGGAAGCGTTGATTTCGCCTGGGTGAGTGCGATTTGCCACCAACATTCACGCGCAGAAAACCGCACGCTATTCGCCAAGGTTTGTGCGGCGTTGCTTTCCGGCGGCCGAATTGCCGTCCGCGACGTGGTTATGGAACCTTGCAGGACCAAGCCGCTACACGGGGCGATGTTCGCCCTGAATATGTTGGTGAATACGGAGCGCGGCGGGACTTTCACCTTCGATGAATATACTACCGACCTGGAAGCAGCCGGTTTCGTTCGCCCGCGACTTGTGATTAAAGACGAAGCCATGAACTCGGTGATTATCGCCGAGAAGGCCTGAAAAAGTACGAAGTTCGGTTTTTAAGGCTGTCTTTTGGGTACTTGACCATAAGCCGGTCTCTTCGATAGATTGGCATGTTTGGAATAATCTGATTATCGCAACTTGAGGAGCCGAGCGTGTCCGTTACTTGCGTTATCGGTCTGCAATGGGGCGACGAAGCGAAGGGCAAAATTATCGACCTGCTCAGCGAACGTTTCGAGTTCGTGATTCGCTACCAGGGCGGGGCCAACGCCGGTCACAGCGTAGTTCGCGGCGGACGACGCTTCAAGCTCTCGCTCATTCCCAGCGGCATTTTTCACCCACACGTCAAATGCTTGATCGCCGCCGGTGTAGTTCTTAATCCCAAGAGATTGTTGGAAGAGATCGACGAGTTGCAAGCCGCAGGAGTGAACGTTGCCGGCAGACTGCTGGTCAGCGACCGGGCGCATGTTATATTTCCCTGGCATGTAGAAGAAGAACGCCTGATGGAAAGGCAGGCGGCACTGGGCGAAGCTATCGGCACCACGCTGCGCGGGATCGGGCCGTGCTACCGCGACAAGGCCGGACGCATTACGGCGGTGCGCGTAGGCGATATGTTTCGCCCCCGGTTTCGGGAGCAAATCACACACATCGTGCAGGTGAAAAATGCACTGCTCGCCGCACTGGCGCCGAAAGAAAATATCTGCTTCAAGGCCGAAGAAATCCATTGCCGCTATGAAGACCTTGCCGGGCGCTTAGCCCCTTATGTGGCGGATACAACCGCCGTCTTACTGGAGGCGGTGGAAAACGGCAAAGCCCTGTTGCTCGAAGGCGCACAAGGAGCGCTCTTGGATATTGACCACGGCACATTCCCGTTTGTTACCAGCAGCAATAGCTCCGGCGCAGGCATAACGGCCGGTTCCGGCGTACCGGTACGCTCTATCACGAAGGTTCTAGGCGTGGTTAAGGCTTATTGCACACGTGTCGGTGCCGGCCCGTTTCCTACCGAGCAAGATAACGCCATCGGCGAACACATTCGCCGACGGGGAAATGAGTACGGTACTGTTACCCGTCGCCCCCGCCGCTGCGGTTGGCTGGACGCTGTGGCGGTTCGTTATGCCGCGCGTCTTAGCGGGGTGGATTCCATCGCTGTAATGCTCCTGGATGTTCTGGATGAGCTGCCGGAATTGCAGATTTGTACGGCCTATGAGATCGACGGCCGGAAGACGCAGGACTTTCCCGCCCATGTGGACGACCTGCGTCGCGTCCGCCCGATATATGAAACATTACCAGGCTGGCGACAGCCGACCAGCAACGCCCGTTGCATTTCCGACCTTCCTGCGGCTGCGCGGAGGTATCTCGAGCGTGTGGAACAACTGCTGGAACGGCCGGTGGAGATCGTTTCCGTCGGGCCGGACCGAGAACAGACGATATTCATAACATATAGTGGGGGTGAAGCAAAGCCTTATGCCCATTCGACGACTCCCGCCGAGCTTAATAAATAAAATTGCCGCCGGAGAGGTTATCGAACGACCGGCGGCGGTGGTCAAGGAATTAATGGAAAATTCCCTTGACGCCGGAGCCGCGAGAGTGGATGTAGCGGTGGAACGCGGGGGGCTGGAGCTGATTCGCGTGGTGGATAACGGCTGTGGTATTCCCGCCGACGAATTGCCGCTCGCCCTGGAAGGACACGCCACCAGCAAACTGGTGGACGACGACGATTTGTTTCATGTGCGCACCCTGGGTTTTCGCGGTGAGGCGCTGGCCTCGATCGCCGAAGTAAGCCGTTTGCTGATTCGCAGCCGCACGTCGGATAGCCCTTGCGGCGGAGAACTGCGCGCCGAAGGTGGACGAGTGGGCGAAGTTGTGCCATGTAGCTGGCCGCAAGGCACCTGTGTCGAGGTCCGCAATTTGTTTTTTAACACGCCGGTCCGGCGAAAGTTTCTCCGCGCCGCAACCACAGAGTTCGGGCATGTGAGCGAAGCCTTTATCCGTATCGCCCTGGTTGCTTTGAACGTTCACATTACCCTGCGGCACAATGAAAAACCTGTTTTTGACTTGCCGGCCGGCGTCGCTTGGGTGGAAAGAATCGCTGCCTTCTTCGGCCGAGAATTGGCGGAAAATCTGATCTGGGTAGAAAGCAAAGACGGCGAAGTCCGGCTCGCCGGCTACGTGGCCCAACCCGCGCATAGCCGCAGCCACAACCGAATGCAATATCTTTTTCTCAACGGCCGGTATATTCGGGATCGGATGTTGCAACATGCTCTCGGCGAAGCCTATCGGGGCTTGCTCATCGCCGGTCGGTTTCCCATTGCCTTTCTGACCTTGACTATGCCGCCGGAGCTGGTGGACGTAAACGTACATCCGACAAAGCTGGAAGTTCGCTTCCAGGACGCCGGGCGACTTTACAGCCAGCTTCTGGCCACGCTGCGCAGCAAATTTCTGACCAGCGACTTGCACACCCAGGTGCATCTCGGCGTCGGCCATGCACAAGCGGAGGAAACCGGCCCCGAAGCGGCCGCGCATGATACCGCACAGACCGCCCTGTTGCGGCAACAGCTTGTAGATTGGGCAAAGGGCAAGGTGGCAAGCTGGGCAAGTGATTCTCAACACCCGACAGCCGCCGCTAATGAAACCGTCTCATCCCACACGGCACTTTCAATGAAAACACCCGCCACCCCTTTTCAAGCGTTGCAAGTACATAATCGCTACCTGGTAGCCGAAACAGAAGAAGGCGTCACCATTATTGACCAACACGCCTTGCACGAACGGATTTTGTACGAGCAGCTCCGGGAAAAGTTGAACGCCGGCCCCTTGGAATCACAAAGCCTCCTGGCGCCGGAACCTCTGGATCTCTCGCCCATAGAAGCTGCCGCCCTGTCGGAGCACAAACAATTGCTGTCCGAGCTGGGAATCAAAATTGAACCGTTCGGCGGAGACACCGTGTTGCTTACCGCCTATCCTGCCATGCTGGCCAACGTCGCACCGGTGGAACTGGTGCGCACGGTGCTGGAACGCTTGCTCTCAGGCGGTAGGTTGCCGGAGCGGCGCGACCTTTTCGACCAACTCCTGCACGATATTGCCTGCAAAGCGGCGGTCAAGGCAGGTGAGCGACTATCGCCGGAAGAGATTGCCGCCCTTCTGGCGCAGCGACATCTCGTGGCCGATGCGCATCATTGTCCGCACGGTCGTCCCGCCGCCCTGGTTTTTACCCGTGAAGAATTGGACCAACACTTTCGCCGGAAATAAGAGCCGCCCTTCACAGTCGGAACTTGACCATTTTCAATAAGTCAGGTAGGTTTGGCGAATAGAGCAAAGAAGGAACGAGTATTCTTCTGGCCGAGTGGCGGAATGGCAGACGCTCGGGATTTAAAATCCCGTGCCCGTAACTGGGCGTATGGGTTCGAGTCCCATCTCGGCCATTGATACTTTTCGATGCGAATAAATGCAGGTCGTAACGTCCGCCGGCAAATTGAATAGACAATAGGGAACGCCTTCTTATGAAGCCGAACCGGAGAGAACCAGCCCCTGATCCGTAACGGCCGATAAGGATGTGAGATTCATGCCAGGAATCCGAGATTCCTTTTGGTGAAGGCTTTCGATATTTCAGCGAGGGAAGCACTTAGGGTTGGAATAAAGGGAAAAAATACCTACCAAACGAATGAAATAAAAGGTAAAATAATGTTAGGTTCTGTCAGTTCGGGTATAATTACGCTGTAAGAAGAAACTTTCGGCCAGCCTCGAAGAAAATGTAAAGACGTTTAGTGCATCTACTTCTATCGGAGAGAAAGGTTCATAATGTATTCTGTAGTGGGGTTTTTAGGCACCTTAAGTCCCTTGCACTGGGTGATTATCGGTATTGTTGTGTTGCTGCTGTTCGGCAACCGTTTGCCTAGCGTGATGCGCTCCCTCGGCCAGGGGATTGTGGAGTTCAAGAAAGGGTTGCGGGACGCCGAGGGCGAGGGCGACGAGAAGACCGTACCAAAACAAATTTCTCAAAACGCCAAAAAGTAGCCGCCGGCGAATCCGAATCGGAGGGTCAAAACCATGTTCGGCATAGGAACACAAGAATTACTGATTTTGGCAGTAATCGTGTTGCTGCTATTCGGCAATCGCTTGCCCAGTGTGATGCGCTCCCTGGGGCGGGGAGTAGTGGAGTTTAAGAAGGGCTTATCAGGCGTGGAGGATGAAATTGAACATGTGGGACGTGCGCCTGAGGCCCCGCAAACACCGCCTACTACTCCACCCAGCGATGCCTCTGCACCTGATGCAAAGCAGGGACCCACAGAGTCCGGAGCCGGCAGCAACCTTTAGTCGGTTCCGGCGACTTGCAACCGACAAGTTTCATATTGGGCGGTAATGTATGATATTCCCGTTGGTGTGCCTGCCAAAAATCTTTCTCCAAAGAAGAAACAGACTAGTATGCGATGATGCTCCCATTTGCATTACTTGACTTGAGTCCGGTAACGTTGCTCATTTTGGGCATAATCGCAGTATTGCTTTTCGGTGAACGATTGCCGGAGGTGGCGAAGAAGATCGGCAAGGGCCTGGCGGATTTTCAACGGGGGATGCGCGAAATCGAACAAGAACTACGAAACACCATCGACTCAGCCACGGAGTCATATTCTTCTTACACTTCTTCTGCCCGAGAAAATCCTGAAGACGAGGAAGAAGCTACGGCACCGAAGTTTGAGCCGCCGACCGGCAATTAGTTTCCAAGAAACACCTTCCTATTGATGTTCTATAAGCCCAGCATTTTTTCAAACTCTTCTTCAGTGATTACCGGCACGCCGAGTTGACGGGCTTTGTCCAGCTTACTGCCGGCTTTTTCCCCGGCAAGGACAAAATCCGTATTTTTCGAGACGCTCGCCGCCGCGCGACCGCCAAGCCGGGTGATGAGTTCTTCGATTTGCTCACGGGTGTAGTTTTTTAGCGTACCGGTTACCACCAGCGTCTTGCCTTCCAGGGGTCTGACGCTTGTCGGTTGGGCCGGGGCGTCCATCTTCACGCCGACGCTTTTCAAGTCGGCGATAGTTCGCGCGCCGAAATCGCTGTGTAAATAGTCGTAAACGCTTTGGGCGATAATCGGCCCGATCTCATTTGTCGCACTCAGCTCTTCCACCGAAGCAGCCATAAGCGCATCCATCGAGCCGAAGCGTTCGGCCAGAACGGAAGCCACGCGGGCGCCGACGTGGCGAATGGCCAGAGCGTTAAGCAGCCGCGCCAGGCCGCGGTCTTTGCTTGCGGCAATAGCCTGCAACAGATTATCCACCGATTTGCGGCCCATGCGCTCCAGCTTCAGCAAGCGATCCTGCTGTTGTTCGAGCCGATAAAGATCAGCATAGTTGAGCACTAACTTCGCATCCACCAGTTGTTCCACCAATTTGTCGCCGAGACCTTCGATGTCCATGGCACTGCGGTCGGCAAAGTGGCGAATCCGCTCCTTGATTTGTGCGGGACAGAGGAGATTCGGGCAGCGGATATATACGCCGCCTTCATCTTTGACAAGCTTTTGTCCGCATTCCGGGCATTCACGGGGGAAAATATATTTCGGCAGCGGCTTTTCGCGGAGATGTTTTTCCACGCGGACAATGTGGGGAATGATCTTGCCGGCCTTTTCCACCACTACCACGTCGCCGATGCGCACGTCCTTGCGTTGGATTTCGTCGGCGTTGTGCAGACTGGCGCGGCTGACCGTGGTGCCGGCCAGCTCGACCGGCTCCAGAACAGCGACCGGCGTAACGGCGCCGCTTTTGCCCACCTGTACGCGAATGTCCAGCAACCGCGTGGGGGCTTCGTACTTCTCAAACTTGTAGGCGATCACCCAGCGGGGATATTTCGCCGTGCTGCCCAGTCGTTCGCGTTGTTCGAAGCTGTTGACTTTAAGCACCAGGCCGTCGATTTCGAAATCCAGTTCGTGCAGGCGTTCGATGAGCGATTCGCAATGTTCTACGGCTTTGTCAAAAGAAGAAAAGCATTCCACGAACGGCGTGGCCGCCAGGCCGTAGCTGTGCATCTCGGCCAGGAATTCCATGTGGGTTTTAGCTTTCAAGCCGCGCGTATCACCCGCACTATGGCAAAAGAACCGCAACCGGCGTCGGGCACAAACGCGGGGATCGAGTTGACGAATGCTGCCGGCGGTTACATTGCGTGTGTTGGCGAAGGGCGGCTCGCCGCGCCGTTTCTGCTCTTCGTTCAGTCGCACCAGGTCCGAGTTGGTCATATAGATTTCGCCGCGCACCTCCAACAACGGCGGCGGCGTACCGAGAAGCCGTAAGGGAACGTCCTTGATGGTGCGGACATTGTGGGTAATATCATCGCCGATAAATCCATCGCCGCGCGTCACGGCATGTGTGAGCACTCCTTCCTCGTAAACCAGCGAAACCGCTACGCCATCAACTTTCAGTTCCACCACCCATTCGATTTTCTCTCCTGGCAGTAGCCGCGCCACTCGTCCTCCATACGCCCGTAATTCTTCCAGGCTGTAAGTGTTTTCAATGGAGAGCATCGGCACGCGGTGGGGAAAAGGTTTCAAGCCTTCTACTGGCTGATCGCCGATGCGTTGCGTGGGGCTGTCGGACGTAATCAGTTTGGGATGTTCTGCTTCCAGCTTTTTCAGCCGTTCCACCAGCCGGTCGTATTCTAAGTCGGAAATTTCCGGCGCCGCCTCAAGATAATACTTCCGATCGTGATAGCGGATTTCCTCGCGAAGTCTGAGGATTTCAGCCGCAGAGTCTTCACTCATCCGATGCTCTCCCGATAAGCCGAGCGGAAAGAAGAAACAAGGGGTTTCAACAATCGCAGGCGGCCACGCATACGCTCCGTGCTCCACGCAACGGATGTGGAATCAGACACAAAAACTTCATCGGTCCCGTACCTGTGTTGCGGAACTGATGCAACTGATTCGGTGGTACGAAGACTGCGCTCCCTGGCCGAAGCGTATGTTCGCGATCGCCTTCCAGTACTACGCCCGTACCTTCCAGCACGAAGACCTCGTGTTCGTAAGCGTGCGCATGTTTCGGCGTGCAGCCTCCTGGGGCCAACTCGAACTGACGCATGGAAAAACTCGGCGCGTCGTCCGCCGGCCCGATTAGGCAACGCATCCGGCAATTCATTGCCCCGCTTTGTTCCACACTCGCTGCCTCAACCTCTTCACAGTGAATAATTTTCATATTCTCACCGTCTTACAGACCCGAAGATAGTTTTTCTGCTGAGCACCGATAATTGGGAACGCCCTTATACCGTCGTCACTCAGTAGATTGAAGTTTTGCAGAAACTGCTATAGGTGAACGCAAGGCTTCTCGTGACAATGACTTGTGTTAACGAGTTATCGCACGGAGGAAGCCATGCGTTCAAGGTCCAATTGTATCATCAATA
>Ga0272448_1006595_pt1 | contig 12488 bp, 9 predicted proteins | sample YNPCB0191_FD_202220 | JGI IMG/M metagenome (GOLD analysis project Ga0272448, IMG submission 202220) | Hot spring sediment microbial communities from Yellowstone National Park, WY, United States - YNP-CB-019-1 | ecosystem: Environmental > Aquatic > Thermal springs > Hot (42-90C) > Sediment... | reverse complement strand
AGCGTTTGACGATGCCAGACAGGGTGCGCTTGATGGTGCCCAACAGTCGGTTTTCCAGCCAGTCTTTGGCATAGCCGTTTTGGACACCGATGATGAAGGTGCCGTCCTCGTAGGCCAGCACCCGGGTCTGCTTGACCCAGGTATCGAAGGTGGCCTTCGTCATCTGCATTTGCAGTTCACCGAGTGTTGCCTGCCACAGGGCGTCGGTATTTGTCATAAGATAACATCTCCAGGAGCGTGCGCAGCCTATACTGGACGCGCCCAGATGCGTAGTCCAGCTTGCTTGAAGCACCAGTTCTGTTCAGAGCAAGTATTCGGCCGGGTTATGCCCTGTTAATAGTTCTGTCTACTGCTGTCTTCCAGCCGGGCAAACGGCGGCGAAGCGCCCATGCCAGGTGTTCCCGGCGAGGCGGTTGGGGACCATGCACACACGGCACTGCACCTGTACCGGTGCGCCCAACCACAGGCTTCGCCCGGTTTCGGGGCCTGTTCAAAGATCAGGTATCTTCGCGCTCTATTCTACCACAAAGACGCGAGGCTAGTCAATGAGGTTTCGGTAAGTTAGCTGGGTGACATGGCGAATTTAAGGTTCGGCTTGTCGGAGCCGGCGAAGGCACGAAAGATGGCAGCCCGTTTTGAGGTGTCATACTAGATATACGGGGGCCGGGCCGGTGTGCGTGGCGGGCTGCGGGGAATGGGGGATGGCCTTCCTGGAATTTTAAGCCTGTTTTCGGCTTGTGGTGGGCATGTGCAAGCGGATGGTGCATGCTGCTTCGGGCGATGGCTGCCGGTTGGCTCGGATGGGATGGTGTGAGGGCCGCTGGGCCGCGATTTATTTGCCACGCCGAAGCCAGGATGTATAATGTCAGCGTGTTGGCAGGCTGAGCATCGCGGTCTGTTGGCTGGCGTTTGGCAGACCGCCGGGGGTAGGAGAACGCGCAGCGTGCGAGACGTACGCCTGTTTCAGATCCAACAACCGTGGCATCGAGCGCTGACCTGGGCCGACGGCGTGGTGCTGCTGGGCATCGTTGCCGTGATCTATGGCGGGGTGCGCCTGGCTATGGACGCGCCGACGACGAGTGTGGGGCCGGCCATTTCGCTCGCTCCGGTTCACCTTCCGATGTATGCTGGCCTGTCATTGATGCGGATGACAGCCGCCTACCTCCTATCCTTGCTCTTTACCATGCTCTACGGGCGTATGGCGGCTCACCACAGACAAGCCGGGCAGGTCATGTTGGCCGTGCTGGACGTGTTGCAGAGCGTGCCCATCCTCTCCTTCTTACCGGTGGTCTTGTTGAGCCTGAGTGCAGTGTTGCCGCAGCGGGCTGCCGTCGAGCTGAGCGCAGTGGTGTTGATCTTCACCAGCCAGGCCTGGAACATGACTTTTGGCTGGTATCAGTCGCTGACCACCATCCCGAAGGAACTGGACGAGGCCAGCGCCTGTTTTCGGTTCAATGGCTGGCTGCGCTTCAAGGTGCTGGAGCTGCCGTTTGGAGCACTGAGTTTGATCTGGAACAGCATGATGAGCTGGGCGGGTGGCTGGTTTTTCTTGATGGCTGCTGAGATGTTCACGGTTGGGCAACGCAATTTTCGATTGCCTGGCCTGGGTAGCTATCTCCAGGAGGCGGCCAATCAAGAAGATCTGGTAGCGCTGGGCTGGGGCCTGCTTGCCTTGTTGGCTATCATCGTGGCGCTTGACCAACTGGTGTGGCGACCACTGTTGGCATGGGCGGACCGCTTCAAGCTACAGATGGTGGCTCAGGACTATCCGCCTACCAGCTGGTTTTACGATGTTCTGCGCAGAGCGCAGCTGGTGCAGACAGTGGTGCGCAGTCTGCTCTATCCGATAGGCGAGGCGATCGACCGGTATACCCTGCGTCATTCAGCGGCACCTCTGGGCGAGCCGGCGACAAGGCGCGCGCCTCGCGCGATCAAATGGCTGCTGATCATTGCGGTCGGCTTGTTCCTGGCGTACAGCGCGTGGCGGGCCAGCCAGCTGCTGGTGCTGCTGTCGCTGGCCCAGTGGGCTGAGATCGGACAAGGAGTCGCCGTCACCACCTTGCGGGTGGCGAGCGCCCTGCTGCTGGCGTTGGGTTGGACTCTGCCGGTTGGCGTGATCATTGGAACGAACGCGCGGCTGGCTCGCTGGCTGCAACCCGTGGTACAGATCACCGCGTCGGTGCCGGCCACGGCGCTCTTTCCAGCACTGCTGTTGACGCTGCTGCAACTGCCTGGCGGACTGAATGTAGCCGCCGTGGCCTTGATGCTCATGGGTACCCAGTGGTATCTGCTCTTTAATATCATCGCCGGGGCCGCAGCCATTCCCCAGGATCTGAAGTATGTGAGCGCATTGCTGCGGCTCAACCACTGGCAGCGCTGGCGCACGCTGATCTTGCCTGCCCTGTTCCCCTACATTATCACCGGCGCCATCACGGCCAGCGGTGGAGCGTGGAACGCCAGTATTGTGGCCGAGCACGTCGAATTCGGGAATCGGGTGGTCAGCACGGTGGGCATAGGTGCTACCATCGCCCGCGCCACCGCCGGCGGCGACTATCCCCTGTTGTTGGCTGCCACCGGTGCGATGGTGTTGGTGGTGGTCAGCATCAACCGGCTGGTCTGGCGGCGCATGTACAATCGAGCCGAGCAACAGTATCGTATGGAGTAGGTGGCTATGGCGACCAATGGGACGTTGATAGAACTGGAGCACATTAGCCAGCTATTTCTCAGCGGCGCCCAGCAATTCGTGGCGGTGCGCGATGTAAGCCTGAGCCTGCGAGAGGGCGAGTTCGCAGCGCTGGTGGGCCCTTCGGGTTGCGGCAAGAGCACCTTATTGCGTATTATCACCGGCTTGCAGCAGCCGTCCGAGGGGCGCGTACTTTACCGCGGCGTTCCGCAACGAGGTGTCAACCCGCATGCCACCATCGTCTTTCAGACCTTCGCCCTCTTCCCATGGCTGACCGTGTTGGAGAATGTGGAGGTTGCCCTGCGGGCCCGCCAGGTACCGCGTGAGTTGCGCGCAGCGCGGGCGCTGGATCTGGTGGACCGGGTGGGCCTGGATGGTTTTGAGAATGCCTATCCGCGCGAGCTGTCGGGTGGTATGCGCCAGAAGGTCGGCTTTGCGCGGGCTATGGCCGTTGAACCCGAGCTGTTGTGCCTGGACGAACCCTTTTCAGCCCTCGACGTGTTGAGCGCCGAAGCGCTGCGCGGCGAACTATTGGAGCTGTGGACCAGCGGCAAAATACCCACGCGCGCCATCCTGATGGTCACCCACAACATCGAAGAGGCGGTCTTCATGGCCGACCGCATCGTGGTGATGGACAAGGAACCCGGACGACTGGTGGCCGATCTGCGTGTAGATCTGGCCCATCCTCGCCGGCGCAAGGACCCGGCCTTTACCGATATGGTGGACCGCGTGTATGGCGTGTTGGCCGGGCGCACCGAGCCGGAATACCTTGAGCTGGGCAGCGCGCCGGGTGAACCTGGGCACACGCGCGGCCTGCCGCACATCTTGATCACTGACCTGGCGGGCTTGCTGGAAAAGCTGGATGAGGCACCGCGTAACAGGGCCGATATCTACCGCCTGGGCCACGACCTGAACGTAGACTCTGATCACTTGTTCCGGCTGATTGATGCCTGTGAGCGCTGTGGCTTTGCCACTGTCGCTGAAGGTGACATCACCCTGACGCCGTTGGGCGAGACTTTCGCCGAAGCCAGCATTCTGGCCCGTAAGGAGATCTTCGCCACGCGCATTCGTCGCCTGCCGCTGTTCAAATGGTTGCTGAGCATGCTGAATGCGGCCGAGGATCACCGTCTCAAGGCAGACATGGTCGTCAACGCGCTGGAGCTGGAGTTCCCACCGGACGAAGCAGCTCGCCAGGTGGATACCATGATCAGTTGGGGACGCTACGCTGAGCTGCTCGCCTACGACGACGACTCGGCTATGATCTACCTGGAACCCGGGCAATAGCAGGCTATGCCCGCTTTTTTGCCATTTGCCTGCTGTGCGTGATGCTCGCATGAGGGAGCTAGCATGCCGGACAAGATCTTGCTGGTCGAAGATGAAGCCAGGGTAGCCAGCCTGATCAGCCGTGGGTTGCGCGCCAAGGGCTACCAGGTTGAGGTCGCGCCCAACGGCGAGACGGCTCTCAACCGGGCGCTCAGCGAGCCACCCGATCTGATCATCCTGGATGTCATGTTGCCGGACATGAGCGGCCTGGAGGTATGTCGCCAGCTGCGGGCGGCCGGGGCGGTCGAGCCGGTCTTAATGTTGACGGCCAGGGATGCCATCTCTGATCGCGTGGCCGGGCTGGACGCCGGCGCCGATGATTATCTGGTCAAACCCTTCTCTTTCGAGGAGTTGGGAGCGCGCGTGCGTGCCCTGCTGCGCCGCTCGTCAGCCGCGGTGTCCAAGCTGCCGTTACGTTTTGCGGACCTGGAGCTCGATCCCAGCACGCGTCAGGCGCGGCGCGGCCAGCGCGAGCTCAATCTTACCGCCAAAGAATTCGACATGTTGCAGCTCTTTATGCAACATCCGCGTCAGGTGCTCACGCGCGACATCATCTACGATCGCATCTGGGGCTATGATTTTGGCGGTGAGTCGAACATCATCGAGGTATATGTGCGCTATCTGCGTTCCAAGCTGGAAAGTGAGGGCGAAACGCGCCTGATCCATACCGTGCGGGGTGTGGGGTATGTGCTAAGGGAGGAGTGAGGCAGTCGCCTGCCGGTATGTCTATTCGCTTTCGCCTGACCCTGTGGTATGTGGGAGTGCTGGCGGCCATCCTGGGCCTGTTCAGCGGGGTGGTGTACGTGGTCTTGGGCCGCAACCTGGTGGCCGAAGTGGATCGGGGGCTGGCCGAACGGGCCGATCAGGTGGTTGCCAGCATCATGGCGCGCAACGACCCGCTGAGCGTGGTCCGGACCGGCTTGATCGACCTGCCTGAGCTGGACGTATTCTCGGCCCCCAGTACCTATCTTCAGGTTATGCGCAGCGACGGTACGATAGCGGCTCACTCTCCAAACCTGGGCAACCAGCAGCTGCCCTGGGATGCGGATGTGATGGCCCTCAATACGCAGGGCCGAATTGCGCGCAAAATGGTATACCTGCCCAGCGGCGTGCGTCTGCGCATCCACAGCGTGCCGATATTGGTGGATGGCCGTCTGGCCGGCGCGGTGTTGGTCGGGCAATCCTTGAACAGCATAGATGGAGCGTTGCAACACGTGCTCACTCTGCTGGTGATCGGCACGTTGCTGGCGCTGGTGGCGGCCGGGGCTGGCGGGCTGTTGCTGGCGCGCCTGGCTCTGCGCCCCATTGATCGGGTCGCAGCTGCCGCGGCCAGCATCAGCCGCACCCAGGACCTGGGTCAACGCCTGCCCGCACCGCGAACCGAGGATGAGCTGGGCCGCCTGGTGGCCACGTTCAACTCGATGCTGGAACGTCTGGACCAGCTGTTTCAGGCCCAGCAGCGGCTGAGCGCCGATGTCTCGCACGAGCTGCGCACACCCCTGACCACCATTCTGGGCAACGTGGATTGGCTGCGCCATGGCGCAGCGGATAATCCCGCCGAGCGCGCCGCCGCGCTGGATGCCATCGAAGGCGATGTCGAACGCATGAACCGCTTGGTCGCCGATCTGTTGTTGATGGCCCAGGCCGATGCGGGCATGCAGCTGAAGATGGTACCGGTCGAACTGGACACTCTGTTGCTGGAGGTGTTCCGACAGGCACGCACCATCGCCGCCGGCCGTGCGCGCGGCCAGCCGGTAAACGTGCGCCTGGGCCATGAAGACCAGGCGGTGGTTGAGGGTGACCCGGACCGCTTGCGCCAGCTGTTGCTCAACCTGGTGGACAACGCCCTGAAGTATTCACCGCCGGGTGGCACGGTGACCCTGTCGCTGTTCCGCGAACAGGATGGCGTGCGCGTCTGCGTCCAGGATAGCGGACCGGGCATCCCGCCCGAGGTACTACCGCATATCTTTGAGCGTTTCTATCGCGGGCCGCAACAAGAAGAGCACAAAGGGGCTGGCCTCGGTCTGGCTATCGCCCGCTGGATCGCCGAAGCACACGGCGGGCGGCTGACTGCCGAGAGCAGCCCCGGCCAGGGTAGCACCTTTACTTTGTGGTTGCCCTGCACCTCAATGGGCCAGCCGGAGCCACAACCGCTCGACTGAAACAAGCCGTCAAGGGTTGGGGCTTCAGTAGCTGACCACGCGCGGCAGGCGCTTGGCCTGTGCTACCCAGTCCTTGACCTGGGCGAGCACCGGCAGTCTGCGCACCAGTTGCTTGTCTCGGTTGACGGCTACCAGTTTCTCGTAAAGGTTCTCTGGATTGCGCTGGGCCAGTTCCGGGACGGTATCAACGCCGGCCAGCTCGAGGAGGTCGGCGTACTCCTGGCCTATGCCCCGGATGCGAAGAAGATCAACGCGGTTGACCCACTCAAGGACCGCCTTTTCGCTGACCCCTGTCTTTTCGGCAATTTCTTTGCGGCCCTGAGGTGTGGCAGCCTCGCTCAACAGAGCCTGGGGCGACGTCACCCCGGCAGCCCGCAGCTTCTGGGCGTGGGATTCGCCGAGGCCTTTAATATCGGCAAGTCTTGGCATAACGTTCCCCCTTTTGCGTTCAACCTGGCGTTGTGCGCGACCGTTAGGTGGTTGAGCCGCCACAGGAAGCGGCTCAACCACCCAGTGCCTTGAACACCCGCTCCAGGCGGGCGCATGCCTCGTTGCCTACCGGCTGCAGCTCGGGGTTCTGGATGACGCCCAGCATCGAGATGGGATCCATGATGGACACCACGCTGCCGGGTCCATCTTCGTAGATGATCACATTACAGGGCAGGAACAGGCCGATGTCCAGATCGGCCTGGAAGGCGCGATAGGCCAGGGGCGGGTTGCACACGCCCAGGATCACGTAGTTGCGGAAGTCGGCGTTGAGTTTCTTCTTCAGCGTAGCCTGCACGTCAATTTCTGTTAAGACGCCGAATCCCTCCGCTTGAAGGGCGCTTTTGACTCGCTCGACGGCCTGCTGGTAGGGCATGTCGAGCCGCAGGTGCAGACCGAATTCAGCAGCTTTCTTGCTCATCTTGCATACTCCTTTGGGGGCGATTCCGGTTGCTTCAAATAGGCTATGGCAGCCTCTTGCTCGGCGTTCATCACGATCTCCAGGTAACGCCCTTGAGATGCCGCTGGCACGTCTATGACCTTCACGTAATCGGCATAGGCGGCATCCTCGGGCAGCAACTCGGGGAGAACGTTGGGTGCGCGCTCCAGGAAGGCGCAGTTGAAGATCACCCCGGGTTCGTTCGGGTAGAGGGGGAGTGGATAGATTCCGGATTCGACCAGGTCTTGGAAGAAGTGCGTGCCATACGATACCTCGGGCGTCTCACCTCCCTTTTCCATGGCGATCTCAACCAACACACAGGCGTTGTAGATGTCAGCGTAGGTCACTTTGACCCCCAGGTCAATGTTCGAGCTACCCCAGCGGCCGGGCCCGAGCAATATGAAGCGTTGTCCTTCCAGGCGCTTGTTCAGCCGGCCGATGACGCGAGCGATCTCCAGCTTGGTAGTGCGGTCGCTGATGTGCCCGTAAACGTCGGGATCGACGTAGACCAGGTAACGAATGTCACAGACCACCCCCTGCGGCACCAGTTTGTTGGCGGTGAAGAGCGTATCCTGTTCGGGCACCTTGGTGGGCAGGGGCGGTCCCTCGCGCCACTCGCGACTGGTCAACGGCCGGCACTGGAGCAGGTGGATGCGGAACTCCGGACGCGGGTAATCGCTCAAGATGTCTGCGCCGAACTCGATGTCTACCGGCCCCTGGTAGTAGCGCTCAAGCGTCTTGAGGATGGCCTTCATCTCCGGCATGAACGTCTTGTCGTGCACCAGTCCGTCGAAGGTCAGCACCAATGACCTGGCATCCACGTCGCCGCCCAGCGAGAAAATGTTCTGCAGGTAATCCCCTTTGTCCACCGCGGCCAGCAGGCGGATGCCGGGGTAGTCAATGGAGATGACCTGCTCAACGGGCAGGGAGACAAAACGGTTGTTGCACAGGTCAACCACGTCTATGTAGTGTTGAGAATACTTCTTGATCTCATAGGCACCCTTCTCGGGACGCAACTGAGGGTGGCTGAGTGCGATCATGCGCGGGTAGTCGTTGGCCATGCGCTCCACGGCTCGGGTGCCCATGCCGCACACCAGGCGCACGAAGCCATCTTCGCGGCGGATCTTGCGATTCCAGCGGAAAGGATTGCGGCTGAAAGCCACCCCGGCCAGAGTAGGGAAGAAATAGCAGCCACTGGGCTTGCCGACCACTTTCTGAATCAGGATGGCCATGCGTTCGTCGTAGTCAATCAGCCCTTTGTGTTGGCGGTACAGGAAAGCGCTGGGGTTGTATACGCTGGCGTAGACCCGTTTGATGGCGTCGGCCAGGGCGGCCAGGTTCTCATCCGGGCTGCCCTGATTGGGGCAGAAGAAGCTGTCGTACTTGCCGGCGAAGGCGCTGCCGAAGCTATCTTCCAGCAGGCTCGACGAGCGCACGATGATGGGAGATGGGCCGATCTCGGTCAGTATCTCGCGCAGCCGGTTCATCACCTCGTCGGGGAAACGACCGGCGTTGAAGTCCTGGATCACCTGCGGATATTCGGCCGTGATCTCCTCGTGCGTCTTGTACTTCTGGTTGTGGTAGTCGTGCAGGTTGTTGATCTCGTGAAACTCATAGAAGACGTCGGCCCCGATGAAGTACGACTCGGGCACAACCAGAGGTATCTTGAGTTGCAGCTCACCTTTTGCCTGGGCGTGCTGCAGGATCTTCTGGGCCAGCAACAGGCCCGCCGCCTTGCCGCCGATCTTGCCTCGCCCGATGCGGCGCCGACGTATTTCCTTCAGGTCGGCGATGGTGAAGAAGTTCTTGGCGATGCCCACGAATCCCAGCTGATCGCTGATCATACCCTTGATGAGCACCACCAGGATCTCCTGCAGATGGTGCCTGATCTTGGCTTTCTGTTCGGGAGGGTAGGCTTCGTATTCCTCGCCCTTGGCAAAGAGGATGTCCCAGGGCGCCAGCTCGGGATTGAAGGTGAGCACGAACTCGCGGTTGGGCGTACGTTGGGCGATCAACGATTCGACGATCTCGGCGAAGCGAGCATGCGGGAAGTTGTAGGCGAAGTAGAAATCGGTAAGGTGATCCCGAATGCTCTGCACCCGCTCGCGCCAGACATCTGGGGCTTCCTCTTCATAGGGATTCTGGATGCCCTCCAAGACCTGGGACTGGATCGCCTTCTCCAACACCTCTTGCTCAAAGACCTCGGGCTCGATGATGTGATGGGCGAAGATCTCCTCGCGCATGCGCTCCCGGATCTTCTTGGCGAGGATGGGGTAGCGAGTGATCTCCAGGTATAGTGAGAGAACTTTGGGTTGCTGGCTGCTGGTAGTCGCCATGCCTCAGGCCAACCTCGTATCCGGCCAGAGGGCCGGAGAGTAGTCTTGCAGGATTGAGCCGCCGATGAACTCGCGCAGGATGGAGTTCTCGGGAACGGCATCGGGCGCGACCGGAATAAACCATTCCAGGAATGAAAGCAAGCGTTTGGCCTCGATGTGCTCGCGGGTATGCGGCTTGACCTGCATCAGCAAGGGCTCGGCAAAGGGCTTGAGCACCGCCAGCTCATACACCAGCGCCGAATTGAACATCACGTCGGCGTGCTCCTGAAAGGGAAAAATCCAGGTCTTTTCGCCTCGACGCACGCTCTCCCAACGCTTGAGCGTATCGCTGGCCGAATAGCCGCGCGTGGTGGCGTCGCGCACGATACGGCGCAGCAGGCGAGTGTCGGTGGTCGGTACCCGATTGTGTTGGTCAATGTTGAGTTGGGTGAGGGCCGACACATAGATGCGGTAGACGTTTTCGGGCGGGATGTCGCGCACCAACATCGGGTTCAGGCCGTGGATGCCCTCGGCAATAATCACCTGATCGGAGCAGATGTGCAAGGTGGGGCCCGCCTCGCGCCGGCCGGTCAGGAAGTTGTAGTGGGGCAGCACCACCGTTTCGCCGGCCATCAGCCGGGTCAGCACCTGGTTGAACAGCGGCAAGTCGAGCGCCTGCAACGACTCGAAGTCGTACTCGCCGCTTTCATCGCGCGGCGTTTCTTCGCGGTTGACCAGGAAGTCATCCAGGCTGAGGGCTACCGGGCGGATGCCGTGGGCCAACAGCTGGATGGACAGGCGCCGGGCGAAGGTCGTCTTTCCCGAGGAAGACGGCCCCGAGATGAACACCAGACGCGGGCGCGGCCGGCGCTGGGCCATTTCCGAGGCGATGCGCGCGATGCGCTGCTCGTGCAAAGCCTCGGATACCAGGATCACCTCGCGCATACGGCCCTGTTCCTGGGCCTGGTTGAGGGCGCCCACGTTGGAGATGCCCATCAATTCCATCCAGTCGCCATATTCGTTGAAGACAGCCACCAGCTTGGGGTATTCAACCGGCTGTTGGATGATGGTGGGCAGCTCGCGGCGTGGGTATTGCAGCACAAAGCCCGGCCCGTAGGGTCTCAGCGCAAACTTCTGCAGATAGCCCGTGGAGGGCACCATATAGCCATGGTAATAATCTCTGGCGTTGCCCAGCGTATACAGGGTCAGGTAGCCCTTCTTGCGGGTTTTGAGCAGGTTGACCTTTTCGGTATGCCCCAATTCCTGGAAGTGGCGCAGTGCCTCATCAATGGGAATGCGTTCCTTGCCGATGGGTAAGTCGGCCTGCACCATTTCGCGCATGCGGCTTTCGATGCGGGCCAGCTCTTCAAGGCTGAAGGGGGGGCGACCATCCACCCGACAGTACAACCCGCCGAAGTTTAGTGCGTAGTCCACCGTGATGCGCGCATCCGGAAAGAGCTCTTCGGCGGCCGTGATCATCAAGAAGGTCAGCGAGCGGCAATAGATGCGGAAGCCGTCGCTGTCGGCCAGAGTGATAGGCCTGACCTCCGAATCGGCCATAATGCGATAGGTCAGCTCGCGCAGCTCGTGGTTGACATGCGCGGCGATGATCGGGGCGGGTAGATCGAAGTCAATCGCCTTGAAGTACGTTTCCAGGGTTGTGCCCACCGGGGCCTCGAAGATACGCCCGTCGGGCAGATGGATCTGGGCTGTCTGGCGCGGCAGCGCCGGTTTGACCAAAGAATGAGAGGATTCGTCCATATAGCTATGCCTGAAGGTGCAAATTGGCGACCACGTCCAGGTCAAGACCGGAGAACCTGCCGACGCGGTAGTGGTAATAGGCGGCAGCGCCGATCATCGCCGCGTTGTCAGTGCACAACGACAGGGGGGGCAGCCGCACGGGCCGACGGGCGCGGGCTGTCATCTCGCGACGCAGCAGGGCATTGGCGCTGACGCCGCCGGCGACCATGATTTCGGCCACGTCCAGCTCCTCGGCTGCCTGGCAGGTCTTCTCGACCAGGGTATCAACCACCGCCTGCTGGAAGCTGGCGGCCAGATCGGCTACCGGCAAGGCCAGCAGGGGCAGCTGGGTAGTGGCCACATCGGCCGGGGACTGAACTTTGTCCGTGTAGCGCTGAACAATGCGCAGCACGGCCGTCTTGAGGCCAGAGAAGCTGAAATCATAGGTATTACGCAGGTGGGCGCGCGGCAGATCGAACGCTCCGGGGTTACCTCGTTCAGCCGCTTGCTGGATGACCGGTCCACCCGGGTAGCCCAGGCCCATCAGGCGCGCCGCCTTGTCGAAAGCCTCGCCTGCGGCATCGTCCAGAGTACGGCCCAACACCTGATAGTCCAGATGGCCTCTGACCAACACCAGCTCGGTATGTCCCCCCGACACGATCAGACATAGCGCCGGGAAGCGCGGCACCGGCGCATGGCCGGCGCTATTCAGCCAGTTCGAGTAGATATGGCCCTCCAGGTGGTTGATGCCGATCAAGGGCAGGTTGAGCGCCAGGGCCAGGCCCTTGGCCGCGTTGACGCCAACCAGCAGGCTGCCGACCAGTCCCGGGCCATAGGTGACCGCCAGCGCATCCAGATCGTTCCAACTGACGCGCGCCTGGGTCATCGCCTCGTGGATCACGGTCGTGATGGCCAGGATGTGCTGCCGAGAAGCCACCTCGGGGAAGATGCCGCCGTAACGACGATGGATGTCTATTTGCGAGGCGACGACGTTGGAACGGATGGTGTGGCCGTCTTCGATGACGGCAGCCGCCGTTTCGTCGCACGAAGTTTCCAACGCCAAGATGAGCGTCATAAGCAATTCACAATCCACGCTGTGTGTTGATTGGGTAAGAATGATTGTACCACAAACCGCGGGTCTCAACAAGCAAACATAAACTCAGGGTTCTGCGCCGGCCTGAAGAGCCGGTGCTGGGCAAGCAGTACCCCCAGCACCGCCTGTTTACGGCGGTGCGCCCTTCGAATATACCGCACCGGCCTGAAGAGCCGGTGCTGGGCGAGCAATACCCCCAGCACCGGCTGTTTACGGCGGTGCGAGAGGTCTTGGCACCTATCAAACA
>Ga0272448_1006593_pt1 | contig 12490 bp, 8 predicted proteins | sample YNPCB0191_FD_202220 | JGI IMG/M metagenome (GOLD analysis project Ga0272448, IMG submission 202220) | Hot spring sediment microbial communities from Yellowstone National Park, WY, United States - YNP-CB-019-1 | ecosystem: Environmental > Aquatic > Thermal springs > Hot (42-90C) > Sediment... | reverse complement strand
CCAAGTACAGTCAAACCGTTCCTTACCTGCAGTTGATGGTCTTGGTCGCGAATCCACCCCTGCTTCCGTCAATTTATTTTCGCAAGCGCAAACAGTTTCCCTAACCACTCCTAATCCTGTTTCGCCTGAAAAAACTTTGCAGCCAAACTTTCCGGTGACTAACAATATACAACCGCAATGGGAAACTACCCCCGAACCTTCCCAACTCCAATCTAGCAACGAACTCGAACCTCAGCCATCACCAGAGATTTCTTCTAGTAAAGTTACCCCATTCCCACAACCAAGTTACAGCCACTCCTCAGAAGATGGAACAATCTCATCCACAATTACTAAGAAAAAAAAGAAAAGCGAACCTGTAGATCAATCAGATGATATTGCCAAAATCGGTATGGAAATGGAACGTTTGGGTTGGACAACAGAACAGGGAAGAGATTATTTGATTAAAACCTATGGAAAGCGATCCCGCCATTTGCTTAATGCGGATGAATTGCGCGATTTTCTTAAATACCTGGAATCCCAACCCACACCCCCGGACCCAATAGCACAATTTTGACCAAAGCAGTAATAAATCTTATGGAATCTTGGAGTTATCTAAGATATAATTCAGTAGAGCTCACCCCAAAATTCCCTTTGGGCAGTAATTCTATATAATAAAAACCCTAAGCCATTTACTGACCAAAAATTAACGGCTGGAATTCCAAAAAAAATTAGAATCCCAGCTAGCAACAAAATTAAGTTCATCTGTGTTTGGAGATTGGAGAGGTTACTATTCAACAGTCAAAATCCAATGGCAACGATTGGCTGTTGACTGCTGAATTTCAATTAAACTACTGCTACAGGACGACTACCAGCAGCGTGACGGTCGATTACTTGGTCTATTAAGCCGTATTCCCGAGCTTCCTGAGGTGACATAAAGAAGTCTCGTTCGGTGTCTTCAGCAATTTTTTCTAAGGGCTGACCGGTATGTTCGGCTAAATACTCGTTTAGCCGTCGCTTGTGATAAAGAATCTCACGAGCTTGAATTTCAATATCAGTGGCTTGTCCTCTTGCACCGCCAAGGGGTTGATGAATCATAATCCGAGAATGGGGAAGACTCATCCGCTTACCCTTTGTACCGGCGCTAAGGAGAAAAGCACCCATACTCGCAGCTAATCCAGTACAGATGGTACACACATCCGGGCGGATATGCTTCATCGTATCAAAAATGCCCATGCCTGCCGTCACCGAACCACCGGGAGAATTGATATACATGTAAATGTCCTTCTCCGCATCTTCGGCGTCCAAAAACAGTAGTTGAGCAACAACCAAGTTTGCTACGTTGTCATCAATCGGTTGTCCTAAGAAGATAATACGCTCGCGCATCAAGCGCGAGTAAATATCAAAGGCGCGTTCGCCACGACCCGATTGTTCAATAACGATAGGAATCATGCAGCTTGCTTGTAACGAATGTATATATATTTTATCGATGACAAAGGCTGATTGTTTTGTGCAGCAACTACAATGAACCGCTCCATCCTTAATGTTTTCTCAACAACTGACCGGAACAATTTTGTTGTTTGTTGGTCAAACCAAACTAGATTACTGCTAGCGACAGAAAAAATGTCGTCTCCCCAGCTGGATCGAGCAACAAGAGTATCAGGTGTGTTCCCAAAAAAAATCCATCTCCAACTTAAAAACGTCCACCATAAGAGGAGACTGCCATGCCAGAAAAATTTGTACAAGCTGCAATCATAACCTTTTTACTTCAGCTCATCTTCGGGCTGAGTTCCAATACAACTACTGTTCATACTAAGGCAGCAGTACCCTCCAGCAAAGCATCGGGACCAGTGGCAAGTTCAATGTTCAGTTTTTTAGAATAAGAAAGTTTCCTTTCTCCACAGACCTAGTGCAAGCATTGCAAACATTTTTCATATGTTCTCCGAATCTAAACAAATTGTAAATACCGACAACTTGATAAAATAAACCTGCCTGTTTTGCCAGCAAATCCTTTTCCCAGGCAGGTTTTATTTTTGTCACACAATTTCATTAATCTTAAGTTTTTTAGCGGGAAGGTAAAAAGAAAACGTTAGACTGACAATCGTAGCTAAACACTTGCCTTCGATCATGACTAATCGCCTTGCTACAGCTCAAAGTCTCTACCTGCGCAAGCACGCCGAAAATCCTATTGATTGGTGGCCTTGGTGCGAGGAAGCGCTTGCGACTGCAAAAGCCGAAAATAAACCGATTTTTCTTTCGATTGGCTACTCTAGCTGTCACTGGTGTACTGTCATGGAAAAAGAGGCGTTCTCCGATCCTGCTGTTGCTGAGTATATGAACGCCAATTTTATTGCCATTAAAGTAGATAAAGAAGAAAGGCCAGACCTTGACAGTATTTACATGCAGGCGTTGCAGATGATGAGCGGTCAAGGAGGTTGGCCTTTGAATGTTTTTCTGTCTCCAGAAGATTTGGTACCGTTTTATGCTGGTACGTATTTTCCCCTAGAACCACGCTACGGTCGCCCGGGTTTTTTGCAATTATTGCAAGCGATTCGCCGCTATTACGATACAGAAAAAGAAGATTTGCGTGCTCGCAAACAAGTAATTTTAGAGTCGCTGCTGAGCTCGGCGGCGTTGCCATTTCAGAGTACAACACAAAATCAAGACCGGGAGTTACTACAGCGAGGATGGGAGACAAGTGTGGGAATTATTACTCCCAACCAATACGGTAACAGCTTCCCCATGATTCCCTATGCGGAATTAGCTCTGCGGGGAACGCGGTTTAACTGGTCATCGAAGCATGACAGCAAGCAAGTTTGTCTGCAGCGAGGACTAAATTTGGTCTTGGGAGGTATTTACGATCATGTCGGTGGTGGGTTTCACCGCTATACCGTCGATCCTGGTTGGGGCGTACCTCACTTTGAAAAAATGCTCTACGATAATGGTTTGATTGTAGAGTACCTGGCAAATCTTTGCAGTGTAGGAGGAGTGCAAGAACCAGCCATAGAACGAGCGATCGCGGGTACGGTGCAGTGGCTAAAGCGAGAAATGACCGCAGCAGCAGGTTACTTTTATGCTGCTCAAGATGCTGATAGTTTTACTCACCCCAGCACCACAGGAGAATCAGAACCAAAGGAGGGAGCATTCTACCTTTGGAGTTATGACCAACTGCAGCAACTGCTAAGCTCAGAAGAACTAACGCAATTGCAACAAGCGTTTCGAATTAGCGCTAGCGGGAACTTTGAAGGTAAAAACGTTTTGCAAAGGCGCCACCCGGGAAAATTAAGCGAAATACAAGAAACTGCACTAGAGAAATTGTTTGTAGCTCGTTACGGTGCAACTAGGGAATCCTTAGAGGCCTTTCCACCCGCTCGCAACAACCAAGAAGCAAAAAGCGGAAACTGGTCTGGTCGAATTCCACCGGTAACCGACACCAAGATGATCGTCGCCTGGAATAGTTTGATGATTTCGGGTTTAGCAAGAGCACACTCAGTATTTCGACAACCGCAGTACTTACAACTAGCAACAGATGCGGCTAACTTTATCTGGAACAATCAATTTGTCAACGGGCGGTTTCATCGTCTCAATTATGAAGGTCAAGCAACCGTACTAGCTCAATCTGAAGATTACGCCTTTTTCATTAAAGCATTACTAGATTTACATGCTTGCTGTCCGCAACCAAACAAATGGTTGGAAAGAGCACTCGCCGTGCAAAAAGAATTTGACGAATATTTTTGGAGTGAGGAAGGTGGCTATTACAATACAGCAAAAGATACTACTCAAGATTTAATTGTGCGCGAGCGCAGTTATGCCGATAATGCTACACCGTCTGCCAATGGAGTAGCGATCGCCAATTTAGTTCGTCTTGCCTTGCTGACCGATAATTTGCAATATTTAAAATTAGCCGAGCAGGCTTTGCAGGTATTTCGCCCTGCAATGCAGCACGCTCCCCAAGCTTGTCCGAGTTTGTTTGCAGCTTTAGACTGGTACCTTAACTGTACCTTGATCCGCACCCGCAGCGAACAGATCGGTTTGCTGGCTTCTCAGTACCTTCCAACTACCGTATTTATAGTAGAATCGAATTTGCCAGAAGGTAGTGCGGGGTTGGTTTGCCAAGGTTTCAAATGCCTGCCAGCTGCAGAAAGCTTAGAAAAATTATTGCAACAGGTACAGCAAAGTCAAATCAGAGGATAAAACAGCAACCACCAGTCAATGATGAATGACAAAAGTAAATTAACTGCTATTATCCTTGCAGGTGGTAAAAGTACTCGCATGGGTAGCGATAAAGCCTTGATTGCTGTTCGAGGCGTACCGATGTTGCTGTTAGTTTATCGCATTGCTGAAGCTTGCGCAAAAAAAGTCTGTGTAGTCACTCCCTGGAAAGAACGCTACCAACACTTGCTACCCCCAAACACCCAGTTTGTTGAGGAAGTTCCTTTACCGGGAGAAACGGGTAACGAACCCAAAACTCACGGTCCGTTGATAGGATTTGCTCAAGCACTAGCGCAGGTGGATACAGATTGGGTGCTGCTGTTAGCTTGCGATTTACCTAATCTTCGGGCAGACATTTTACAGCAATGGGCGGCAAAACTTGACAGCGTACCCCCCCAAGCTATTGCAGCTTTGGTTCAAAAAGACAACAGGTGGGAACCGCTGTGTGGCTTTTATCGACGTTGCTGTTTGCCAGAATTAAATAAATACATCGAGCAACAAGGGCGATCGTTTCAGGAATGGTTAAAACTACATCCGGTGCACGTACTACCTTTGTCGGATCCGCAAATGCTATTCAATCTTAATAGCTATCAAGACGACTGGCGATCGCAGTTAAATAACTAAGTGATGCTGTTTCTCCAAAAATTAGCAACAGAAATTTTTACCAAAACTATGCAGCGTCACTTTCACTGTTGACCGATTTCAGATTACAATAAAAAGTCCCCACCAGCAATGAAATGCGACAATACTGACGCTGCAGCCATTGCCAAGGGTTGCCTTCACCAAAAAACAAGCCTCCTAGCCTTTGTCGGCGAAGATGAAACACACTCTTTCAGTACTTGTAGAAGATGAAGCGGGTGTTCTTTCCCGTATCTCTGGTTTATTTGCTCGTCGTGGTTTCAACATTGAAAGCCTGGCTGTTGGTCCGGCGGAGCAGCCAGGAATTTCCCGGATTACAATGGTTGTACCTGGTGACGATCGCGTCATCGAACAACTCACCAAGCAACTGTATAAATTGATCAATGTTCTCAAAGTACAGGATCTCACCGAGATTCCCTGTGTAGAACGAGAATTAATGTTGCTGAAAGTAAATGCTACCAGTACCACTCGCTCGGAAATAGTGGAGCTGGCGCAAATTTTTCGAGCGCGAGTTGTAGACGTCGCAGAAGATTCCCTCACCCTAGAAGTTGTCGGCGATCCCGGGAAAATGGTGGCGATCGTGCAAGTACTGCAAAAATTTGGTTTAAGAGAAATAGCCCGCACTGGTAAAATTGCCTTAACTCGCGAGTCGGGAGTCAATACCGAGTTGTTGAAATCTCTGCAAGCAAAAGTTTAGTTGTTTCGAGCGCCTTTAGGGTTCGCATTACTTTAAATAAATCAACAGATTCAATCCTGGAATAGTGCGGGAAAGAGTCCATAAAGCTAGGGTAATATAAAGTACACCCAAACTCCATTGATACCATGCTAGGGTGGTGATAATACCGGGAAGGTGACGATCCCGAAGGCGAATGTCATTAAATCCAATTTTCAGGAGGTTGTTGAGGCTAAAATCGTAGTAATTTAGCCAATTCCAACGCCGGTCCCACAAAAGTGGCAAATAGCGATCTCGAAACATTGGAAATCTGGGAATAACTGGCAAGCGTCCCAGCAGCAACCTCAACTGCCGCATGCTACCATCTTCTGTAAAGTAAGAAACATCCATCAAGTCATGGTAGCGGCCCTTTTGGTACAGTCGAAATAACAAAACAGCCGGTACGGGGACGATAATAATGACAAGACAACCCAGCGTCAGCCAAGGTTGCTCGGCGCTGTGAAAAATGGCAAACACTCCCAAAAACGTTAACAAGCTAAAACTAGCTGCGATGCACGCACTTTCAGAGATGGGAGGAACGACGGGTAGCGGATGAAAACGCCGAAAACGATCGACTAGCCAAAAGAGCATGCCAAAAAAGGCGATCGCGATCGACCCAATTCCCAAAACCAAGCAAAAATTAGTACCGTATCCGGAAAGCAGTAGTAATAAATTTAAAGTTAGCCAATTCCATGCTTGTAGCAACCATCTTCCCAAACTAAAAGGTTCGCCAACAACAACACGAGAACTAAGTTGGGTATAGGTTTCTAAATCTATGTCCAGCAGCGTTAGTAGCTCGCTGGAATTGCGGAACGGTCGTACTGCTCGACGACGGGCGATCGCTTCTGTTTGCGTCGGGGAAAAACCAAGTTCGAGGAGGCGTTTTTTAGAAGCGTTGTTGATATTTGCACCTACCAAAAGGTGACTTAACTGTGCCAATTGCAATCGCTGTTTTGTATACTCTAGTTGGTTGGCATCGGCGATTTGCTGTAACTGACGGAAATTTTGTTCCAAATTTCGCAAAACGTTTTGATTACCTTGCAATGCAGATACTAGCAGTTTTTTGCCAATTTCGCCGGGGTTGCCTAAAATTTTAGCCTGATTGGAATTAAAAGCAACTCCAGAGACATCTAAATAAGCTTGTTGGCTGAATTCAGCATCGCTGAAATCTGCTTGATTGAGAATGCTAGCGCTTTGCAAATTAACAGGTTGATGGAACTGTGCTTCCCGGAAAGTCACAGTTTGTTCAAAGATTGCTTCTATCAAGGATAACAATCCATCAAAAATACTCTTGGTAAACTGGACAGAACTAGCAAAGCGCGCACCAGAAAAATCTGCGTTTTTTTGCCACCAGACGCGCTGGAATTTTGCTATTTGCTGAAAATTTATTTGATTAAAACTAGCAGTATCCGTAAAAATACTGTTTTGAAAATCAACACTTTCTTGAAATTGGCTTTGCCTAAAATTGCTTTTATCAAAAAAGATACTTCCTTGCCATTGACTTTGCTGCCGAAAAGTTGCATTAGCAAAACTCGCAGTACGACTAAATCGCGTTTCTGTCCAATCGGATTGTTGCTGAAAAATAGCACCTTCAGCATTGACAGGTTGAAGAAAAAAGGTGTTGGTGAATTTTACCGTACCTGTAAAAGAAGTATGTTCTAAAAATAAAGAACCGCGGAAAACACTGATATCGCTGGATGCAGTTGCTGAAGTTGCCAAAAGGGAGCGACAATCCTTAGAGATGGAAAAGCCAAAAGCAAAGGACTGCAAGCAAACTACCCGCAGACGTTCGAGCTGCTCTTTTTCAGTAACGGTAAATATGGGTGCGATCGCCTGAGCGTACAGGGGAGTTCTCAGACCCAAATCGCTACCGATAAAATCTCCTTGAATCAGAGAATAGCTCAAATCTAAACCCAAAGGTTTGGAACCAGTTTTTTGCAGTTCTTTACGCAGCATCTGATAAAAAGCATCGCCAAAAGCAGCATTTTCTGGGCGCAAATCTATCACCATCTGCCGCAAATCCACAATCAAATTGCCTTCGCGTCGGGTAGGCGTGCGCAATCGTTCTTGCAACAATTCTACAGTTAAGGGCATGCGTTCTGGTTGTGCTGCCAGACCCCAAGCAGGTAGAACAAAGAAGATGGAAAAAAAGGCCATGCAGAGAAACGCATTTGCAAGCATAGCAACCAGCGTTAAACCCCTACATGTCTTTGCGTTGCCAAACAAGATTTATTCCATCACTCCTGGTCAATCAACAGAACAATTTTACCGGTCATCGAACCACTTTCAAGCAACTGGTGAGCTTTAGCTGCTTGTTGTAGGGGTAATTGATGGCTAACTTGGATTTTTAATTTACCTGCATCTATATACTTCGCACACTCTTCTAAAATTTCTGCTTGATGTTGCTGTGCTTCCACTATTTTCTGCAACATCGGTGTCAGCATTAATTCTAGACCGATGCGGAGATTGCGCTCTCGAGCAGTTTTCCAAACTGTATTGGCATTTGGTTCCAAAATCGTGACAATATCACCATAGACGCGCACCGCTGCAAAGGTTTTGTGAAAGGTTTCCCCACCTACGGTATCAAAAGCTAAATCTACGCCTTCTCCCTCGGTCCAATCTAAGGTTGCTTGCACAAAATCTGTTTGTTTGTACAAAATAGCACAGTCAGCACCGAGTTTTTCGACAAAACGTGCTTTATCTTCAGAACTAACAGTGGTACAAACGCGTGCACCTTTAAGTTTGGCAAGCTGAATTGCTACGTGTCCGACGCCACCAGCACCTCCATGAATTAACACTCCTTCGCCCACTTCCAGTCTTCCCCGCTCGTACAAAGCTTCCCAAGCGGTAATCAATACTAAAGGTGCTGCTGCTGCTTCTGCGAAGGATATCGATGCAGGTTTGCGAGCAACAAAGCGCTCGTCTACGGTGGTAAATTCAGCATAGTTGCCTTGATGTGCGCCTAAGCCGCCGTTACAAAAATAAACTGCATCGCCAACGCTAAACTTTTGCACTCTACTACCTACAGCCTCTACTATCCCTGCACCATCGCATCCTAAAATAGCAGGCATGCGATCGGGGTAGAAAGTACCGCGTTTGCGAAGTTTGGTGTCAATGGGGTTAACGCCTGCTGCTTTTAAGCGTACCAACAGTTCGGTTTCACCGATAGGAAAAGCGGGACTTGTAACTTGCTGCAGTTGTAAAACTTCCGGACCGCCAACTGCTGTCATTAATACTGCTTTCATGAGCTATTCCTCAACATTTGCACCGCTAAAAAAGCAATATGCCATACGGCACGCTTCGCGATCGCCTGCTAGTTTATGATTATTTGATTATCTTATCTATTTCCAGTTGCAGTTCGTCCTTAGGGCTCAATGTTTGCAACTGCTCGTCTTTGAGAATTTTTGCAAACTTGGGGTTATTTTTTACCATCTGCACGCACTCGGGATTGAGAGCAATAGCTCGTTGCAAACTCTCTAACGCCAGCTGGGTATTTTCTTGCCAGGCATAGCAGTAAGCTTGATTGTAAACAGCTTCAAAGCAATCGGGAGCAATTTCTATCGCCTTACGAAAACTGGAAATCGCTTCTTCATAGCGCCCTAACAGCACCAAGACGATACCCCGGTTGTTCCAAGCTTGTTCGAAATGCGGTTGGACAAGCAATACTTTGTCGTAGGCTGCAAGTGCTTCTTCGTAGCGTCCCAGAAAGTATAGAGCGTTACCCCACTTGTACCAAGTTGCAGGATCTAAGTCCTGCTTGATTGCCAATAGTTTGTCGTAGGCTGCAACTGCTTGCTCGTATTGCCCTAATAAGTACTGAGCATTGGCCTGATTGTACCATGCTTGTTCTAGCTCCGGCTTGATTGCCAATGCCCGCTGGCAGGAAACGACTGTTTCTTTATAAAGTCCTAACAAGTACAGGGTACTGGCGCGGTTGTTCCAAGCTTGGTAAAAGTCAGGTTTGAGAAGTAGGGCTTTATCGTAACAAGCAACAGCTTCTTCGTAGCGCCTTAACAAGTAAAGAATATTGCCTCGGTGATTCCAAGCTTGGTAGTAGTCGGATTTGATTGCTAAGGCTTGGTTGCAGTTTTCGAGCGCTTCTTGATACCGTCCTAGGTTTGCCAGTGCTATACTTCGGCTGTACCATACTTGATAGGACTCGGGGGCGATCGCCAGAACTTTGTCGTAACTCGCAACAGCTTGTTCGTAAAGCCCCAAGTGGTAAAGAATGTTTCCTCGGTTGTTCCAGCCTTTCTCAAGCTCGGGTTTGATTGCTAGAGCTTTGTCGTAGGAAGCAACCGCTTCTTGGTAGCGCTTTAATTGTTCTAAAGCGACACCGCGACTGTACCAAGCTTGGTAATACTCGGGTTGGATCGCCACTGCTTTATCGTAGGAGGCGATCGCTTCTTCGTAGTGCTCCAGCTTTGCTAGTGCTAAGCCGTGATGATACCAAGCTTGCTGCAGATTTGGTTCGATGGCCAGTGCTTCTTGTTGGGAAGTAACTGCTTGCTCGTACCGTCCTAGCAAGTACAGTGCCAAGCCGCGATTGTACCAAGCTTGGTAATACTTTGATTGTATTGCTAATGCTTTGTCATAAAAGGTAATTGCTGCTTCGATCAAGCCTAACTTTTGTAGCGCTACACCTTGGTAAAACCAACCATCAAAAATTTCTGGAGTCAAAGTGGTGGCGGCGTGGAAGCAAGCTAGGGCTTGTTGGGGATGATTTAAATTTAGCAGTTGGCAACCAAGGTAAAATAAAGAGTCGATGGTTTTTTGGGGATGTGCGTCTTTTAATTTCAACACTAAACGCCATAAAGGAAGGATATATTTATCCACCTCTAGCTTGGTTCCTTTGGCGGCGATTTGTTTTCGCCGTGGGTGGAGAATGTTTTCAGTTTTGAGCAAATACTTTAAGGCTCGCAGAATTTTTTGGGACCCTCTTCCGTGGTGGGGAAAGTTTTCCTCCCCCAGCAACTGAGCGGTTGGTTCTAAAATAAATATCTCTACAGGTAGATGCAGCTGCTGGAGCAGGTCTATGGCATCGTAGATATACCGGCTGGTAGGATATCTTTTGACTGCATCTTGGTAGCGCTTTAAGAAGGTTTGTTGGTAAGTTTCGCCGTAATTGTTGCAGCTTAAAGGTAAACCTTTATTGTAGAGGCGACGCAGATTTTCCACCACGTTGGTAAAGGTACCATCATTTTTCTCGGCGATCGCTGTTACGTCTTTCTGTTTCCCTTCCTTGCATGTTTGCAAAGCAGTATCGCTCAGCAACTGAACTATTGCTGTCTTGTCTGGTTCTGGTAATTCGTAAACCTCAAACCGCTCCCACCACCGCTTGTAGTATTTGTCCCATTCTAATTTTTCCCATTCGCTAGCTTCGCCCGCTGTTGGAGATGTTTTTTCGTTACAAGCAGTAGCGATGACCCTTATTTTTTCCAGACCGCATAATTTTTCATAATATTCTAAAATCCGCGCCAGTCGCTGCTGTGTTGGTATCGTCAAAGCAGCAAAATCAAAGCTGGTGTCTGCTTGGGGGCTAGAGAACATTATACTGTTGAGATCGTCTAGAAAAAACAGTAACTTACGGTGACTACCGATTTGTTCTAGCTGTTGTGAAGTTGGTTCCGCAATCCAGGCGTTTGGTTTCAACCACAAAACTGTCCAACCTTCCCGATTGTAGATTTGAATTAATTCTGCTGCTTCTCGCGTTTTCCCAATTCCTGTGCGCCCAACAATTAAAAGCCAGCGAAATTCTTCTAATTTTGTTTCTAATTCTCGCCGAATGTTGCGATCGCCCTGTCGTATTTGATAGGGAATGCGAAAATCCGCCCAGGGATCGCTATCATCGCCACCAAAAACTACAGACAATACTTTTCCATTTGGTCGAATCACCTCAAACGGAAAAATGGAAAGAGGAATTTGCCCAACTCGCCTCTTTTGCATGTACCACCACACAAGTCCAACAACCAACGGTAGCAGTTTCCCAATCCAAGCCACCAGGGAGAGGATCTTAATTATCTTTTTTGTTGTGGATATAGTTTTCCATCACTCTTCCTCTGGCTGCGATTTGGAAGCCAAATCATATTGTCTGGAAAATTTCCATTTTTTTCGAAAATTTTGAGGAGTTATCATTATATTATCTCATAATTGAACTCAAAAATCATAAAATTTTTATTGTTCTATTCTGTCAAAAAATTAACGCTATCTATATTGTAGGTGTACACAGCTACTTAGTTGAAAACTTGCAATTAACTTTCAGGTTTTGTCTCAATTTATGGCATTTTTTTTACATTGATATATCCCTAATTACGGAAATAAAGTACCAAACAAGGTGCTCCAGACAAACAAAAATTATGAGAATTACATGAAATTTGTGACTTTTTTTGAGGCAGAGAATCTGCGTGTTTATTCTGAAAAGATAATGGTTAAAAATTAAAATTGTGTAAATTATTAAGGGTGAGCGGGATCGGGGAGAATTTGAATTAGTTGGTATTGTTGAAGCGTACCGAGAAGACGATGGGGTCTGGACACCTCAGTTGGAGATGGCGCCCAAATCCAAGCATAACTAAAAGCGGGTAGTTGGGAAATTGTTTCTACCTTTTGTGCGTGGTGGGGAGTATAAAAATCAAGTAACACTCTTATTTTTCCTCCCACGTTTACAAAGTAGATGGGGTGATTTGCAAGAATGTGGGCGATCGCTGGTTGGGTTAAAAAAGCTTTCACCTCTGGATTGTAATCGCTGAAAAAGCCATTCATCCCAGAAAAAGCCAAAGCTAGCCATGCTGGGAGCAGCCAGCCAGCAAGCCAATAATTACAGGTGAGAAATTGTTTGCCTAAGCGATAGCGACCAATCCACACTACGGGTAAAATTAACCAACCGCTACCTAAAGCTAAAGCAACAATTGCATACTTACGTATTGTATCGTTGCCGCTTGCAAAAGCGATCGC
>Ga0272448_1006591_pt1 | contig 12496 bp, 13 predicted proteins | sample YNPCB0191_FD_202220 | JGI IMG/M metagenome (GOLD analysis project Ga0272448, IMG submission 202220) | Hot spring sediment microbial communities from Yellowstone National Park, WY, United States - YNP-CB-019-1 | ecosystem: Environmental > Aquatic > Thermal springs > Hot (42-90C) > Sediment... | reverse complement strand
CTCTAATTGATTGAGCTTGCCGAATTAGTATTATTACCTCGAAAACGACGCCCACAGGATAATTTTATTCTCACTTGCTATACACCTTTATTCAGTATAAATAGCGCCAGGTCTGCCATACGGCAACTGTAGCCCCATTCATTGTCATACCATGCTATTACTTTGACCATGTTACCGCCCAGGACCATCGTTTGTAGGGCATCAAAGATAGAGCTGCTCTGATTGCCTTTGAAGTCGCTGCTGACAAGAGGTTCCTCGCAGTATTCGAGTATTCCTTTAAGTTTATTCTGAGAGGCGTCTTTAAATGCGTTATTTATTTGTTCCACTGTCGCTTCTTTTGCAAGTTCGCATACCAGATCACAGATAGATACTGTAGGGACTGGCACACGTAATGCAATTCCATGTAGTCTTCCTTTGACCTCGGGAATAACCAGTGCCACTGCCTTGGCGGCACCGGTTGTTGTCGGTACGATGTTCATGGCTGCAGATCTTGCTCTTCGTAAGTCTTTGTGGTACATATCGAGCAGCCGCTGATCATTGGTATAGGCATGAACTGTTGTGAGGAGTCCCTTTGTAATACCAAAATTATCATTCAATATTTTAACTACGGGAGCAATACAGTTGGTGGTGCATGATGCATTAGAAATAATATTATGTTTTCTGGGGTCGTATGTATCTTCATTTACACCCATTACGATGGTAATGTCTTCATTTGTAGCCGGAGCTGAGATTATCACCTTTTTAGTGCCACCCTGCAAATGTGCGGCTGCTTTGGTTGCGTCGGTAAAGAGGCCTGTGGACTCAAGGACTATATCAACGCCGAAATCTTTCCATGGTATCTTTGAAGGCTCTCTTTCAGCAAGTACCTTTGTTTTTTCCCCGTCGACTATCAGTGCATCTGATGTAGCTTCTACTGTACCGGGATAGATTCCATAGGTGCTGTCGTATTTTAGCAGGTGGGCATTGGTTTTAGCATCGGTAAGATCGTTTACGGCCGCGATTTCCAGCTTATCGCCATAATGCTGCTTGATAGCGCGAAATGCCAGACGACCTATCCGGCCAAAGCCATTTATACCAACTTTATATTTCATTTATTAGCCTCCTGTGAAGGTTCCTTATTATATACCGATGTTATTCTGGTGGAAATCCCACCACGAATATTCCAGTCTGTAGTTACTTCCAGCGATTTCGGTTTCAGTGCCTTTACCAAGTCTTTAAGTATTTGGTTGGTAGATGCCTCATAAAAAATGCTCACTGTTCTATAACTGGTAAGATAAAGCTTCAATGACTTGAATTCAACGATATATTTTGCGGGTATATATCTGATTGTTACAGTGGCAAAATCCGGCTGTGAAGGATTCACTGGGCACAGTGCTGTGAATTCTGGTGCTATTATTTCAATTTGATAGTTATGATCCGGATACGGATTGGGTAGAACAATTAGCAACTCCGGCTGTGGTTTGTCGGAATACCTAAGGGTTAACGACTGGATTTTTTTAAATTTATCTTCTATTTTCTTCACGTCTTTAAGCATCAAACCAGTAGGTTATTGTGTCTTCGTGATGAAGTTTTTTACATTTATTATCTGTTACAAGGTATTGTAAAAACGCCAGAGTTTGTAGCACCGCCTGTCTTCTCCTAATTGCCTGTAGTTTATCATAATCAACCAGTTCATCATTAGCAAACCATAGCAGATTTTTTGCCACATCGTATGCGGTCTTAATCTCAAGGCCCATAACCTTTTGAATGCTCTGCATCTGCTCCTTGAGCCAGTGCATAATGCTGTCTATTTTGGGCGCTATTCCGCTGAATACTGCTCCATGCCCCGGAAATATAAAGCGTATTTCCATATTAGTTAATTCGTTCAAGGAGTTGATATAGTCTGCCAAAGGATTTTCTCCGGATTGAGGATGGTAACAAACTGTCGTCATTATCTCAGGTAATACATGGTCACCTGAGAATAGATATTTCTTGTTCGGTTCATAAAAGCAGATATGACCTTTTGAATGGCCCGGCGTTAATAGGAGTTGAAATTCAAATGGTTCAACGATAATCCGATCTAAGGGCTTCAGGTACTCTACACTTGATATGGGGTAAACGTTATTTACAAGACTTAGCGAAGCTTCGCTTAACATTTTTAGCTCCCAGTCGGGAACGCCGTTTAGCCTGAGAAAATCGCTCGTTTGCTTAATCAAACTTTCAGAGTGCCAGTATCTTGTGTCTAATTGGGCATATTCGATTTCGCTAACATATATTTTAGCTCCGCTCAATTCGGCAATTTTGCCTGCCATGCCGATATGATCGGGATGTATATGTGTGATGGCTATGTGAGTTATATCTTTTATGGAAAATCCGCTTGCTTTCATCTCCTGTGAAAGAATGTTGAAGCATGCGGGGATATTAAAGCCGGTGTCTATCATGAGGTTGCCACTTGTACCCTCGATAATATAGACGTTAACAGCATTACTGTCTTTTTCGTCCAGGGGCACCTTTATTTGATTGATGCCTTTAAATAACTCCATATTGATGATTTCCCCTTATCTGAGATGTGGAAATGCTTTTTTGCCCATGTAAATTGCTTTTTTGCCTAGTTCATCTTCAATTTTGAGAAGACGATTGTATTTGGCCACCCTTTCACTACGACATGGGGCACCTGTTTTTATCTGACCAGAATTTACCGCAACCGATAGATCTGCAATTGTAGTGTCTTCTGTTTCGCCGGACCTGTGGCTTATTATCGTGGTCCATCCGGCCTGCCTAGAAATATTTATAGCATGAAGCGTTTCTGTTAAGGTACCTATCTGATTTAACTTTATCAATGCCGAATTGGAAGCCTTCAGTTGTACACCTTTTCTGATGCGGTTTACATTGGTGGTATAGAGATCGTCCCCAACGATCTGGATTTTATCGCCCAGTTTAGCATTCATTAAAATCCAGCTGCCCCAATCATCTTCGTCTAATCCATCTTCGATGCTGATGATCGGGTATTTTGATACCCATTCAACATAAAAGCTTACCATTTCTTTTCCCGTAAGGATTTTGCCTTCTTTCTCAAGTATATATTTACCATCTTTGTAAAAATTGCTTGCAGCGGGGTCGATAGCAATATAACAATCTACAGCCGGTTTATAACAGGCCAGTTCGATAGCCGAAATAATAAGCTCAACCGCTTCTTCATTAGAGGATAATGAAGGAGCAAAACCACCTTCATCACCTACATTGGTACTGAGTTTTTTTTGCTTAATGATCTTTTTCAATGCGTGATAAATTTCACAGCCCATTTGCATGGCATGGTGAAAGTCCCTGGCGCCGGCAGGTACAATCATGAATTCCTGTAAATCAGTCGAGTTTTCAGCATGTTTTCCACCATTTAAAATATTCATCATAGGCACGGGCAGGACAGACGCCTTTTCTTTACCCAGGTATTTATAAAGCGGCGCTGAAATTACACTGGCTGCTGCCTGGGCAACAGCCAGTGATACCCCCAGAATAGCATTTGCTCCTAAATGCGATTTATCCTGCGTCCCATCCATCTCAATCATTTTATTGTCAATAAATTCCTGATTAAAAACATCAACGCCGATCAATTCAGGCTGAATGATGTTTTCCACATTTTTAACTGCTTTGATCACTCCAAGACCGTTATAGCGATGTTTATCCCCATCGCGTAACTCTACTGCTTCATATTTACCGGTACTTGCCCCTGACGGAACTGAGGCTTTACCGGAGATACCGTTGTTCAGGAATACCTCGACCTCAATTGTGGGATTTCCGCGTGAATCTATAATTTCACGTGCCTTAATGGATTTAATAGTAGCCTCGATTGTTATACTCATGGCCATTTCCTTTCAAAATAATATTTAAATTTGCAGGATTTGCTTAATAAGAAGACAACCATGAAAATTTATCAACAGCTGGTGCATTGAATATAAAAATTTATATATGGTTGTGCCATTATATCATCTTCATAGATTTAGCTGCATCTGCAATATAAGCAAATATGATGGTCGCGATATAAATCTTTCAACGCCGTCTGTTGTACCTATTCATAGCGGCAACCAGCCCGACTTCAATGATATCGTAAATTGCTTTACAGGCGTTCTCAAGGGCCGGTGCTATTAGCCTTTCCTCTTCATCGGATAACATTCCTAAAACGTAATCAACAATATCTTTCTGCCTATTTTCATCTCCATTGTTTAACTCTGGATGTGATATCCCGATTTTTATACGAATAAAATCCTTGTCGCCAAGGATATCGATAATTGATTGTATTCCACGATGACCTCCCGAACTGCCCCCCTGTTTTATTCTTAGACGGCCGGCAGGTAAATCCAGATCATCATGAATAACTATTAAATTGTCAGGTGATAGTTTGTATTTTTTAAGAAGACATAAAGTGGCCTCACCCGTTAAGTTGACATAAGTCTGTGGTTTGGCCAACACTACATTTTCATTTCCGATGATACCTGTGCCAGTAAGAGATTGACATAATTTCTTTTTAACATCGATATGATACAGGCTTGAAAGTTTATCAATACATCGATAACCCAGATTGTGGCGGGTCAATTCATATTGTTTGCCGGGATTACCTATTCCAAGAATTATTTTCATAGCAGGGGATTCTGTTGTGAATGTTCTTTTCCTTCGTTTGCCTGTTTGAGAAGGTCGAGGAATTGTCTTTCATTTAAAATATTTATTCCCAAGGATCGTGCACGCCCCAATTTTGAACCCGGATCAGAACCAACTACAAGGTAAGTTGTTTTTCGTGTGATATCTGATGCTATTTTGCCTCCCAGTTCCCTGATCTTGCTTTCCATCTCCTGTCTGCTTCCGCTTTCAAGCCTGCCGGTTAATACGAATTCTTTGCCGGAAAGTGGCAGGCTTTTTTTGGGGCCTTCCTGTGAAGACATTAAGACGCCTGCACCAGCAAGTTTTTCCAGTATTTTCAGGTTTTGCGGCTGTCTGAAATAGGCTAGAATGGACTCAGAAACTTTCGGCCCGATTGTCGGAATTGACATAAGATCTTCTCTGGTAGCTTTTGAAAGGGCATCAATGCTCGGGTAATGGTCAGCTAGTATTATGGCCGTTTCTTCACCGATATTGGGTATCCCCAATGCAAATATAAGTCGTGCTAGTGGTCGCTTTTTGCTTTCCTCGATTGAAGCCAGTATCTTCGAAACGCTTTTATCTCCCATTCTTTCCAGGCCTATCAGCTGATCACGTGATAAATAGTACAGATCTCCGGAGTCCTTGATTAATCCTTTTTCGAAAAGTGACTGGCATAATTTTTCCCCAACACCTTCTATGTCCATTGCTCCTTTGCTGGCGAAATGTTTGATTGCTTCCAGTGCCTGTGCCGGACAGGCCGTGTTAGTACAGCGGTGGATTGCTTCCCCTTCCGGCTTGATAACCTCGGCACCGCAGACGGGGCATCTCGACGGCATGTGAAAGACTTTCTCATTACCTGTACGACGGCTGGTAACCGGACCGACAATCTCAGGAATGACGTCTCCCGCCCTTTGCACAATGACCCAATCTCCTATACGTATATCCTTTCTATGAATATCATCCTCATTATGAAGGGTTGCCTGCCTGATTGTCACTCCGCCGATATTTACTGGTTCAAGTACGGCATATGGGTTAAGACTTCCTGTCCGGCCAACGTTTATGCCTATATTTATCAGGCGTGTAGTACCCTGAATTGCTGGAAATTTATATGCGATAGCCCAGCGCGGATCGTGACCTACGTTCCCCAACTCTTCTTGAAGGCGGATAGAATTGATTTTAATTACAACACCATCAATATCATACGGCAACTCTTCTCTTATTTTAGTCCATCGATGATAATATTCTTTTACTTCATTTAGATTACTGCATCTGGTCATGTGAGGGTTTATCTTGAATCCGATCGATTTGAGGTATTGCATAATTTCCCAATGTGTTTCTGGGATTTTATCACCTTCAGCCCAGCCCAGGGCATAAATAAAAATATCCAGAGGACGCTTCGCTGTTATTCGGGGATCCAGCTGTCTTACTGAACCGGCTGCTGCATTTCGGGGATTGGCAAAAAGCGGCAGTCCCTCTTTCATACGCTCTTCATTCAACTTTTTTAATCCCTCTTTGGGAAGATAGACTTCTCCCCTTACTTCAAAGCGCTTTGGAGCATTCTCTGGTACCGATAAGGGAATACTTCTGATGGTCTTTAGATTCTGCGTTATGTTTTCACCCTGGTAACCGTTACCCCTAGTTGCACCGGTAGCGAATATGCCATTTTCATAAGTTAGAGCTACTGCAAGACCATCGATTTTTAGCTCGCAGACAAAGTCAAACTCCTGGCCCGGAATGAGATTTAAAGTCCTTTTATACCACGCATCGATATCCTCATCGGAGAATGCGTTGGCAAGGCTTAATAGCGGCCGTGGATGTACCACTATGCCAAAAGATTCAACCGGCTCGGCACCAACTCTCTGTGTGGGCGAATCAGGAGTGATAAGTTCAGGATAAAGTTCCTCAAGTTTTTGTAGTTCAAGCATTAATGAATCATATTCGGCATCACTTATCTCAGGACTGTCTAAAACGTAATAACGATAATTATGGTAATTTATGACTTTTTTTAACTCATTTATGCGTGCGGCTGCCTGTTTCTTGTCATCCATGATTATATCTTGTTTTATCTTATCGTTGATGAAAAAATTATATCATTTACCGGTAATTATTATTATGCTTTTTACCCACCAGACCATATTATGACATAATAACTTTACAGTGTTAATAAAATTATTAGGGCTGAGGGTCAATTGAAACCAAGATCTGCACGCTGGCACACGATCTACTCGGTTATAAGTACTCTTATTGAAACAATCGCAATTATCGCATTGTTGATATGGATTTTGCCTGTTTTTGGAATCAACTTCCAGTGTTGGCTGACAGCTACCATTGTAATTCTATTTTTAATATACTCTTATATAATGTATCGAATCGGACATCAGACAGTTGTTAAAACACCGATTAACACCCCCGATAAAATCGTTGGTAAATCTGCTATAGTTGACAAAGATTTAAACCCTGAAGGTTATATAAAGGTCAATGGCGAATTATGGAAAGCCATATCTATAGATGGCCCTGTGAGTATTGGTGAAAGAGTAACAGTGATAAAGCTTGATGGGATGGTTTTAACAGTAACAAAAAAGCGCCGGCGTTCGGATACCTGATTGACGGGGTGTAAGCCTAATGGGAGGCCTGTCCACTTACCGGCATGTATCGAATGTAGCCTTTGTATTCGACGCCTGTCAAAGCTTTTTGAATATTTGGAACATCAAACAGAGAGCTTATAACCCATATAAGTGAAATCTGCTTACTCGGTATTAATTGCTTGATCTTATATGTAAAATCTGTCGTGCCCGGCTCATAATAAACGATCGGCCCGATTTCATAGCCTTCTCCAATCGATTTATCTTTGGCCGTGTTTAATATATCCGCTGCTTGAGGGTAATTGACAACCAGAAAAGCTGCATATTCTTTGTTGATGTCATAAGCTGGCTTTTGCCCGTTCGTAGTTGAACAGGTAGTAAATAAGCCAATAATAATTATTATCGAAAATAATGTTATTAATATCTTTCTGTTAATCAATTTTTCAATAATATTAAAAACTGCTATACAAATTATTTATTATATTAATTTTTTACTGATGATCATAGTTGGTATCAAAGTGCTGCATTTATCAGCTTATTTATCTTGCTCAATTCCAGCTTTTGTTCAACAAGGGTTGATTGTTTAAGTGCTTTTAGTGAATCTTCAAAGGTATCGCGTTGCGATTTATAAATAACACCAATGGGTATGCGTTCTCCCCATTCGTGGGCTTTAATAATTGCCATTGATTTGTTCAAAGCATCATAGTCAGGGTCTTCGTCCAGTTTATATATGCGCTTTTTATACCAGTCGTAGGTGTTAACATGATTAAAGGTAACACAGGGTTGTAATATATCGATGAAAGAAAACCCTTTATGCTGTAAAGCAAGCTTAATTAGCTTTGAAAGATGATCGATATCACCAGCAAAGCCTCTTGCTACAAATGTTGCATCACAGGCAATGGCAATGCTTAATGGAAACAGAGGATAAGCGGCGCCCTCGGGCGTGGTATTTGTTATAAACCCTTTATCACTGGTAGGTGAGGCCTGCCCTCTGGTCAACGCGTATATCTGATTATTGTGCACCATATAGGTAATGTCATGGTTTCTGCGCATAGCATGCATCCAGTGATTTCCACCCTCACCATATCCATCGCCATCGCCACCCACCGCTATGACATTTAATTCGTGATTAGCTATTTTTATGCCGGTTGCAACAGGGATAGCCCTGCCATGCAGTGAATTGAAGGTATTGCATTTCATGAAATGTGGCAACTTCCCGGCCTGCCCTATTCCAGATACTATTACCAGACGATGTGGTGGTATATCCAGATCAACCAGTGCTTTTTTTAAGGCTGTTAATATACTATAGTTGCCACAGCCAGGGCACCATGTTGGTTGAAGACCGACATAGTCGTTTAGTGAGACCATTATTATAGAGACTCCCGCTGTAAAGCATTTATTATATATTGTGCTGTAAAAGGCCGGCCATCGTACTTCAGGATTGCACCTTTAATTTTCTTATTCGTTTGCGCTTCGAATAATGAGGCAAACTGACCGGTGGCATTAGATTCAACTGCAAATAAGCTTTCAACGTCAGCAATAAGCCTGTTAACCGCCTGCGATGGGAAAGGCCATAATTCATTGAAATGTAAAAGATTTATACTCATGCCCTGCTTGTTTAATATATTTATAGCTTCATATAAAGGCCCAAAGGTGCTGCCCCAGCCGATTAATGTAACTCTGGCAGTCCTCGGCCCATATATTAGAGGTAGAGCGATATCTTTTCGTATGCTCGAACTTTTTTTCATCCTTTTTTCTACCATTGCGGTTCTTGTGCGGGCGTCCTCTGTTAAGTGTCCCTCCTCGTCATGCTCATCCGCATCTGTTATTACCAGTGCTTTACTGTATGATGGCAACGCCCTGGGAGAAATACCCGAACCGGTAATGCGATGACGTTTATAATCTGCCGGATTACTCAGTTCGTCTTCAATTAAAGGTAAACCACGGTCAATATAAACCGATGATAAATCGAATTTGTCAACAGTGAAATATGAGGTGGCCAGATAATGATCGCTTAAAATAATAACGGGGATCTGGTATTTATCGGCTAAATTGAAAGCTTTAATAGTTAACCAGAATGCATCTTCAGCCGATGAAGGAGCCAGAACAGCCCGAGGGAATTCACCATGAGATGCGTGAATGCAAAATAGTAGGTCACCCTGTTCTGTTCTGGTAGGTAAACCTATGGCAGGTCCCGGACGTTGGCCAAGCACGATTACCACTGGAGTCTCGGTCATTCCCGCAAGTCCCAATCCTTCTACCATTAGTGAAAAACCACCGCCCGATGTAACTGTCATTGAACGGACTCCGGCATAAGATGCGCCTATAGCCATATGTATGGCAGCGATTTCATCTTCAGGCTGGATAACAACTGTCCGGAATTCCTCTGAATGCGAAGATATGTATTCTATGATCGGAGTTGTCGGGGTCATTGGGTAAGCTGAGAGGAATTTGCATCCTGAGGCCAGCGCTCCCATGGCTATGGATTCATTACCGTTGATAAGCATTCTTTCGGATTTTACAGGAAGGCTTTCTATAGCTAAATCAACAAATTCTTTCTGGTCTATGATAAAATTATATCCTTCCTTAAGTGTTTGAATATTTTGATCGATCAATTCTTCTTTTAGGAAGTGCTCTTTAATCAACCTGATAAATATGGATATATCGATCCTGGTTAACCCTGCTAAGGCACCAAGGGCGGCCGAATTTTTTGCCTGTTTATTACCGGTAACCCTTAGAGAAATTTCTTCCATTGGCATATAAAGAATTTTATATCTGCTACTTAACTCGGGATCTCTAATACTATCAACAATTGCCACCCCATTAAGACCGAGCTCTTTATAATGGAGGAGCAGGCTTTCTTTATTTAGCGCCAGCAATATGTCTAATTTTTCAGATGCAGCTAATGCACGTGAATCCTTGACACGAATACGGAAAAAATTATGGCCGCCTCTGATTCTCGACTCATAATCCTGATCGGCAAATACATGGAACCCCATCCGCGTAAAAGCATGTGCAAGGATAACTCCAATTGTTTGTAAACCCTGTCCGGCTTCTCCGCCTATTAAAATATTTAAATCCATGCTGAACTGTCTAAGGGGTATTTTATTTTCTAGCTTTAAAAATAACCTTTGAGATAGGTTTATAAGCAATATGCATGATAAGAAAAATAATGAAAGGTAAAAGGAGGTTATTATGCACCTGGAAAGCAACCGGTTTGGTCAGTAAACCCAGTGTAATTGATTCTATTGCCCGTGATTCTGTTATACCGAACCCACTGATTATATACATACTCAGCAAAAGCAATAATATAGCTTGAATAGATATTCTAATGACTTTATCCAAATCCCTGTTTTTATTCATTATCTATCAAAAAAGGATTTATCGAGACTGCCATCATTTGAATAACCGGCTTGTTCCCAGTAGCCCCTATAACTTTCATCATCGGATAGCTCGATTTTATCTACCCATTTAATCCATTTATAGCCCCACCGATCCTCAGCTGCAAGCTGAAATGGGAAACCTCTTGCCTCGGGGATGGTTAAACCGTTCATCTTAAAAGCCAGAAGTATATTTTTATTGAGTATGTATTGCAACGGTAGTGAAGTAGTATAACCGTCAACCGCATGGAAAATCACGATTCTGGCTTCGGGTTTTATCCCGGCCTCAGTGAGAAGATCTTTGACAAGCACGCCTTCCCATAGGATCTTTACCGACCAGCCTTCAACACATTCGAGGGTAATCAATTTCTGATAATGCTGATACTTATTTATTATATCTTCGTAACTGTAGGATTTTTCGTTCTCAACCAGCCCTTTCACAAACAGTTTGTACGTTGAGATGTCTACACTTTGCGGTCCTTTTATTGAGTTTTCGCGGAATTCACTGATAGAAGATAATTTCTCTCCTTTATATTCTTTGATATAAACCGAACCAAGTTCTTTTGATTTGTCCATATCCGTCCCCGATACACATGAACTTACTGAGGCGGCAAGTAATATAACTGTTGTTAAAACCACCAGATATCTAAAGATAGTCATATATTACCCTGACCATGACAGCCACCATAGTAAAAAGATTTATTTAATCCTTGACTCTACTGCTCCCCAGTTAATATTTTTCATGAAGGCTTCAATGTAATCGGCACGTTTTAATCCGTAATCTATCATGAAAGCATGCTCAAACACATCAAGTATAAGTAAGGGCTGACAGCCTGCAGGATGCCCTGTATCATGTTCATTTATCCATTGGTTAAACAGTCTCCCACTGATAACGTCCTGATAAAGAATAGCCCAGCCGACTCCACGCATTGCTGCAGTTCCTTTGAAATCCTGTAGCCATGCTTCATAGTTGCCGAAATTAGCCGATATCAGTTTAGCAAGTTTACTGTTTTCATTAATAGAGGATTTTCCACCTAGGTTTTCGAAGTAATATTCGTGCAGTCGCATCCCATTAAACTCCCAGCCGAGCCTTCGTTTCAACTCAGCAAACTCATAAGAACCGGTCTTGCCTTCCCTCGCCAATAAGGAAAGAGCGTCAAGTACCTTATTTGTATTAGTAACATAGCCTTTGTATAGTGTAAAGTGATTATTTAAGAGAGTATCGCTGAATCCCTCCATACCCAAAAGCCTATTATAATCTTTTGCTTCATAACTCATATGCATCCTCCTTTATTTTCACAGTGTCTTTTTTAATTCGTTGAATACCTTGATATGATAAATTTCGTGATCCCTTATTCTCGTGAGCAGTTTTTTTACTTTGGGGTCCTCTACTTCCTTTGAGGCCCGGTCGTACTCACGTGCTACTTTTCTCTCGATCTTGATATCGGCATCCAGCATCCTCTCGGGTTTTCTCGGACGATCTATTTTGCTGTGCTCAATCCTGGGATTCCCCCCACGGCTGACCATTTTTTCAGCCAGCCATCCAAGATGCTGCATTTCATTTATTGCCTGATCCTGCATTTCTTTACGCATTTCCTCGTTTGGAGCCAAATATGAGTGCAATAAATACTGGATGATAACAGTATATTCATGTTCGATGCCCCAGTTGAGTACTTCGGTTAATTTATCTGAGCGTGGCCCGCGTAAATCTTTCAGCCCCGCTTCGGAAGCCTCCTTTACGAAGCCGGTGAAATCATCATGGTGGGACTCTTCATCGGATAATATTCTCTCCAGTAATCTACGGATCCTAATATTATTGATAATCTTGATATGATCCTTGTACATTGTAATGGCGTCTTCTTCTGCCAGGATATCATTTTTCATCCATTCAGATACCTCATTACCCGATAGCCGCATGTTGCCTCT
>Ga0272448_1006588_pt1 | contig 12502 bp, 8 predicted proteins | sample YNPCB0191_FD_202220 | JGI IMG/M metagenome (GOLD analysis project Ga0272448, IMG submission 202220) | Hot spring sediment microbial communities from Yellowstone National Park, WY, United States - YNP-CB-019-1 | ecosystem: Environmental > Aquatic > Thermal springs > Hot (42-90C) > Sediment... | reverse complement strand
GGCGTGTTGCCCGGCTTCTGGCTGCTGAACCATCTGGGCGCACATACGGTCGGCGCGTACCCCAACCCCTTCTTCTTCTCGTCGCCCGCGATGATCGGCGTAATCGCGCTGTCGGGCATTGTTACCCGCAACTCGATCATTATCGTGGATTTCGTGCATTTGTCCCTGGCCAAGGGACGTAGCCTAACGCAGGCGCTGGTCGAGAGCTGTGCCGTCCGGCTGCGTCCGATCCTCCTGACCGCGGGCGCGGCGATGCTGGGCGCCTGGCCGATCACCATGGACAGCGTCTTCGCCGGTTTGGCGTGGGCGCTGATCTTCGGGCTAATCGCCTCGACGCTGTTCAGCTTGCTTGTCATCCCAGTGGTTTATTTCCTGATCTATGGGCGCCGCCCCGGCCATGGCCTGCCCGAAAACCTTCGGACGGATCCATAGGAGTGCATGAAATGAATATGCTAAAAGAAGGAGAAAACAGATGAGCAACGAAAAACAACTTTGGCACGGCATCCCGCGCGAGACGATTCCGTGGTTTCCCACCGTCAACCTGGACAAATGCATCGGCTGCGAGCTGTGCTTCGTGACGTGCGGCCGCGGCGTTTTCGAGATGCGCGACCAAAAGGCGCACCCGGTCCGCCCGTACAACTGCATGGTTGGCTGCACAACCTGCGCGAACATCTGCCCGACGCAGGCGATCGCCTTCCCGGACAAGGAGATCGTCCAGAAGATTGAGCGCGAGCACAAGATTCTGGCCATCGTGCGCCAGGAAGCGGCCGCCAAACATGCGAAGCTCGATGCCGAAAAGGCGCGCGCCCGGGCGGAGGACGCCGTGGCCGCCGCGGTGACCCGCGTCGCCTTCCACGTCGCGGGCGAGTTTGGCGAGAAACGTTTTCTTGCAAAGCTGGAGGCGCTCATCAAGGACCGACCGTTCGACATCGTGAACCTGAAACTCGAAGTGCCCACGCTCAAAGGCGCGCTGGAGAAAACTCCGTCGCACATGACCTTCGAGGTTGTCTCCACCGAGCAACAGGACATCGGCGAATTCCTCAACGAGGTCCGCGCCCTGATCCGGGAAAACCATCTCGTGCTGGTGAACGAATACCGTCTATAGACCTTCAAAGCGAGCGTTGACATGAACGAGACTCTCCAACATCACGATCCCACCGATTTCAACCGTGTGCCTGCCTTTGGCATCAACCTCAATGCTCTGTTTATTGTCATCGAGACCGTGCACGGGATTTCTGCGCATTCCCTGGCCCTGCTTGCCTATGCTGGGCACAATTTTGGAGATGTTCTGACCCTGCTGCTTGCCTGGGGCGCCAACGTGCTTGCTCAAGCAGCCTCAATAGCCAGACGAAACTATGGGTTGCGCATGTTGACCATTCTAGCTTCTCCGGCCAGTTCGATTCTCTTGCTACTTGCCATGGGAGGAATAGCCTGGGAATCGATCGGACGGTTTTTCAGTCCGACGGCGGGGGGCAACTTCTATGTGGCTGCTCTCGTTCTTTCGGGAGTCTCTATGCATACGGCGTCCGCCACCAGTCAGTTCATTCTGCTTGTGAGCGCGTGAATGGGAGCCATAATCTTTGGAAAGGCGAGGACAATGTCGTGGCCGTTGGTGTTTTTCTTCGGCGGGCTGAACGCATCGCTGGCTTTTGTTGGAGGTTTCGAAGCCCATGCGTTCGGCGGCACGACCTTGAAAATTGTATTATCGGTTTTATTGTTTATCGCCGGTGTCGCCATGCTGTTCCCCGAAAAACACGCCACGAGGGCCGCACTTTCACGCTTGGGTTATTGGAATATCCACAAAGGCGACAACTGGTATGTCGTCAATTTGTGGATCGCCGTGCCGCTGATCATGGCGACCGGGTTTTTTCCGGGATGGTGGAGATTTCAGGAGGCTCTTTTCTAGTTCCGTTTATGGCAGTCGGTTACGGCGTGCCGGTGCCCACGGCCGTCGCCACCGCAACAGCCATGTTGGCGGCGAGAGCTTGACTGGTTTTGTTGGCAATGCCTTGCATGGCGGGTTTGATGCGGTGTTGACCTTTCCCTGCGGGGTGGTTGCCATTATACGCGGTTTGATTGGAAGGAAAATCGAGCTCAAAACAAAACCGAAAAGCCTGAAGACCATCTCCGGAATTCTTATGATTATTGTTGCGATTGCCATGTCGGCGAACGCGTTGTCAGGCAGAGGATTCTAATATGTGGATCGTTCGTTTAGCGTTGCGCCGTCCCTATACGTTCGTGGTTCTGGCGCTTTTGCTGATACTGCTAACGCCGTACGTGTTGTGGCGGACGCCGACCGATATCTTTCCGGCGATCAACATCCCGGTGGTTGCCGCAGTGTGGACCTACAACGGCCTGAGCGCGCAGGAGATCGAGCAGCGCATCCTCTACAATCACGAGCGCATGATTGCCACCCTCGTGGACAACATCGAGCATCTCGAATCCACGGCTTACAACGGCGCCGGTGTCATCAAGGTTTTCCTCCAGCCCGGGGCCTCGGTGGACACGGGCGTGGCGCAGCTCACCGCCACGGGCCAGGCGATCTTGCGCCAGTTGCCCGCCGGCATCACACCGCCGATCGTCATCCGCTACAACGCCTCCACGGTGCCCATCCTGCAGCTCAGTTTGGCCAGCAAGAAATTTTCTGAGCCAGAACTCCAGGATATGGCTATGAACCAGGTGCGCGTGGGCCTGATGAACGTGCCGGGCGCGTCCATTCCCTATCCTTATGGCGGCAAGGCGCGCGTCGTGGCGGTGGATCTCGATCTGGCGGCGCTGAAGGCGAAGAATCTCGCACCGACGGATGTCGTCAATGCCCTGAATGCCCAAAACCTCATCCTGCCCAGCGGCACCGCGAAGATCGGCTCCACCGAATTCGATGTCACGCTCAACAGCAGCCCTGAAATCCTGAACGAACTTAACGACCTGCCGATCAAGACTGTGGACGGCGCGGTCATCCGGGTGCGCGACGTGGCGGTGGTGCATGACGGTTACCAGCCGCAGCAAAACATCGTTCGCCTGGACGGGGTGCGCGGGGTCCTGCTCACGATCCTCAAGAGCGGGACGGCTTCGACGCTGGACGTGGTGCGCGGGGTCAAGGCCGCCATGCCGCGCGTGCTGAGCGGGTTGCCGCCGGAGCTGGAAGCCAAGGAATTTGCCGACCAATCCATCTTTGTGCGGGCGGCCGTAGACGGCGTGGTCCGGGAAGGTGTGATCGCTGCGGCGCTGACGGCTCTCATGGTCCTGCTGTTCCTGGGCGCCTGGCGGGGCACGCTGATTATCGCCCTCTCGATCCCGCTGTCGGTGCTGGCCTCCCTCGCGATACTCAGCGCGCTCGGCGAGACCATCAACCTGATGACGCTTGGCGGCTTGGCGCTGGCCGTCGGCATCCTGGTCGACGACGCTACGGTCGAAATCGAGAACGTGCACCGCCAGATGGCGCTGGGCAAGCCGACCGTGCAGGCGATCCTCGACGGCGCGCAGGAGATCGCCCTGCCGGCCTTCGTGGGCACGCTCTGCATCTGCATCGTTTTCGTGCCGATGTTTTTCCTCACCGGCACGGCGCGCTACTTGTTCGTGCCGCTAGCCGAAGCCGTCGTGTTCGCCATGCTCGCGAGCTATGCACTTTCGCGTACATTGGTGCCCACGCTGGTAATGTGGTTCTACCGCCGCGGCGGGTACCACGAGCACGCCGTGGCTGTGGGGACAGCGCCGTTATGGATGCGCCCGTTCGTGGCCGTGCAAGCAGGTTTCGAGCGCGCCTTCGCCCGCTTCCGCGAAGGCTATCGCCGCTGGCTCTGGGGAGCGTTGCATCATTGCGCCGCGTTGAGCTTCATCTTTTTGGCCTTTTGCGGCGCCACGGCATTGCTGCTGCCGCAACTCGGCCAGGACTTCTTCCCGGCTGTGGATGCTGGCCAGTTCCGTTTGCATCTGCGCGCCCGCAGCGGAACGCGCATCGAGGAGACCGCGAAGCTGGCCGACCTGGTCGAGGCGGAGATTCGCCGGGAAATCCCGCCGGGCGAAATCGCGGGCGTGCTCGATAACATCGGCATACCAGGGGGCGGCATTCCGCTTGTTTACATCGATAGCGGACTGGTCGGGACTGGCGACGCGGACATTCTGGTTTCCCTTCGCAAGGGGCACCGGCCAACCGAAGAGTACGTGCGCCGCCTGCGTCCGCGTCTCGCCCGCGCGTTCCCCGGCGTCACGTTCTATTTTCTGCCCGCCGACATCGTAAGCCAAACGCTCAACTTCGGCCTGTCGGCGCCGATCGACATTCAGTTCGTCGGCCGCAACCAGGCCGAGAACCGGGCCGTCGCCGGGCGGTTGGCGGAAAAAATTCGCCACATCGCCGGCGTGGCGGACGTGCGGGTGCAACAGCCCGCGGATCTGCAGCGGTTGCAATTTATCGTGGACCGCGACAAGGCGTCGGGAATGGGCTTGACCGAGCGGGACGTGGCCAACTCGATGCTGCTCAGCCTGAGCGGCAGCGGCCAGGTGCAGCCGATGTATTGGCTCAATCCAAAGAACGGTGTCCAATACCTTGTCAACGTCCGTGCGCCGCAGGTTGCGATGGATTCGCTGGCGGCGCTCGGAGAGATTCCGGTGGGCACCGGTCAAACGGAGGGCGGTGCTCAATTGCTCGCCAATCTGGCCACACTGCGCCGGAGCAACAGTCCGCCCATCGTCAATCACTATAATGTGATGCCCGTCATCGATGTCCTCGCCGGCGTCAGCGGCCGGGACCTGGGCGGCGTGCTGCGCGACCTCAAGCCGCTGGTCGCCCAAGCGGAAAAGGAACTGCCGCGCGGCAACTTCATCATTCTCCGCGGCCAGGCCCAGACGATGAATTCGAGTTTCACCGGCCTTGGCCTGGGGTTGATCGCGGCGGTGGCCCTCATCTACCTGTTGCTGGTGGTCAATTTCCAAAGCTGGCTTGACCCGTTCATCATCATCATGGCACTGCCAGGCGCGCTGGCCGGGGTCGTTTGGGGACTGTATCTCACCTTCACGACCCTCAGTGTTCCCGCGCTGATGGGCGCAATCATGAGCCTGGGCGTGGCCACCGCAAACTCGGTGCTTGTAGTGACTTTCGCGCGCAACAATCTGCACCGGGGCATGGACCCGCTGACGGCCGCCTGGGAGGCCGGGACGGGGCGCTTGCGACCGGTGCTGATGACGGCGCTGGCGATGATCATCGGCATGTTTCCGCTCGCGCTCGGCCTGGGCGAAGGCGGAGAACAGAACGCACCGCTAGGGCGCGCGGTGATCGGTGGCCTTGTGGTCGCCACCTTCGTCACCCTGTTTTTCGTGCCGGTCGTGTATCGGCTGTTGCACCGACATGCGCGGGCCAAAGGGACCGAGGATTTCGATGACGCCATCCCCAAGACGGCGAATCGATAGAAAGGATTGTCTTATGACTGCAAGTGAATCTGATCGCCCTGGCACGGCGGGTTATACACCCGCCAGCGCCCCGCCAACAGGGGGGCCTTCTCGCGTGGCGTGGGCCGTGGTTCTGCTCGTGATTGCACTCATTGTCATCGCCGCCTATCTTGGAGGCTTGAGTCAGCGTCAGCGTCAGCGGGCCGCGCTGGCAGACGAAAACCGCGAATTGGCCATTCCCACCGTCACGATTGTGTCGCCCGCGCCGGGCAAGGCGGTGGCCGGACTGTTGCTGCCGGCGGAGGTCAAGCCCTGGGCCGAAGCGTCGATTCATGCCCGCGCCAGCGGTTACCTGAAACGCTGGTATGCGGATCTTGGCGAGCGCGTAACAACCGGCCAGTTGCTGGCGGAAATCGAAGCGCCCGAGCTCGACCAGGAACTTGAAACCGCCCGCCATGAACTAGCCAAGGCTGAGGCTGCGCTGGCTCTGGCGGAGGCCACCGCCCAGCGTTCCGCCGCGCTGGTGGGCGGAGAGGTCATCAGTGTTCAGGAAAATGACGAGAAACAAGCCGATCTGGCGCTCAAGGCGGCGACGCTCAATGCCGCCCGCGCCAATCTCCGCCGCCTAGAGGATCTGCGGTCCTTTACCCGCGTCACCGCCCCGTTTGACGGTGTCATTACGGCGCGCGAGACCGACGTGGGTGACCTGATCGCCGCGGGCGGCGCCAAGGAACTCTTCCGGCTAGCGCAAACGGAACGTCTACGCGTTTATGTTCGCGTTCCCCAGACTCACGCGCAGGCTGTCGCTCCTGGTCAAGCAGCCGAGCTGCTGATTCCCGAAAAGCCGGGAAGGGTCTTTGCGGCCAAAGTGGCGCGCACCGCGGGCGCGATCGACGCCGATTCGCGCACGCTGCTCGTGGAACTTGAAGTGGACAACGCGCGCGACGAAATCCTGGCGGGCAGTTTTGCGCAAGTGCGGTTTGCCGAAACCAAGAGCGCCGCGCCGTTAACGCTGCCGGGCAACACCCTGCTTTTTCGCGCCGAGGGACCACAGGTGGGTGTTGTGCGGCCCGACGGCCGGGTAGAATTGCGCGCCGTGAAGCTGGGCCGCGATTTTGGCCAGACCGTCGAGATCCTGGCAGGAGTCGATCTGACCGATCGGGTCATCCTCAACCCCCCCGATTCGCTGGCCGACGGCGCCACCGTGCGCGTCGGCGCGCCAATCAGTTCCGGAGCATCCGGCAGAGGAGGGAAGTAGAAACACGATGGATTCCATGCAACGTTTAATCAGCCTGTTGATTCCCCTTGCGCAGCCCGGAGGCTGTGCCGTGGATCCTAATTATCAGCGTCCCACAAACCTGGCGTCCCCGGATTACCGTGAGCCCGGCACGGCGCAACCCTTCATGACCGATACGCTGCCGGCCGATATTTCATGGTGGGAGGTGTTTCTGGACTCAGAGCTCCAGACGCTTATCCCCCCGCTCAGGAAAACAACCAGGACCTTAGACCGCCAGCGCGCGGGAGAGGAGCCTAAGCTCGATCAAGCCGCACGGTGCCAATGGGCCTCCACGCCGGGCAATTACGGTCTGACATGGTGTTCTCCCGCTCCTCTGTACCGGTATCCGTCGTCCAAGCAAAACGAATCCCCCGCTGAAATGGACATGACGTCCTTCAGTTTCCTCACCGCCGGGTGCGCCGTATGCCACCCAGGAGGCGGCTCCGCGGAATACGACCGCGAAGGCAAACGTTATGACCGTTGCATGTCCGATCCAGCAAGCGGGTTCACGCCGGGGGGAGACAACAATTTCGATGGCGATTACTATCAGGCAAAATGGTCTGAGTCGGGCGTGCTGGAAGCGGATTGCCTATTGTGTCACCTGCCCGAATACGATTTCAAGGCGCGTAAGAAACAACTGGATGCCATGAACTTCCGTTGGGCGCCTTCCTCGGGCGCGGGCCTGGCCAGGGTAACAGGTTCCGTGGCGGAAAACACGTCCCCAACGCTCGCCTATGACTCCTCCCGATTCAATGAGGATGGGAACGCTGTCGCCGCACATTGTCTCCGAGCCAAGAAATGAAACGTGCCTTGCCTGTCACGCGAAAGCCGCCTGGAAGAAACGCGGGGCGAATTTCCGTTCGCGCACGGACGTACATCTGTGCGCGGGAATGCGATGCGTGGACTGTCATACAGTTGGCAGTCATGCCGTCGACGACCGTATTCGCGGAAAAGATGTCCATCAATTCGGTAAGGGAGACGATAGGATATGCCAGTTACTCTTCCGTTAGTGCTCCTTCATGCATTCCCACTCGACGGGCGCATGTGGAGGGAACAGGTTCGTGGTTTGTCCGACGTTGCGCAAATTTATGCACCAAACGTCCGAGGATTTGGCGGAAGTGTGGGGTGCGCGAACTATCCCGATTGGTCGATTGGAGCCTTCGCATTCGATCTCCTTCTCTATCTGGATCGCCATGGGTTGGACAGAGTTGTACTCGGTGGCTGCTCGATGGGCGGCTACATTTGTTTTGAGTTCTGGCGTCGATATCCTGCCCGGGTTGCCGGTTTTGTTCTCTGCGATACAAGAGCGGAGGCTGATACCGAAGAAATTCGCGCGCGACGGTACCAGCAAATCGAGAGAATTCGCAAAGAAGGAACTGCACTGGTTTCGCCGCACACTCGCCATCATTCCCCTCAACTGGTTGAGGAGCTAAAGAGTTGGGCTCTCAGTGCCCACCCGGAGAGTGTTATCGGGGTGCTGCAAGCATTAGCAATGCGGCCAGATTCCACAGAGACCTTGCCGACCATCGATGTGCCTGTTTTGTTGATCTATGGAGAAGATGACCAGGTGACGCCTAAGGAATGCGGCATGAAAATGTTGGAGAGTCTTCCCCAGGCAAAACTCGAAGTGATTCCTCAAGCAGGACATCTTTCTCCCATTGAGCGCCCTGACCTAGTGAATCCTCTTTTAGCTGATTTTCTTATGAGTTTGCCTAAATGCTGAGGACTCAGGCTAGTTTTGATTGCCCGGCTTTTATGCGTCCGCAATTGAGGAATAGCTAGCCGGTGGGCGAAAATCGAAAATTGTTATTTTCCGTGTTGACAAAGGCGTCTTTCAGATTGGAATTTTGGAACGATTTAAATACGTGCCGGGAGTTATAAAAATGGTTCCAAAGCTATGGCTTGTTCGCCGATGTGTTTTCGTCACCCTTCTCGTTCTTTCCTCTTTTGTCTCATTTTCTGCGGGGCTTCCTCCCTCAGTCTCTGCTAAGGAGACCACGTCGGGGAAGTTTCTCGTCACGTTTAAGCTTAAGAGTTCCGCTTCCACCGTTTATTTGGCTGGCAGCTTTAACGACTGGCGTCCGGACAAAACCGAAATGGTTCGGCAGGGAGATAATTTCGTTGTAACCATTGAGCTCCCGCCTGGCAAGCATGAGTACAAGTTTGTTGAAGACGGCAAAAGCTGGAGAACAGACCCTCTTAACGTCCGAGGTGTTCCCGATAACTTTGGCGGTCAGAACAGTCTCTTGGAACTTTCGAAAGAGATTGTTGATTCCTCGATTCTCAGCAAAGCTAACGATGCCGATGTTGGCAAAGATGCACCTGCGAAGGCACTGGAGTTGTGCCCTTCTGTCTCTGCTGTGCCTCGCGAGGATGGTACTTTTGCTGTGACCTTCCGATATCGAGCGCCCGACGCTCAGAGTGTCTATCTGGCTGGATCGTTCAACGATTGGTCAGCCGACAACAAGCCAATGGCCCGCGAAGGCGAAGATTTTGTTGCCACAGTGGACCTCAAACCCGGTGAGTATCAATACAAGTTTGTCGTCAACGGCAAGGACTGGAAACAAGACCCGTTGAACCCGGAATCCGTCTCGGATGGCCTCGGGGGGAAAAACAGCGTTATTCGACTGAAATCATCGGGTGTCGATACGACCAGTGGGCGCGATTCGTCAACTACGCCGACAGTCGGTGGTGCGGCTGATTCCTCCACAGTAGAGACTGAGACGAGTTCGTCTGCCTCCGCTTTGCGTCCTTTTCCAAGTATCGAGATTGTTCCCATCGGGAAACACAAAAACAAAGTTACCTTCAGGTTCAAAGCCCCGGAAGCCGAAACTGTCAATCTAGCCGGCACTTTCAATGGATGGAATCCGACAAGTCTCAAAATGAAAAAGCAGGGAGATTGGTTTATCACGACCGAAATTCTTCCCGATGGGGAGCATCAATACAAATTCGTCATCAATCATGATAAATGGAAAGAGGATCCTGAAAACCCTGTAAAAACCGATGATGGACAGGGCGGCTTCAACAGTGTTCTTCGACTGGGACATGGAGCAGCGCTAGTAAAATCTGACGCTAAAGTGGGTGATGGAAAAATCGATGGGGATTATTTGTTTCATTCCCCGGAAGATATCGATTATTTTAACCCTCTCTCAAAAACTGGCCCCATTGTTGTGAGGGTGCGTGCGCTTGCCCACGATGTTGAAAAAACGTTTTTACGGTATCCCGCTCCAAATGGCGAAAATAGTGTTCCGCTCCGCAGTGTCTACTCCGATGAGAGGTTCGAGTACTTCGGTGCTAAACTTCCCCACGTCTCGCCTTACTACTTTCGTTTTGTTGATAGGAAAACTCAGCTCGACCTCGGTTCGGATGAAGTAAAGAGTCCCCCTGCAAAAGTTACGCCCTATGATGGCAAAATCGACGAAAGTAAGATATTTGTTACCCCTGAATGGGCTCGCCATGTCGTGTGGTATGAAATCTTCCCAGAGAGATTCCGCAATGGCACAAAGGACAACGATCCTACAGGAACTCGTTCATGGACAATGGACTGGGAGCGTCTTCTGCCCGAAGACAACGGGAAATTTTATCCCAGCGTATTTTTCAGGAGATATGGGGGAGACCTTCAAGGAGTTATGGAAAAACTCGACTACCTCAAATCGCTTGGGGTAGGCGCCATCTGGTTCAATCCAATTTTCCAGTCTGAATCCTTGCACAAGTATGATGCGACTGATTACCGCCATGTTGATGACCAGTTCGGCGTAGCTGGCGAATATGAGCGAACTGTGGCGCAGGAGGATCTTCTCGATCCATCAACTTGGAAGTTCAACAAGAGTGATCAGGTGTTCCTTGATCTTATTCGGAAAGCGCACGCTGCAGGCATAAAAATCATTATCGATGGGGTCTTCAATCACACCGGCACCAAACATCCTGCATTCCAAGACGTGCTGAAAAATGGGAAAAACTCGCGATTTAAAGACTGGTACAACATTCTCAGTTGGGAGCCTCTCGATTGGGAGGGATGGTACGGAAACAAAGATCTTCCCGTATTTAAGGAGAACGAACACGGTTACGTAGACCCAGAAGTACGCAAGCATATTTTAGCGATCACGCGCAGGTGGATGGATCCGAATGGCGACGGTGATCCATCTGATGGAGTGGATGGCTGGCGCCTCGATGTTCCAAACGAGGTTAGCAGCGAATTTTGGCGCGAATGGCGTAAACTGGTTAAGTCCATTAATCCCGACGCAGTCATTATCGGCGAAATCTGGGATCCCCCCAAACAGTGGCTTCGCGGCGACCAATTTGATTCGGTCATGAATTACCAGTTTGCGAAAGCTTTGTTGCGATTTTATGCCAACAATGGAACTGCCACTCGGCTCGCAAATGATATCGCTAAATTGTTATTCGATGTCCCTGAGCAGTCAAATTATGTTATGCTAAATTGCCTAAATTCACATGACACTGACCGTCTAGTTTCCATGTTGTACAACCCGGGTCGCGAGTATGACAACGGAAACCGCGTGCAAGACCTGAAGCCTGGCGAGACCTACAAAACCGAGAAACCGACTACAGACACTTATCACAAAATGAAAGGGGTCGTCGCGTTCCAGTTCTGTTATGTGGGGGGGCCTATGATTTACTATGGTGACGAAGCTGGAATGTGGGGGCCTGACGATCCTGGCGACAGAAAGCCAATGATCTGGAAAGATCTGCAACCGTACGAGAAGCCCGAAGAGAACTATTTCATGGATGACATATTTGCCACATATCAGCGTTGCGCCGCAATTCGAAACACCCTGCCTGCATTGCAGATTGGGGAATTCGAAACGCTTCTCGCAAATGATGAGAAGGCGTTATTTGCGTTCCGTCGCTGGACCCCACAGCAGTCTGTCGTGGTTGTTGCAAACAACTCTGATAAACGTCAAACTGCTGATATTCCTCTTCCGGCAGATGCACCGCGAAAGTATGTCGATGTCCTCCACGATCCGTCTGTGAAGGTGATTCCTGCGAAAAGCCTGTCCCCACAGGATCAGACGAGAATTGATCTTTCGAAAGCAAAGCCCGGATTTGTGGCGAAAGGCAAAGAGCTGAAGGTCGAAGTCGAGCCTTACTCGACCAGGATTCTGCTCGGTCTCTAGGGCCAAGGGACGGAGAGATTATCCTATGCGATTGTGGTGCCGACGGCTTTTGCGAGGAACGGCAGTATACCTCTTTATTCTGCCGGCTCTTATCCCAATGATTGCGCTGGTCGGCATCCCTTTGCTGCAAACCATTTTCTTCAGCTTCACAAATCTGAAGGAAAAGAACTTCGATCTCTGGACACTGGGGATAGAGCCTTTAGAGGGCAGCAATCCCCGGTGTCCGGGACTGGTTAGCGTTAAAGTCCACCCTCGAACTCCTGCAGCCCGGCTGGGGGTACCAGATGGAAGTTGTATTGTGGAATTTGATGGAGAAAAAGCGCGCAACGCCCGGCATCTCGAGCGTCTCATCGAAAAGGCAAAGCGTCAGTTCATTAATAAGCAGAAATCAAATTTTGACGTCGTTTATGTTTCATGCGCCGAAGGCGCAACGACCCGAAGCATTTCATTAAGCTTTGCGCGCGCTCCTTTCGATTGGAAGGTAGATCCAAATCGAGATAGTTCAACCTGGGGACTGGTAGGACTGGCTAACTATAAGCGTTTTCTTCTCCCGTCCACCGGTGCTGACGATGCCAAACAATTTTACAAGGTGCTCGGCATCACGATTTTGTGGACAGCCGTGAACGTTACGTTTCACTACGTCTTTGGTTTTCTGCTCGCTCTTTTGTTGAACAGAGGGGTACCGGGAACGCGGTTTTATCGTGTCTTG
>Ga0272448_1006587_pt1 | contig 12505 bp, 12 predicted proteins | sample YNPCB0191_FD_202220 | JGI IMG/M metagenome (GOLD analysis project Ga0272448, IMG submission 202220) | Hot spring sediment microbial communities from Yellowstone National Park, WY, United States - YNP-CB-019-1 | ecosystem: Environmental > Aquatic > Thermal springs > Hot (42-90C) > Sediment... | reverse complement strand
GATGGCTTTAGAGAGGGCTAAAATTGAGCCCGAGGATTTGGATATGATAATCGTTTGTGGGGTAACTTTTGACTATCCCTTCCCAGCTACAGCCTGTATCCTGCAGGATAAGCTTGGAGCAAAGAGAGCGGCAGCTATGGATATTGAGGCGGGATGCACCGGCTTCATCTACTCTTTGTCGGTGGCTTATGGATATGTAGCGACGGGTGTATATGACATTGTCCTTGTTGTGGGGAGCGATGTTTTATCTAAAGTTACGGATTGGCAGGACAGGTCATCCTGCATCCTCTTTGGTGATGCAGCAGGTGCTGCTGTCGTCTCTCCTTTTAAAGGACAGGGGGAATTGCTCAATTTCTACATACGCTCGGATGGCTCTCGTGTAGATGATTTGCTTATCCCCGCTGGTGGCTCAAGGAATCCCGCTTCTCATAAGACGGTTGAGGAGCGTCTTCATTATATGAAGCTCAACGGTCCAGAGGTCTTTCGCTTAGCGGTCAGGGTAATAGAGGACGCGGTTCTTTCCGTCTTAGAGAAGGCGAATTTATCAAAGGAGGAGATAAGCTTGTTTATTCCCCATCAAGCAAATATTCGCATAATAAACACCGCAGCGAGAAATCTGGGAATACCCGAGGAGAAATTCTTCGTTAATGTTCAGCGCTATGGAAATACCTCCGCCGCCTCCATTCCCCTCGCTCTTTATGAGGCTTTGGAGGAGGGCAGAATCAAGAAGGGCGATTATGTGATGCTCGTTGGTTTCGGTGCTGGGCTCACCTGGGGAGCTTATCTTATAAGGTGGTGATGGGGAGGATGTTTAAGACAAGGGTTTGCGAACTTTTGGATATAGAATATCCCATTCTGCAGGGAGGTATGGCTTGGGTGGCAACAGCTGAGTTAGCAGCAGCTGTCTCTGAGGCGGGTGGTTTGGGAATAATTGGAGCGGGTGGTATGCCAGCTGAAATATTAAGGGAAGAGATTAGGAAAGCATGCTTCCTGACAGGCAAGCCATTTGGGGTCAACATAATGCTTATGTCCGAGTTTGTTGAGGAGCAGATGAGGGTCGTCTTGGAGGAAAAACCAGCTGTTATAACAACAGGAGCGGGGAATCCCGGAGTTTATATCCCCGATTTAAAGTCAGCTGGGATAAAGGTCATTCCCGTTGTGGCTTCCGTATCCCTGGCTATCCGTTTGGAGAGAATCGGCGTTGATGCCTTGATTGCCGAGGGAAGCGAATCTGGAGGGCACATAGGGGAGGTTTCCACATTCGTTTTGGTTCCTCAAGTAGTTAATGCCGTATCCCTGCCTGTAATTGCCGCAGGAGGAATTGCGGATGGGAGAGGATTTCTTGCCGCCTTCGCCCTTGGCGCTGAGGGTGTGCAGATGGGAACGAGATTTGTCTGTTCAACCGAGTGCACAGTCCATCCCGCTTATAAGGAGGCAATAATAAAGGCAAGGGATAGAGATACGGTTGTTACTGGGCGTCCCACAGGGCATCCCGTGAGGTGCCTAAGAAATAAGCTCACGAGAAAATTTGAGGAATTGGAGGCTCGTTGTGCCCCAGCCGAGGAGCTGGAAGAGCTAGGGAGAGGAAGATTGAGAGCGGCGGCAGTTGAGGGGGATGTGGAATATGGCTCTGTTATGGCAGGAGAGATAAGCGGGCTGATAAAGGATATTAAGCCTGTTAAGAAGATAATAGAGGATATAATGAAAGAGGCTAAGGAGCTTTTAGCGAATTTGAACAGCAAATATGGAGGATGCGATGATTGAAAAGGAAGTTGCTCTTCTTTTCCCTGGGCAGGGCTCCCAATATGTGGGTATGGGAAGGGAACTTTGCGAGGAATTCAGCGAGGTAAAGGAAACATTCGGAATCGCTAACGAGATATTGGGATTTGATTTAACAAATTTCTGCTTCTATGGTCCAGAGGAGGAATTGAGGAGGACATCAATCGCTCAGCCAGCAATCCTGACCCTCAGCGTAGCTATATGGAGACTTCTTCCTCCCCTTAAAGTGAGATATTTAGCTGGACACAGCCTCGGCGAATACACAGCCCTTGTTGTGGGTGGTGTTCTTACCCTCCCCGAGGCTTTGATGTTGGTGAGAAAGAGGGGAGAATATATGGAGGAGATGAGGGAGGGAATTATGGTTGCTGTGATGAGGTTGGGGAGGGAGGAATTGGAGCAAATCGTGAGAAGTGTTAAGGGAATTTGCGTGATTGCCAACTATAATTCCCCCCAGCAAATAGTCATATCTGGGGAGAGAAAGGCTGTTGAGGAGGCGGCGAGGAAGGCGGAGGGGAGGGGAGCGAGATGCGTTCAGCTTGCGGTTAGCGGTGCCTTTCATTCTCCCTTGATGATGGAAGCTAGCGAGAAATTTCAAAAAGAGCTGGAGAAATTTGATTTTAGGGATAGCTCAATTCCTATTGTCTGCAATGCCTTTGCTAAGCCAGTGATAAAAGGCGAGGAGATTAAGGAGGCTTTAAGGGTTCAAATGGTTAGTCCAGTTAGGTGGGAAGAAAGCGTGGAGTTGATTGGCAAGGAAGTGAACTCTTTCCTTGAGGTTGGACCGGGGAAGGTATTGGCGAGTCTCGTGAAGCGGATATTGCCTGAGGCGAATGTGCTTAATATCGGGGATAGAAGCAGTTTGGAGGAATTCCTAAAAGGAAGGAGGTAGAATAGAGATGAGATTTGAAAGAAAAGTGGCGATAATAACCGGAGCAGGCAGGGGAATTGGGAAAGCGATAGCGGAAAGGTTAGCTTCGGAGGGAGCAAATGTTGTTATTTGTGATATAGATAAAGAGGCGGCGGAGAGGACAGCGGAGGAAATAAGGAGCAAATATTCCACAAAGGCAATAGCTATTTGTGCCGATGTGGCAAATGAGGAAGAGGTAAACTCTATGGTAGAGGAGACGATAAGAAATTTTGCCGAAATAGATTTCTTAATTAATAATGCAGGAATAACGAAGGATAGCTTGCTCTTGCGGATGAGCGAGGACGAATGGGACAAGGTGATAGCGGTTGACCTTAAAAGCGTTTTCCTCTGCACGAAGGCTGTTATAAGGCATATGATGAGGCAGAGGTTTGGAAGGATAGTGAACATTTCCTCCGTTATAGGCTTAAGGGGAAATGTAGGGCAAGCGAACTACTCTGCGGCGAAGGCGGGCATTATAGGCTTCACGAAATCTGTTGCCAGAGAATTAGCGGGAAGGAACATAACCGTTAATGCGGTTGCCCCAGGATATATTCAGACGGAGATGACGGAAAGGTTGCCCCAGGAGGTCAAGGAAGAGATGCTAAAGCAGGTTCCTCTGGGGCGTCCCGGTCAGCCCGAGGATGTTGCAGGAGTTGTAGCTTTTCTATGTTCAGAAGATGCTTCATATGTAACAGGAGAGATAATTAGGGTTGACGGCGGTATGGCAATGTAGTTAAATATTTATTGACTTTTTAAATCCAATTAAAAGGAGGTAGATGAAATGGCAACCTGGAAATGCAAGGAATGCGGAGCAGAAAAGGAAGCAAGATGCAAGCCGAAGAAATGCTCCCAATGTGGAGCGCAGAATTCTTTTGAAAAATTGGAGGTGAAAAAATAATGACTGATATAGCGGAAAGAGTGCGAAATATAGTTGCGGAAAGATTGAATGTTAACCCTGAGGAAGTCACCCTTGAGACGACCTTTGAGGACCTCGGCGCTGACTCCTTAGATGTGATGGACCTCGTTATGGAGCTGGAGCAGGAATTTGATATTGAGATACCAGATGAGGATGCGGAAAAGATAAGAACCATTGAGGATACGATAAAATACATCCAGTCCCGTCTCCAAAGGGAATAAATAATGCCCCTAAAAAGGGCGGTCATAACTGGCTTATCCCTCCTAACTCCATTAGGTATAGGGATAGAGAAAAACTGGCGGAGATTATTGGAGGGTGAAAGTGGGATTAGTTGTATAACATCCTTTGACGCCAGCGATTTTACCAGCAGGATAGGCGGTGAGGTGAGAGATTTTAATCCTGAGGAGTATATAGATAAAAGGGAAGCGAGGAAGATGGACCGCTTCGCTCAATTCAGCGTTGCGGCGGCCAAAATGGCGTTTTCCGATGCCGGGCTTGAGATGGAAAAGCTGGAGCCTGAGGATGTCGCAGTAATTATGGGGAGTGGTATAGGCGGGATATCGACTTGGGAGGAACAGCATAGGATTTTTCTTGAAAAAGGACCAAATAGGGTGAGTCCGTTCTTCATCCCTATGCTAATCGCTGATATGGCCGCTGCTAATGTAGCGATAGCCTTTAAGGCTATGGGAGCGAATTATGCCACAGTCAGTGCCTGCGCCAGTGGAGCAAATGCAATTGGTGAAGCTCTTAGATTGATAAGGGAGGAAAGAGCGAAGGTAGTCATCGCTGGAGGCAGTGAAGCTTGCCTTACCCCTCTTGCCTTAGCCGGCTTCTGCTCTATGAGAGCGCTCTCAACGAGGAACGATGAGCCCGAAAAAGCCTCCCGTCCGTTTGACGCAAAAAGGGACGGATTCGTCCTCTCCGAAGGGGCGGGAGTGGTGATTGTTGAGGAGCTGGAGTTTGCGAAAAAGAGAGGAGCAAGAATTTATGCCGAACTCTTGGGCTATGGATTATCCTGTGATGCCTATCATATAACAGCCCCTGAGCCTAACGGTAAAGGGGCTGTCCTCTCTATGGAATCCGCTCTCAAGGATGCGGGAATAAGTAAGCAGGATGTGGATTATATAAACGCCCATGGAACATCTACCCCATTAAATGATGCTACCGAGACATTGGCGATAAAGAAGGTCTTCGGTGAAAGGGCTTACAAAATCCCCATCTCCTCAACTAAATCTATGATTGGGCACCTGCTTGGCGCCGCTGGGGCGGTGGAGTTTATCGTCTCTTTATTGAGCATAAGGGATAATATAATCCATCCCACGATTAATTATGAGTATCCCGACCCTAACTGTGATTTGGATTATGTGCCAAATAAGGCAAGGGAAATGAAAGTGAATGTTATAATGTCCAATTCCTTTGGATTTGGAGGGCACAATGTTACCCTCATAGCCAGGAGGTTTGAATAACATAGGAGGTGAATGATTTTAAGATGGAGAAATTAAAGCTAATTAATAAGAAGGGAAAACCTCTATATCTTTTAGGTGTTAATTACTGGGCGAGGGAGGCTGGTCCTTTGATGTGGCGAAAGTGGGATAAGGAAAAGGTGAGGAAAGAGATAAGGCAGATGAAATCGTTGGGTATGAATACCATTCGGTCCTTCATCTATATGCCGGACTTTATGCCTCGCCCAGGGGAGCTTGATGAGGAGATGCTAAGGCGCTTCGGGGAGTTCCTTCAACTCTGCAAGGAGGAGGGAATTTACACATTCCCCTCATTTTTCGTTGGTCATATGTCTGGGGAGAATTGGGATGTCCCCTGGAGGGAGGGGCGAAATTTCTACACCGACCCTTGGATGATTCGTCAAGAGATAGCTTATGTTCAAGGGATAGTTTCCCGCTTCAAGGATGAAGAGGCGATTATAGGTTGGCTTCTCTCAAACGAGATTCCTCTCTATGGGGGAAATACGACCAGGGATATTGGCTATGTTTGGGTTAGAACGATGTGCGAGGCGATTAGGCAGATAGACCCAACTCGTCCAATTTCCACTGGTGATGGTTGTTGGTATCTCAGCGGGGATGACAACGGCTTCAATTTGGATGACCTCGCCGATGTCTTGGACTTTTTCGGTCCTCATTCCTATCCCTCAGAGATAGATTCACTTCGCCACTCGTTAATCCCCGCAATGCTTATGCAGCTGGCTAAGACTTGGGGATTGCCCGTTCTTTTGGAGGAATTCGGCTGTTCAAATGCCCATTGCTCAGAGGAACACCAAGCGGATTACTATAGGACAACCTTCCATTCCGTCTTGATTAATGGAGGTTGCGGATGTTTGGGTTGGTGTTATAGCGATTTCAACCTCCCATATCAGAGACCATATTCCCATCATCCCTTTGAGATGCTTTTCGGAGTGACCCGCTCCGATAAATCGGAAAAACCCGTTGCCTCCGAATTTCAGAGGTTCTCCTCCCTCTTAGAGAAATTAGACCTATCCAGTTTGGAAATCCCCATACCCCAAGCTTACATCCTCGTCCCTTCTTTCTATTTCTATCCTTATCCATTCTCCTGGATGGATAAAGGATTGGCAAACAGGACTTTCCTTCAAGCATTTACAACCGCTAAAATGGCGAAAATCACTACGAGCTTTTGGCGTGAGGAGCCGATTATCTCCAACATACCCTACGATATTGAATTGCGAAAGGAAGTCCATTTCCCAGAAGGAGCCAAGCTCCTTATCCTTCCATCTTTCCCAGTGCTCACGGCGCCGAGCTGGGAGGCGCTTTATAGCTTCGCTGAAAAGGGAGGCACCGTTTACTTCTCCTTTAGATATCAGCCCTGGATACACAACTTTGAGCGTCTAACCGGCTGTAGCCATAAGCTCAGATATGGAATACCGGATATCCCATCCCCTGATTTAACAATCAGCTTCATCAAATCTTTGCCTGGAATAGAGGAAGGGGAAGTTTTCAATTTCACACCTTCACCCTCTCCCTTTAATAGCGCTTTTTGTCCCTTGGTGCCCAGGTCAGCTGAGGTAATAGCGATAGATGAGGAAGGCAACCCAGCCATTGTCTTAAATAGGATTGGCAAAGGGAAGGTATTCTTCTCCGCCTTCCCCTTGGAACTCTACCTAAGCGAAAAGCCAGAGGCAAACAAGATATCGCCTTTATGGAGGCTTTATAAAGCAATGGCATTGGAAGCGGGAATAGAGTTCCCTATAGATTTCACCAATCCATTCGTGGAGATAGAAGTTTTGAGGCGGGGAAACGATACCTTAATTTGGTTGATTAATCATTCTTGGGAAACGATTGAAGGTTCCCTTTTGGGAGATTTCGAGAAAGCTATAGACTTAGAGAGCGGAGAGGAATTAACCTTTTTGGGAGAAAGAGATATAATATTAGCTAAGAAGGAAGTCAAGGTATTGAAAATTTGAGAAAGAGGTGAACTAAAATGATTGAGTGCAAGTTTTGTGGAGCGGAAAACGAAGAGACAAGGGAGGCGTGCTGGAACTGCTTTGCCCCTCTTAAGGGGGAGGCAGCTGCGGCGATGAAGGTTAGGGTAGGGAGGATAACCGAAGCAGCAACGCCAGTAAGCGAGGCAGCCGCTCCTCCTGAGGCAGTAGGGGTTGCAGTGCGCCGGCGTGGTCTATCTCTTGGTTGGTTAGTGGGCATTGTGGTTATCCTCCTTGTCCTAGGAGGCGGCTTCTTTTTCTACATTAAGCTCTTCCGGGATAAGCCCCAGCAGGTAGCGAAGGATTTCGTTTACGCCTTTGTTCAGGGGATAGTCGCCCAGGACATATCCTCAATTAAACCTTACATAGACCCCGTTGACGCTGCAACCATCCCAACAACAAAGGAAGAACTAAAGAAGAAGGTTTCCAATTATCTCAATTCAATGGGCGTCAATCTCCCCTCCCAATTTGCTGGGAAGGATATCCTTGATGTAATCAGCTCCCTTAAGCCCACCGTCCAATCCGTTAGCGCCCAGACGGAGAGCTCTTCCCTCAGCGAATCAAAAGTGCGTGTTCAAGTTACCCTTACCGCTACAGGTGTTATGTTGCCGATGATGTCCCAACAACCGCTCCAAGGTTCAGTTGTTCTTACCCTCATAAGACAGGGCTTGAACTGGAAAGTGAGCTTGAGCAAGAGTATGCCCTCAACATCTGCTCCTATAACTAATATGCCTAAATAAATTCCTGAAAGGAGGATATAGGAATGAAGAAATGGACTGCTCTCGTAGTCTCTCACACCCATTGGGACAGAGAATGGTACTTAACTTTCCAGGGATTTAGAAGGCGCCTCGTGAGATTGACTGACCGTCTTCTCTCCCTTATGGAGACAAATCCCCGCTACAAATACTATATTTTTGATGGACAGACAATCGTTTTGGAGGACTATCTGGAAATCCGTCCGGAAAACGAAGAGCGGATAAGGAAGCTCGTGCAGGAAGGGAGGCTCCATATTGGTCCTTGGTATGTTCTCCCAGACGAGTTCCTCGTTTCGGGTGAGGCACTTGTTAGGAATCTCTTAATTGGACATCTCATAGCGGAGAAATTCGGCAGGGTTATGAAGCTTGGCTATTTGCCTGACCCATTCGGTCATATAGCTCAAATTCCCCAAATCCTCCAAAGCTTCGGCATAAAATCATTTATGTTCCATAGGGGATTGGGCGATGAGTGGGAAGGGCTCAACACTGAGTTCTGGTGGGAGGGGTTGGATGGGACGAAGGTTTTAGCTATTTATCAGATGCACGGCTATTGCAATTTGGCAGGCTTGGGCTATGAGCCAGCTTTTGGTGAGCCGGGGACGGTAAAGGTAAATATGGATAGGGCAGCGGAAACTATTAAGAGGGAGGTGGAGTCCCTCAAGCCGTTCGCTTCCACTCGCTATATCCTCCTTAACAACGGCTGTGACCACCTTGAGCCCCAACCCGAGCTTCCCGATATGATAGATTATGCGAACAGCAAGCTGGAGGATATTGAGGTTGTCCATTCAACATTTGAGGAATATGTTGAGAAAGTATTGAGCGAGGAGCCGAAGTTGGGAACGATAAAGGGAGAGCTCCATAGGGGACGCTATCATCCCCTTCTTCTCGGCGTCTTCTCCACGCGCCTCTACTTGAAGAAGGAGAACTTCGCCACGCAAAGGACATTGGAGAAGTATGCCGAGCCAGCTTCCTCCCTCGCATGGCTAAAAGGGAAGCCTTATGAAAGTGCCTTTCTCCTGCGAGCCTGGAAATATCTTGTCTCAAATCATCCTCACGATTCTATCTGTGGGTGTTCAGTGGACGAGGTTCATAGGGATATGCTGCCTCGCTTCGCAGCCGCTCGCCAGATTGCGGAAATTATGTTTGATGAATCCACCCGCTATGTCGTGGAGAGGATAAACTCCAAGAAGGAAGGAGCGAAGGCAGTTGTTGTCGTGTTTAATCCCCATAGCTGGGCTGCTTCCGATATAGCTAAGTTGCATATAGAGTTTCCCGTCTCGCCCGACCAAACCATCCGCAATATAATTGTGCGTGATGAGACAGGCAAAATAGTTGCAAGCCAGTTGGAGAACATCAAGGTTTCCCTCCCCTATCATCCCCATCCCCTTAACCAGTTGGTTTGGAGTGGTGACATCTCTATCTGGGCGGAAAATGTCCCACCCCTCGGCTACAAGACCTACTACATTGAGGAGGTAAGGGAGGCAAAGAGGATTTCCACTCTTCTCATAGCCACGCCGACAAGCTTGGAGAACGCTTTCTTGAGAGTGGATGTGAACCCCAATGGAACGATTGATATCACGGATAAAAGAAGCGGACAGGTCTTCAAAGGTTGTAATCTGTTTGAGGACACGGAGGACACCGGGGACGAATATAATTATTCCCCTGCACTCAACTCTGAAACTATAACTTCCGCTAGCGCAAATGCCCAAATGTCCCTCCTACAAAGGGGACCTGTGTCAGCAACTATAAAAGTCCAGCTTACGCTTTATCTTCCCGAGAGCATAGATGAGGGAAGGACTAATCGTTCCAAAGAGCTCGTTCCTTGCCCTATAACCTCTTACATCACCCTCCATGCAGGCATCCCTCGCATTGATATAGAGACGATTTTTGAGAACAAGGCTAAAGACCACCGTCTGCGTGTTCACTTCCCCACGAATCTTTTCGCCAACGATTGCTTGGCTGATGTTCAATTCGGCGTCTTGAGAAGAAACATTCAGCAACCGAAGGGAGAGGGATGGGTGGAGAAGCCCGTGGGGACGAAAGCTATGCAATCGTTCGTCGCAGTTGAGAGCAGAGGATTGGGTCTTTGTGTAGTAAGCGAGGGAATGCCCGAATATGAGCCTATAGATACTCCCCAAGGTGTGGATATCGCCCTCACTCTCCTTCGCAGCGTTGGCTGGTTGTCAAGGGGTGATTTGCTCACTCGCCCCTATAACGCCGGTCCCCAATTCCCCACTCCCGAAGCCCAGTGCTTGGGAACTCATACCGCCCGCTATGCCATCATTCCTTTCGTGAATTCCTTTGAGGAAGCCAAGCCCTGGCTCTTGGCATACCAATTCGTCGCTCCCTTGCGCTCTGTAGTTACCTTCCCCAAAGAGGGCTCCCTTCCCACACAATATTCCCTCCTTAAGATTGAACCCGAAGAACTCGTTCTCAGTGCTCTTAAGAAAGCGGAGAAAGAAGATGCCCTTATTTTGCGGTTCTATAATATCGCTTCATATGAGGTGGAAGGAAAGATAACCTTCACTGAAGTGCCTAAGAAAGTCGTGCTATCCAATCTCGCCGAAGTGGATGTAGAGGAATTGAACGCCGATAAGGAGCTGGAGGTGAAAGTTAAGCCATATCAGATAATCACCCTAAAGCTGTCCTTCTAATAGACGAGCTCGGATTAAGTATAGAGAATCCTTTGATAAGAGAGGCTCTTATCCATCCCTCACTGAAGCAGGGAGGGGAGGAGAGCTCTTATGAACGACTTGAATTCTTAGGAGATGCCATACTTGGCGCAATAATAGCGGACTATCTTTTCAGGGAATACTCCCATTTTGATAGTGGGAAGCTATCAAGGGCGAAGGCTTATTTTGTTAGCGAGGAGCGTCTCGCAGAGGTGGCGAGGCATATTCAATTAGGTGAACTCATTCAAATGAGCAAGGGCGAGGAAAAGGGAGGCGGTAGGGAGAAGAACTCCGTATTAGCAGACGCTTTGGAGGCTTTCATCGGGGCTATCTATCTTTTGGGAGGTTTAGGGAAGGCGAGGAAGCTCGTTATGCGTGCCTTTAAACCTATCCTCCGCACGATGAAGGGTATCTTTCTAAAGGATTATAAGAGCATTCTTCAGGAGTATATTCAATCAAAAGGGAAAAGCTTACCCCAGTATGTAGTAGTTAGAGCGGAAGGACCACCCCACGAGCGAACTTTCACGGTTCAGGTGAAAATTGATGGTGAAGTTTATGGTGAGGGGGTGGGGAGGAATAAAAAGGAAGCGAGTATGAACGCGGCGAAAATCGCTTTGAAAAAATTGGGTTTAGATTATAATAATTATGAATGAGGAGTTGGAATTTCTCCTTTATTCAAAGGAGAGGTTGGAGAAAAAGGAAAGGGAATTGGAGGGTCTTCTTCGCCTAGAAGTTGAGAGGTTGCGTAGAGAGATTGAGATGGCAATGCGATTAACGGGGGTGGAGGAAGAGGAGATTGAAAAGAAAGTTGAAAGCCAGTTGAAGGAAGTTTTGAGAAATCATCCAAAGGGAGAGAAGGCAAGGGAGATAGCAAAAGAAATAGAGGAAATAAGAGAGAAAATGGAAGGAATAGAGAAAATCTTTAATTCTTTAAGAAAGAGGTGAATTTTTGATGGAAATAGGAATTTTAAGCCTTTCTTATTCCTTCAAAGGGTATAAATTTGACGAATTCCTCGCCTCGGCTAAGGAAATAGGTTTTGATGTCTACGAGCTATCAACTGCGCCAGGAGCGCATAAAGGAACCGTGAGATTTGACGAAGAGGGAATAGAAGAAATAAAGAGGAAATCAGCCCAAAATGGTCTGAAGATTTATGCTTTAGGTGGATATACAAATTTCGTTAGGAAGAGCGCGAAGGACATAGATGAGGAGGTTAAGAAGGTCATGAATTATCTGGATATCGCGGAAAAGCTCGGGGCTAAGGTTATCAGAGTATTTGGCGGGGAGCCAAATACAGATATTCCCGAAAGCCAATGGCCGGAGCTCATTGTCAGAGGTCTTAAGGAATGCGCTCCCGAAGCGGAAAAGCGAAAAATTTATCTCGGTATGGAAAATCATGGCTTCATCACAAACGATGCGGAATTGGAGATAAGGATTATTGAAAAGGTTGGTTCTCCCTTCGTCAGGCTTACGGTGGATACCTCCAATTATTACTGGTATGGGCATCCCTTAGCCACAGTTGAGAGATTTTATAAACTCGTTGCCCCTTATTGTGTTCATACCCATTTGAAGGATGGAAGCGCAAGGAATGGGGCGAGAGAAAAATACATCTCCCTTGCTTTGGGAGAGGGAGAGCTTCCCTTGGAGCTCTTCTTGGACGAGCTCTTAAATTCCGGATTTATGGGACCTTTATGCATTGAATATGAGGGGGAAGAGGATGCGAAAATTGGGGCTAAAAAGGGTTATGATTATCTGAAAAATTACTTAGCGAAGAGGTGAAAATTGGCGAAGATAACAATCAGAACAATTAAGGATAAAAAGCAAAAGGGCGAGAAGATTGTCGCCCTCACCGCCTATGATTATCCCACCGCCAAGATAGTTGATTCTCTCGGCATCGATATAATTTTGGTGGGAGATTCCCTCGGGAATGTCGTCTTAGGATATGAAAGCACATTGCCAGTGACTATGGAGGAGATGCTCCATCATACAAGGGCGGTTAAAAGGGGAGTGAAGAATGCCCTTTTAGTGGG
>Ga0272448_1006586_pt1 | contig 12505 bp, 6 predicted proteins | sample YNPCB0191_FD_202220 | JGI IMG/M metagenome (GOLD analysis project Ga0272448, IMG submission 202220) | Hot spring sediment microbial communities from Yellowstone National Park, WY, United States - YNP-CB-019-1 | ecosystem: Environmental > Aquatic > Thermal springs > Hot (42-90C) > Sediment... | reverse complement strand
AAGCGATGATGAACAGGGCGATTGCCCAGAGGAAAAGACAGACTGCGTCGCCGGCAAAGACCTTGCGGTTCAGGTAGCCTTGGGCGATGAGCGCGACAAGAAGCCCGGCGGTTGCCAGTGTTGCCGCCAGCAGCGTCGCTGCCGAAGAACGCTCACGCGGCAGATCGCGGATATGCGAGCTCATTGTGCGTATCATTGACCTCGTCAGCGTGCCAAATGACCGCTCTAGAGACTATCCCTGACCTTGTAGATTTTCACCTTACCGTTCTCGTAAACCAGGTCCACATATTGCCCAACCGCCTGATCGAACTTGGCCAGGCCCGATGGCGAGTAAACCTGCTCTAACTGGCCCACATAGATGTAACGCACATTGTTCTTCTTGAGTAACGGTGTGATGGTTTGGAAGCTTGCATCATTGTAGATGGTGCGCAGCTCGTTTTCGCGAGGGCCAACCTGGGTATCGCCCGGGCGTTGTTCCTGCTCGTGCTGGGGTCCGATGAGCGTCGGCAGACCAGTGAAGGCAGACACGCGGGAGCCCAGCTCACGGTAGTAGGGCAGGGAAGCCTCGGCGATCACCGGGGATCCCTGCACATTACGCAGCAACCACTGGATGGCATCGTATTCGTAGCGTAGATCCACAGTGTAGTTCTTGCCCTGCCAATCGAAGGTATACTTGCCCACCGTCATAAACGCTGCCCCGTCCAGCGTACCGACGGGCGGCCGGGCGCCGGGGAAGCGGTCGTTCACACGCGCCGGTGTTGCCAGGATGGGGAAGAGAGCAACACAAAAGAGCAAAATGGCCAGACAGATGGACCAAAGAAAAGTCAGACGGCCCGGTCGCCGTAGGGTAAGATGGATACGCTCGGTAACTACTGCCAGGCCCACCGCCGAGGCCAGGGCCAGGAAAATCCAGACCTCGATGTAAAACTTGAAAATTGTATTCATGCGATAGGCGCTGCCGCCTTGCAACCAGTCACGCAGGAAAAAGATCTCGACGCCTAGGCTGATCAGAAAGCCTGTGAATGCCATTAACCAGACGAAGACATGCTCAGGCTTGCGATCACCAGTAAAGGCCAGCGCAACCGATACGACAAGCAGGGGTAGCAGCAAAACAATGATCCACTGGCCGGTCACCGCCAGCATCAACAGAGCGAGAACAAGCAGAGAGAGCGCGTACAATCCCGTCTTGAAGGCATCGTGTGGCCGGACGAGCAGCCGCAGGCGATGCACGACCAGGGGTGTGTCGTCGAAGTGTCGCCAGAACAGGCGCGCCAGTCGCGTCACCACGCTGCGCCTTTGCACTGAGGCATCCACCACCATGTAGCTGATGATTGCAAAGAGGAAGAAGCCGAAGATAGCCAGATAGTAGCCAACCGGCGTGCGACTACGCACCAGACCGATACCGCTGGCAAGCGCCTGGTAGTTCTGGTAGAACGGCAGGTAAAGGACAAAACTGAGCACGGCAATGCTGCCAAAACGCACCACAGCTTCTAGTACATCAAAGCGTCCGTTCTCTAGCCAGGCGCGCAGCAACACCGTGGCGAAGACCACAGCAAAATAGGTGGGCAGGTCCCAGGTGTTGATCACACCAAGCGAGCCGAGCGCCAGCCCGATCACGACGGTGCTCAGGATGTCACCGAGTGTGACGCCAGAAAGGTGCTCTTGAATCCAGGCCAGGACTACATGAAGAGTAGATGGCGGTTCAGCCATCAGTGTACTATCCATGGACGTCGCGCTGTTCTCGCCCGGTGGAGGATCCGAGCGACCTTTCCTGCGGCGTTCCTTCATCACATTCAGTGCCAGGCCAAGCACCAGGATCGTGAAAGGCATGCCGATCATGTGTGGGTGCAGGTCGGCAAACAGATAGCTCCAGTAGGGAAACTCGTTGATGGTGTCGGGTATCACGCGACTTGGATTCCAGTAGTTGAACGGCTCGAAGACCTGTTGACCGGGCTTCAATCCTTTGCTCAAGCCATCGGCGACACGAGCAATGGTGGTAAGGCCGGGGATACTACTCTTGATGCCCGTCGTACCCTTGTTATATGGGCCTTTGAATACCTCGCCCAGCGTCGCCAAATTGCCGATAACGGCCACGAACAGGGCGCCGGCGAGTGCCCAGGCAAGCAATGAGCCATGGCTCGCGAGGAAGCTGCCCAGAGAAGCCGACGGATCGAAGTCTGCAACCTTCTTCCTGAGCGCAGCAACCAGATTGTACGTAACCGAGAAGGCGTTGACGAACGTCAGCGCGAAAAGAAGGGGAACGATCAGGTTGAAGGCAACCGACGGCGTCATGCCCAGCAGACGGATGAGCATAGCACCCAGGTATTGCCCATAGTAGTAGTAGTTGATGTAGCCGCCGGCAAAGAACGGATCGTAGGGCGGGAAGTAGGTGCTGCGGGCGATGGCGCCGAGGAAGGCAAACTCCATCGGCTTCTCGCCGCCGTTCCAGGGTTGCCACAGGTCGGGATTGAGCATGCGGATGATGACAAAGGCGAGGAAGGCACCACTGAACACTGCTTCTGTTGTTAGGATCAGCCAGCGTTGCTCGCGCAGCCAGGCCAGCATGTCTGCCCGTCGGCGATAGACGATCATCCCAGACAGCAAGCCGACCAGCCCGATGCCGAGCATAATGCTTCGATTGCTGAAAGGAATGAGCCTCAAGCTGGCCGTAAGCCACGGGGGAAAGGCAACAAGCAGTATACCCAGAGCCTTCGTCAGGCCATAGCCGCGGTCACGCAGATTACCGAAGACGACAAAGCCGATGGGCAGTGCCGCGAGTGCAATCAGTTCGACGGCCAGCCACCAAAAGAGCACCGGCAGGCGGTTGGCAAGATTGGCGGGATTGAACAGGGCCATGTACGTGCCGCCTGCCTCCTGCGCCCGACGCACACTGTCGCTCATCAAAAACGTTTTGCTTGGGGCACGTGCTGGCGCTCGTCCGCCGGCCTGTTGACGCCTGATCTGATACTGCTGCGCCGCCTCTACGGTGCCGGCAAACATGGCCCGCATGTCGTCCGGCGTTATATTCTCCACCTTCTGGAAAACCAGCGGCATGGGATGGTCGTAGACGGTGAAACTCTCATCGGCTTTGCCCAGGTTGATCACCAATCCGGGCGGTACCGTTTGGCTCAGAGCTGCCGGCCGCGGCAATTTCGGATCAACAAAGGTATCGTTCATGATAGTCACGCCGAATAGACTTGGATAAGTAGCTGCCGCGGCAACGAGCTTGAAACCGAGTTTTCCAGCGAAGAGCAGTTCATAGTAGCGCTTGGTAATCGGATAACGATCACCCAGGCGGGGAATGGTGTCATAGAGGCGGTTGGTGGCCAGGACGACATAGTCGGCCTTTTGTAGATTGTTGACGATCATGTCTAGCTTAGTCTGATTGTCGTCCTCATAGTTTGCCATTTCGACGTGCTTGTATTGCTCGTATCGGCGCTCCTGGCCGTCAACACGCAGAGCCAGCGGCAGGGCATCGTCCCAGTGTTCGTTGGCGATGGTGCTGCCCGGCGGCACATTGCGATAGATCCATTCTGAGATTGTCACCCAGGGGTGTGTTTGGCGGTACACGTTCAAGAAGGCGAAGGCGTAGAACATGGTTGCAGCAATGATAACAAACATGATGCCGCCGACCACCATTTGTCCCTTCGTGATGGACATCAGCATGTCGCGGATGTGGCGCGGTTGTGGCGCGGGAAGCCCGGCAGCAGGGATAGGTTCAACGGTGGGCAGAGGCATGACCGCCGGCACTGCACTTTCTCCAGCAGGGGGAATGTGCTCTGTGTCGGGCGCGCTCACGGGCACTCCGATTTCTGGCGCGGCAGCAATGTTGCCTTCGGTGAGCGTTGGAGAAAGCTGATCGGCGCTTGCATCGGCGGCAGGCGGCGTCTCAGCGTCAGGCATGCCCTCTTCGACAGCCAATGGTGTTGCGGTGTAAGGGGTATTCTCATTGGCAGCAGGGGGCTGCTCCATGTGGGGCGAGCTCTCGTGTATACCGACGTCCGGGCGCTGCGGCGTTTCTTCCTGTGTTGGCCGGACGGCTGCCAGGCTTATCTGCTTGGGCCGACGGTGACCAGTGTTTGCGGCCCGTCGTGGCCGTTTGCCGGGCTTTGCGGGCTGGCTTGCCTGCTCACGCTCCCAGGCCTCTGTCTCGGCGTCTATGTTCGGGTAATCCTCGTCCTTTTTCCCCTGAGCGTAGGCCACCGGCACGTGGAAGGGTGACCTGAATTCCTTGATCCTACCGGCCCAGTCCCACAATTGCCAGAGAAGCTCCGCACCCATGATCATCAGAAATGGGAACAGGGGGAGCATATAGCGCAGGAACTTGACCTGGAAGATGCCATTAATAAAGAAGTAGACCAGAACCCAGGAGAGGAGGACAATCTCTTCACTGCGTCGTCGCATCAGCGTGCGCAGCGTGACGAAGGCAAGCCCGGCATAGGCAGCAATGCCGAGCGGCAGCCCCATGCCCCAGACGGACGACATCCATATCTGGTAGAGGAAGATGGGGGTGTTGAGATACTGACGGGTGTATGGGTAATCGGCGATGCCGCGCACCATGCGCGATTGCTCATCCACGCTACGGATGAAGTTTGTCCAGTCAATGATTGCATATGGCTCGCTGATGACGAAGCAGAGGCCGGCAGCCAGAAGAGCGATGAGTGTGCCCAGAATCGCCTTGGCTAAGCGGTCAGCGCTGGTCAGTCTTTCCTGAGAACGTGTCAGGAGGTCGCTTGAGCCGCGCACCGTCCACACAGCCCAGGCGACAACGATGCTGGCAAGGAGCGGAGCGACGCTGACTTTGGTGCCCATGGCGAATCCCAGGGCAGCGCCGGTGAGCAGGGTTGCCTTGAGACTTCCTTTGCGCACAATATCTATGGCAAAGTACATGCCCAGGGTGATAAAGGTCGTCAGAAAGGTATCAACGGTCAAGAAGTGAGAGAGCTGGATATTGAGGACGGTGAAGGTGCCGAAGAGGGCCGCGAGTAGACCGACACGGCGGCCGTAAAGCTTACGTCCCATCAAGAAGGCGAGAAAGACGGTGATGATGTCGAAGAGGGCCGAGAGTCCACGCCCAGACATCCACAGATTATCCGTTGTCCAGGCATTCTTGACGACGAATGAAAGGAGATGCGCTGTGCCTCGGATCAGATACATCGGCAGGCTACCATAGTTGAAAAAGTGTGGATTAAGTGGACTCTGAGGCGTCAGCAGTTTATGCCAATCGGGAGGTATTGGGAAAGAAATGTTGTTGATTGCCGAATAGACGAGGGCACGCTCATCGGGATGGTAGAGGTAGAAGTGGCCTCTGTCCCAATCCATGTGGTAGGTCCGCAGGAGGAGACCGACCACCAATATCGCAATCAGAACGACGAGCAAGAGGGCATCAATCCAGTCTCCTCTTGTCTCAATGCGTCTTTGCTGCATGATCATATGTCCTTATTGCGGATATGATGGGAATATTCTATCATAAGCCCTACTGCTTGGCAACACGCACGAGGAGCGCGCAGATAGATCGCCACGAAAAATGACCCTCCCGCAGGTTACCCAAACCTGCGGGAGGGCATGGAGAACGCCGCCGGCAATCTGTGTTCCGTGCCATCCGCGCCTGCATCCGTGGCCAGCTCGCTCCGCTTTCCAACTTCCCTTACCCTAACGGTGAACAGTTACTTGACAGGCAACAGTGGACATGGCATAATGATGTTGCTAAGTGGCTATGCCACTATGTTTGTCTGCCATTATTATTATTCAAGTGAGGTTTGTGCTATGCGAATTGGTGTGTTGACGGGCGGCGGCGACGTGCCTGGCCTCAACGCAGCCATCCGGGCTGTGGTGCGACGCGCTGCCCAGTATGACTACGAAGTAGTTGCGATCAGGAATGGATGGGCGGGCTTGTTGGGCAGGGGAGACATCTATCCCCTCTCCGTTCAGTCGGTCAGCGGCATTCTTCCTCTCGGCGGAACCATCATCGGCACATCACGCACCAACCCATTCCAGGGCAATCCCACCCTGGACAAGGCAATCAGCCTCTTATCCTCATCGAACGACCCAGAAGTCAGAGAATCTATTGATGCCCTGCGCAAATCACAGGCAGACTACGTAGCGCGGCACATCAAGGAGATCCAGGATAACGTTAAGAATTATGCCATTGACGCGCTGATCGTTATCGGCGGCCGCGACACACTCGAGGTTGCCTACAAGGTGTCGCAGCTTGGGGTCAACATCGTTGGCGTGCCCAAGACAATGGACAATGACTTGGTGGAGACAGATTACTCCATCGGTTTCGATTCGGCTGTGACACGCGTCATGCACGCTCTGGATGACCTGCACACGACGGCTGCTGCCCACCACCGGGTCATTGTGGTCGAAACGATGGGACGCGAAACCGGCTGGGTAGCCCTGGTTGGTGGACTGGCCGGCGCGGCTGACTTCATCATCATCCCCGAGGTGCCGACGACGGTAAGCGAGGTATGTGACCACCTGGCCAAACGTCATGCGGCCGGCAAAACCTTCAGCCTCGTCGTCGTGGCCGAGGGAGCGGAGGTACCCGACCTGGTCACCCGCACACCGAACGAGGTAGATCCCTTTGGCCGGCCTCGCTATGACCGCCGTGGAATCGGAGAATCACTGGCCATTGAAATCGAGCGCCGCACCGGATACGAAACACGCCATGTTATGCTCGGCCACCTGCAGCGCGGCGGCTCGCCTTCAGTGTTCGATCGCGTTCTGGCCTCGCGCCTCGGCGTCGCCGCCGTTGACATGGTCAAGAACTTCCAGTTCGGGCAGATGGCCACCCGCAAGAATGACCGCTTTTTGACCGTTCCGTTGTCACGCGTTGCCTCCCACATCCAGGTGGCCGACAAGAAGTACTATGATCTGGCAAAGATATTCTTCGGACAGCGCCACCTTGACCCAGGGGCTTCGGCCATCAAGCGCATTGGTGTTCTTACCGGCGGGGGTGATTGCCCTGGCTTGAATGCAGCGATTCGCGCCGTGGCCTGCCGGGCCTTTGAATATGGTTGGGAGGTCATCGGCTTCAAAAACGGCTGGAAGGGGTTGCTCGACGAAGGCGACGCGGAGCCTTTACGTCTCGAGGACGTTGCCGGCATTCTACCGCAGGGTGGAACGATCCTGGGTACGTCACGCACAAACGCCAAGCGGCCAGAGCGTATCGTCCAGGTCAAGAAGAATCTGGAGAAATACGGCGTTGATGCTCTGGTGGCAATCGGCGGCGATGACACCCTGGGTGTTGCTGCCAGGCTGCATCAGGAAGGCATCAAGGTGGTCGGTGTTCCCAAGACAATGGATAACGACATCAATGAGACCGAATACACCATCGGTTTCGATTCTGCCTGCACCGTCGTTGTGGATGCACTGGACAGGCTACATACAACAGCGTCGTCGCATCATCGCGTCATGGTGGTTGAGGTCATGGGGCGCGATGCCGGCTGGGTGGCCGTGAACGGCGGTCTGGCCGGTGGCGCCGACTTCATCTTTATTCCCGAAGTGACGACGAGCCTGGCCGAGTGCGCCGAGCATCTGCTGCGACGCAAGGCACAGGGCAAGACATCAAGCATCGTGGTCGTCTCTGAAGGAGCCGACATTCCTGAGCTAAAGGAAGAGGATCGGCAGCAAGAGGCTGCACTCAAGGCCAAGACCGATGAATTCGGCCATATCCGTCTGGATGCCCGCGGCCTCGGTGAACGGGTGGCCAGGAAGATTGAAGAGATGACCAAGATAGAGACGCGCTGGGTCGTTCTGGGACACCTGCAGCGCGGCGGCTCGCCGACGGCCTTTGACCGCATCTTGGCAACACGCACCGGTGTTGCCGCGGTGGATCTCATCCGCGAGGGGCGGTTCGGTTTAATGCCGGCACTGCAAGGTGGCCAGCTTGTGCCGGTAGATCTTTCAAAGGCAGCGCCGCCTGACGAGAGCACCAAGGTGATGACCCATATCGTGGACAAAGAGCTGTACGAACTGGCAAAGGTGTTCTTCTAGAATCATCAACCTCCGGGAGGCTAAGCATCCTCCCGGAGGCTTGTTTATGGGACAGGAGTCTACACATGGTCAAGGAAGGCGATGTTGCACCAGATTTCACCCTCAAAGCCGATGACGGATCAAACGTGAAGCTCTCGGCTCTACGCGGCAAAAAGGTCGTACTCTATTTCTATCCGAAGGACGACACTCCGGGCTGCACAACGGAAGCATGCTCTTTTCGCGATAATCTGGGCATGCTTGCCGGCAAGGGTGTGATCGTTCTGGGTGTGAGCCCTCAGGATGTCAACAGCCACAGAAAGTTCAAGTCCAAGTATGGCCTGACTTTCCCGCTGCTGGCTGATACTGATCACGCCGTAGCTGAAAAGTATGGCACCTGGGGACTGAAGAAGATGCTGGGCCGCGAGTACATGGGAATTCTACGCACGACATTTATCATTGACGAAAACGGCATCGTGAAAAAAGTCTTTGAGAAAGTCAAGCCCGAAGGGCACGCCCTGGAGGTGTTGGCAGCGTTATAGAGGAAAGGAGAAAGCAGCCTGACTCCCCCGCGGGCTTTGCCGCAATACCGTCAGGGAGCCAGACATTTTGAAAGGGCGGCTACATGGCCCTCTACTGGGGTGATTAGTGTGTTTTTTCTGCACCAGACAGTCGGCTTCATGGCCGCGACGTCCGTCCAATGAAGCGATATGTGCGTTCACACGGGCTGAGCCGACTTACGGAAGCCGCTGATCGCCTGTTGACGCCGTTCTGGGCCCAACAGGCCAGCCACACGCAGTCAGCCTCCGGAGGGCAACAGATGCTTTCTGAGCGGCCTTGCAGATGCTGAAGCAGCCCTTCCAGGGGCCATTGAGGAGCCCTTTCAAAACCTCTGTACCACTACAGGGCAACTGTTCACGTTTACCCTGGAAGCAGGTGCATGGGCATGCCTATACCCTCCCGCAGGTTACCAAAACCTGCGGGAGGGTATGTAGAACACCGCCAACAATCCGTGTTCCGCGCCATCCGCTCCTGCATCCGTGGCCAGCTCGCTCCGCTTTCCAACTTCCCTTACCCTAACGGTGAACAGTTACACTACAGGTTGCGCTTGCCGCCTGCCGCCCACGTATGCTATAATGCGGCCAATCTCCCATGCAAGAGGCTCACTGTATGCCCAATCCCATCAGCCAGGCCAGGGATCGCCTCCGCGCCCACTCTGCCGGCTTGTTCCCGCGACTCATAGCCACTCTGGTCTTTCTGGTCAGCCTGTTGATCTTTGCCTCGATCACACCGGGCTTCATGACCAAGGTCATGTGGCCAACCGGCGATGAGCCGTACTACCTGTTGATTGCCCACAGCATTATTCACGACCACGACATTGACCTGCAGAACAACTTCGATAGGCAGGATTACTTTCACTATTACCCTGGCGAGCTTTACCCCCGTCATGAAGCCAAAACAATCGTTCCGGGGCTTTACTCCAAGCATGCACCCGGTGTGTCGCTGCTGATTGCACCTGCCTACGCCCTGGCCGATTGGAAGGGGGCAGTGTATGTCTACAACGTCATAGGTGCCCTGCTGGCAGCGAACATCTACTTGCTGGCCTATGAGGTCTCCCATAAACACTGGGTAGCACTTCTCCTTTGGCTGACTTTCAGCTTCACCAATCCGTTGATGAGCTACTCGTTCTTGATTTTCCCGGCTCTGGTGTCGGCACTGATGACCGTCTACGTCTATCGGCGCATCCGTCTGGACGGTGTTGCCTCCCCCTTGGCTGCCAACGGGCCCTGGCGTATGCTGGCTATCGGTTTGTGCCTGGGGTTCATGCCCTGGCTGCATGCCCGCTTCCTGCCTGTTTCATTCTCATTGTTTGCCTACTTCATCTGGCGCGAGGTCACAGTGCGCCGGCGCGCCCGACGGGAGGCGGCACAGGGCGAGGAGGCAGCACCAACACAGCCTCTGCAAGGTAGAGCTCTGAACATACGCCTGGCTGTGCTGCTCGTGCCCATTATCATCTGTGCTGTTCTCTTTGAGGCCTATTTTAAGATACTTTATGGCACATTTTTGCCCAATTACAACGATCATGCCGGCATGGGAACGCCTGGAGAATGGGTGGTCGCTTTCTTCGGTAGCTTTTTTGATCAGCAGTGGGGATTTTTCATCAACGCGCCGATTTTCATCCTGGCGATTGTGGGAATAATCTGGATGTTGAGGCAGCGGAGATGGCAAGAGATCACCTGGCTGGCCATCATTGCCATTCCCTACGCAGCAGTAATCCTCACCTACAAGCAATGGTGGGGCGAATGGTGCCCGGCAGCTCGTTATTGGGTATCACTGGTACCGTTGTTGGCAGTGCCCATGGGATACATGTTAGCCGCACCGATCAAGCGGGGATTCCTGGCCATTTATCTTGCCCTTGCAGCCATCAGTTGGGCGATCATGGGCATTTTCATGTACGATCCGCACCTAATGTACAACCACCCCACAGGCTCCAGTCACCTGTTGCAGTGGATTGCCGGCAGTGACGTACTTCAACCCTTCTTCCCTACGTACTTCCGGAGTGAATGGGCAAATGTCTGGCTGACGGTCTTGTACACTGAACTGGTCATCATCATCGTTTGGTTGGTGCTAAAGCAGATCAAGTCCCCGTCGGCCCGTCCCTAGCTCGCTCATCGGGCGGATGGAGCACAGACATGCATGCAGAAACCCACCGACGGCGGTCAGGGGTTTGACGGAGGTCACCCCACAGAGACGCAGAGAACACAGAGTCAACCCGTTTTGCTCCATGTACTCTGTGGCTTTGATGTGATTGACCCGGCTCGGCTGCTATGCACCGATGTCACTTGGGGGTAACTGTTCACGTTTACCCTGGAAGCAGGTGCATGGGCATGCCTATACCCTCCCGCAGGTTACCCAAACCTGCGGGAGGGCATGTAGAACACCGTCGGCAATCCGTGTTCCGTGCCATCTGCGCCTGAATCCGTGGTCAGCTCGCTCCGCTTTCCAACTTCCCTTACCCTGACGGTGAACAGTTACGCAAGTAGGTAACTGTTCACGTTTACCCTGGAAGCAAGTGCATCAGCATGCCTGTACCCTCCCGCAGGTTACCCAAACCTGCGGGAGGGTCAAGTGACAGGGCCGGGGGCATTCCAGCGAAAGTGCTGTTACCCCAACGGTGAACAGTTACCAGTGGGGGTGCTGTTGTCTTGCTGACCGCTTTGTGCTAGAATGACGGCAGCCGTGACGAAGCAAGCGATAGCAGCGGGGAGCTACAATGAAGATTCTCGTTTGTGACGACGACCAACCAAGCGTCAAGATGATCTCATATCTTCTTAGAGAGGAAGGACATCTGGTCACTGCGGCCAGAGATGGACAAGAAGCATTGGACATGGTCGAGAAAGATCCCCCCGACCTGATCATCATGGACGTCATGATGCCCCGCATGGATGGCCTCGAAGCGACCAGACGCATCCGTCAAATCATGAATGTCCCTATCATCATCTTATCGGCCAAAGGCGAGACCAGCGACAAAGTCGCCGGCCTGCAATTGGGAGCCGACGACTACCTGGCCAAGCCATTTGAGCCGGCCGAGCTGCTGGCTCGCGTTCAGGCCGTCCTCCGTCGTAGCGAAGGTTTTCTCTCCGAAGACATCGAGACCCGCGTTAGTGTCGGTGGTTTCCACCTCGATCCCGTTGAGCACAACGTTGTTCTCCCCGATGGCAGCGTCGTTTCTCTGACGACAATCGAGTTCAAATTGCTTCACTGCCTTATGCGTAATGCCGGGCGCGTGGTCACGCCAACCTACCTGCTCAACTCGACCTGGGGCTACGACTATGAGGGAGAGAGCAACCAAATTGCTGTCTACATCCGCCGCCTGCGCAACAAAATCGAAAAAGACCCCAACAACCCACGCTACATTGTGACCGTGCGCCGCCTGGGATACAAGTTCGCGAAGGAATAGGCAGATTAGCCAGGCGCCGGCTTTCGCGGCCCTAGCAGCATACGTAACCATGCCTGAGCATGTTTGCCCTCACGTACAGCAAAGGCACGCCACGACTCGTTGTGCGAATGCCTGACCACGGCATTGCGTACGAAGACGACCCGATACGATAGGCGGACGATTCGACGCGCCCACTCCGTGTCTTCACAGGCAGGTAAAGTTTCGTCGAAACGCGCTACCTCCCAGACATCACGGCGAATGGCCGATGCCGTGTTGTGGTACATCATCGCCGGCCCGCCGAGGATGGTCGGCAGCAGATCAAACATGAGGATGGTGTTTAGCTGTTGATACAGCGGCGTGTCGGGGCGTGGTAGCATTCGACTGTACGTCGCTGCCACTCGCCGATCGGCAAAGGGAGCAATCAGCCTGGCCAGCCAATCCCTATCGCACGGCACAGCATGCGCACTGAGAAGCACCACGTATGGGCCGCAAGCAGCAGCAGCGCCGACATTAATGGCATGTCCGTAGCTAAACGATGAGGGTGGAATGGCAATAAGGCGCGCCCCGTGCTGGCAGGCAAGAGCAACACTG
>Ga0272448_1006585_pt1 | contig 12507 bp, 10 predicted proteins | sample YNPCB0191_FD_202220 | JGI IMG/M metagenome (GOLD analysis project Ga0272448, IMG submission 202220) | Hot spring sediment microbial communities from Yellowstone National Park, WY, United States - YNP-CB-019-1 | ecosystem: Environmental > Aquatic > Thermal springs > Hot (42-90C) > Sediment... | reverse complement strand
GCGATTTGCCTTTGCATCTGACGGACACGCCTTTTTATGGCTGGGTCTCCTTCCATCTCTTTCATTTCTTCCCGCATTTCACGAACCGTCATACGCAAATCCTGTTCGCGTTGCCACCATTGAAAACCATAATCCATAATACCCAAAACCAGCATAACCAGGGCCACACGCCACCAAACCGCAAGAAAAAGTTCACCACAAACATACAAAATATCAACAATGGAATAATTGGGAAGAACAACAAGCTCGGTCCAGCGATAACGGAGGGCATAATAGACCATAACTAACAATAAGGCAAGTTTCGCAATGTTTTTTCCTAATTCATACAAAGCACGCAAAGAAAAAAACCGATTAAATCCGGAAATGGGATTTATTCGATTTAATTTAGGAATCAGAGGTTTTCCAGTCCAGAGTAGACCCACCTGTGCATACGCAATTGCCAGACCTGCTGCCATCATAATTAAAATATAAGGCAAAGAACATATTCCTATATAAATCCCAATTTCGAGCATCAGAGATTGGAGTTCGGAGGCATCATAAATAGGTTGCCAGGGCTCTTCCAAGTAATGTCTTATTACATAAAGAAAGTATTGAAAAGTCAGAGGAGCAATGAACCATAACGCTACCATAGCAGCCGTCAGACCGATAGCAGAAGTCAATTCTTGACTTCGTGTAACATTACCTTCTTCCCGAGCCCGCTCCTTTTTTCGTGGAGTAGGCGGAAATACTTTTTCACCTCCGACATCTTCTGGCATAAATTGTTATCCTAAACCTCGTATAAAAAGTTGAACCTCACGGACCATTTCCTGTGCCATGTCCTCAAAAACCCCCATATACGCACCTAAAGAAATTCCAACAACAATCATTCCCAAACCAATAGTAATAGGAAAACCTATGAATAAAAGTTGTATCTGTGGGATAGCCCTACCTATTATTCCCATAACCGCATAAGTCAATATCATTGTTACAATGACAGGTCCCGCAAGACGAACCCCATACATAAACATCGTTTGACCCCATCGGGTTATTTCCCATCCAAAGTTATTATCCATTCGGCTCATCAAGCCTATTGGAAGTGTTTTATAACTATCTCCTAATATCTGCAATACCACAAGATGTCCATTTATCCATAAGAAAAACATGGCCCAGAGAATAAATAGATAAAAACCGAAAATAGGAAACTGCGTTTCCATAGCAGGATTGAAAATATTCATCATTCCAAAACCACTCTGTAAGTCCATAATTTCACCTGCAATTTGAACAGCGGAAAACATCAGGGATACAATAAAACCCATACCGATACCTATAAGAAATTCATAAGCACCAACAATCAGAAATGCTCCAGAACTATGGGGAATTCCTTGAGGTAAGGGAGACATTGTTGAAACAAGAATAATGGCTATTAAACCTGCTAATCCCGCTTTAACCATCATGGGAACATTCCGCGAACCTAAAACGGGCATAGAAACAAAAAGCCCCGATACCCGCATCAACACAAGGATGAAGAATAAAAAAACATCTACTTCAAATATTCGTGTCGGTAAAAATTCATCCATCCATAGTTAACCCTTCATAGTCGCGAAAATTCAAGAATTTGATTAAACAAATCTTGCGTAAAAACAATCAGAACACTTGAAATCCACGGTATCGCAATTAAAAAAACAATAAAAACTGCTAAAATTTTTGGAACAAATGTTAAGGTAATTTCCTGTATCTGTGTTACAGATTGCAGAATACTAATTACAAGCCCGACGAACATCCCCGTAAGTAACATCGGCGCAGAAATCATGAGTGTTATCCAAATTGCTTTTCTTCCCACTTCTACAAGAATATCTGGTGACATAATGTAAAACCTTATAATATATTTTTCATGTTATCGCCTTATCTTTAATTTTCTAATATTATATCAAAAATCACATTATATAGAGTGCAAATTATTACAATAGCACAATATATTGTAAAAGTCAAGAGAAAAAATAAAAATTTAAGCGATTTTAATTGTCCAATAAAATACAGGAAAAATCCGAAGTTAAGAAAATACAATTTTGAAAAATCTTTTTCAGGCGGTTATATTTAAACATTGTTTATTTCTTTTAATAACAAAAATTATAAGAGAAGTGTCGAGTAAGTATAAGCACTTAAAAGTCTCTTAAATATTTTTGCATGTTTTGTTTTTATGTGAGAAGGGAGGTATACCCATGAAAGGAAAATTTACTATTACAAAGATTGCTCTGATAATACATATTTTTATTCTTTTTTTATGTAACTATCTATGTGCAGAGGAAAATATCCGTAGTTTTGAGATAAAAAATATTTGTTTAATTTATCATGGGTCAGACCAACGAAGAAACTGGCAGCCAGAAGATTTTAAACCGTATCTTATTTATACGGATATCTCTATAGAGAAGTCATTTCCCTTGTTTGATACTTTCCTTTTAATTGAGTATCGTTCTTCCGATGGTAAGTATTTCTGGGGCGGACAAAAGAAAGAAGAAATAGCAACTATTGAACAGTGGAAATGGCTTATCAATAGATGGGCTTCATGTCTCAATGCAATTAATGAATGTGTCGGTGAAATAAAAAAAGAAGGGAAAATACAAAACAAAATAAATATTATCATCACAATTCCTGAACCTGATATAAATTGCATAAACTTTGGAACATTGTCGGGTTCTGAAGTTCCATTAAATTTTCAAAAGACGGAAGATGTATTAAAGGCATTACAATGGTATATGGATGAAGTTCTCTATCAAATCAAAGTTGGTGGATATGAACACTTGAATTTTATAGGATTTTACTATCTTGCAGAGTCTATCCCAGCAGGTAGGGAAAATGTAATAAAGGCTATGGCGGAAATAATTCATCGGTACAAATTGAAATTCTTCTGGATACCTTATTTTACAGGGAACAATGTTTGGTTATGGAAAGACCTTAATTTTGATTACATGTTTCTTCAACCGAATTATTTTTTTGAAGGGAAGGGAGGAAATCATCGTCTTTCTTTGGCGGGTTATCGTATTCAAGAGTTCCAATGTGGTGTAGAAATGGAATTAGATGACCGAATTTTCAAATCAGAAACGCATCAATATCGTTTTCAACAATATTTACAGGCAGGAACCCATTTCCAATGGGTAAAGAAACCGATAGCATGGTATCAGGCAAATGATACTATTTATAAATTAGCCCATAGTCAGGATGATAAGTTAAAAAGCATTTATAGAGATATTGCGTATTTTATTCATGGGGAGTATCAACCACCCTCTTATTTACCGCCGATTGAGGAATATAAAGTTCCCGACCGTAAGGGTAATAACTATGCCCATATAGATAATGGCACAAAGGTTATAAAACCCAATGATGGCTTTTGTTTATCTTTAAATCCAGAATGGATGATTGATGGAGATATAACAAACTATTCTGGAACGGCAGGATTTGGCTGTTGTGGTATTCCTGGAGAGATTGTTCTTGACTTTTCAAAAAATATCCTTGTCCATCGGGTTCAGTTACTACTTTTCAATCTTGATGAGCGTTATTATCAATACCATATAGACCTTTCTAATGACGGTCAAAACTGGAATACCGTGGTAGATAAAACACAAGGGGAGTATCGAGATTGGCAGACAGATATAATCCCATCACAGACAGCCCATTATTTGCGTATCGTTCCTACATATAATTCTGCCCATCAATCTTTATTTCAGGTTGTAGAAATAGAAGTCTACTAAAACCTTCAAATAGACAAGAAACCCTTTTTAACAAACAAATTCAAGCTATGCTTTCTTGGCTCCCTGAATAAATAAATCTATCCGTCGGGAAAGTTCTTTCAAGTAATTTTCATCACCGGCAGGAAATTCTTCTGTAACCCAACCCGTATAGCCGACTTCGTTTAAGGCTAATCGCACTTCTGCAAAATCTATATCCCCTTCATAGGGCAAATTGCACCATTGATAGCCATTTCGTTTAAAGTCTTTTATGTGGAGTTTTACAATGCGATTGCCTAAGGTTCGTATCCAATCTTGCGGATAACCGAATATAACGACATTTGCCATATCGAAATACGCACGGACAAAAGGACTGTTTATTTCATCAATGTATTGACGGAATTCCAATGGACTTAAAAGGAATTTGTTCCAGACATTTTCCACAGCGATAATAACCTGATTTTTTTCTGCCACAGGAATTAATTCGCGAATATGTTGTTGGGAGCGTTCCCATGCTTCTTGATAGCGAACCTGTTCATTAACAACTGCAGGGACTAATAATACAGTGCTGGCACCAACGCGTTTTGCTAATTCTAAGGCATTGCTAATCCGTTGCTTCCCTTCCTCTACAACAGAAGGACTGGGATGGGATAGAGGTTTGTCCCAACCGCCGTAAATGATGGAATGAATTTCCAATTGATTTTTTTGTGCCGATTCCAAAACTTTATTGGCTTCATTAGCATCTGTAAAGGGAGGTATCTCAATACCATCAAAACCTACATCTTTGGCTAATTTGCAACGGTCTAATTCGGATAAATTTTTCGGGAGATTGTTCCACTGAACGGCTTTTTTTAAACGGGGATAGGTATTGTTTCCCGATTGTGCCAGAAGCCCTTTCTGAAGTAAGGCAGAACCTAAGACAAATGAACCGCTGGCATATAAAAATCTTCTACGAGATAAATCATCACTTGTTATCATTTTGTTTTCCTTTCAATAAATAAGTTTCTTTTGGAGAAATTGTAGTTTCATAGATTTTAAATGATTTCCATTGGAGTTGCAAAACTAAAAAGGCAAAGATGAATGATGGAGATGGTATTTTTTCATCCGCACATCTGTAATGGGCAATAATTGAAATGAAGGTATTCAGTGGTTTTTCTGAATGAGTTTTATGAGTTCTTTTCTAATCTGGTTTTGTAATTCTTTGTGGAGTTTTAAGTTTTCAGGGCGATTGGTTGAAACTTCGATAATTTTCGAAACACCTTTTTTAAGAGCATTTTGGTAGGTCTTTTTCAGTTCGTTAGGCGTTTGAACGATAGAATAGTCAATACCAAACATTTTGGCAACATTTCCGAAATTATAGCCGTGAGGCACACCAAAGTATCTTTCAAATGTTTCGGGATATGCAGAAATAGGCAGGAAAGAAAAAATTCCACCGCCATCGTTGTTGATAATAATTAATATTACCTTTACACCCTCGCTGGATAGTAAGGATATAGAATTGAGGTCATGAAGAGCGGATAAATCCCCGATAACAGCGGTAACCATTCGTTTGCGGGCAAAGGAGAAACCTGCGGAACTTGCGATTGTGCCATCTATTCCACTGGCTCCACGGTTGGCAAAGACCAATCCCCCTGTGCCGTTAATGGAACCATACATATCCGCATCACGAATAGGCATGCTATTCCCCAAAAATAAATCCGATTCTGCAGGTTTCCACTGGGATATATATCGAGCTACTGTAATTTCATTAAGTTCTTCCTGTTTTTCCGCCCATGTGTCTATAACCTGCTCTAATTTTTGAGACCATTCTACCGTCTCTAATCCCCAGGGATAAACATCCCGTCGTCGCATAGCAGGAGCTAACCATGAGGAGAAAGAACTTAAATCTGTTTCAAAGCGATAGGTAACCCGATGTATGGGGTCCGTTCGTAGGGGGTGGTCGGTTACCAGCATATAATCAGGTCGTCTCTTTTCCAGAAATTCAAGAAGCCGTTTGGAAGTAATAGTGCCACCAATATGGAGTATAAACTTCGGATTGAACTTTTCAGAAAATTCAGGAAGAAGGAGCATCTGGTCATAATAAGGGACTGAAAAATCTGTTTTGTTGCCTAACCGTAAGCCAGAAGTGACATCGGGAAACACAGGCCAGTGCAAGGATTGAGCAAGATTGTAAGCAGATTTGATTTCCTGTTCTTTGCGTAACTCGCCTATTACAAGAAGTCCTTCTCGAACCGTTTCTATTTTATCAAGGACAAAGATTTCCTGTTCTGTCGTAAGTCTGTGTTCGGGTAAATTCCAGCGTGTAAAAGGTTTTTTATTAGACAACCAGTTATCAATAGGTTGTGTATAATCTTCAGGAATATCCCCTTCTATTTCGATGGGTTCTAAAGGTTCGCGAAACATACAATTAATATGCACAGGTCCTGCAGGAGCCCGACAAGCCTGATAGACAGCATGCCCGGCGGTCGTTAATATAACGGTGGGAGTAATGGCAGAATCCGGACAGGGCAGAGTAAACGACCAGCGGACATAATTACCAAAAATATCGGATTGTTCAATAGCCTGATTGGCTCCACATTGCAAAAGTTCGGGAGGACGGTCTGCAGTAAGTATAATTAAAGGTACTCGCGACAAAGATGCTTCAACTACAGGTGGAAAATAATTGGCCACGGCTGTCCCGGATGTGCAGATTAGAGCAATGGGCTTTCCTACGGCTTTTGCCCAATTTAATGCATAAAAGCCCATACCGCGTTCATCTACATGAATATGATGAACAATCTCCTTTTGACGGGAAACAGCCAGAGCCAAAGGAGTAGAACGAGACCCGGGGGAAATGCAGAAACCATGTACACCGTTTCGATATAGTTCTTCAACCAATAATCTTGCCCATAAATGGTTCATATTGGGTGATGGGATGATAGAAGTCATTTTTCTCCTCCGATGTCCTGCTTATAGGGATTACTTTGGGTTAATACATTTAAATAACCCATAATTTTATATTCCAGTTCATTCCATTCCGCTTCGGGTTGAGAACCCTTAACAATTCCCGCTCCGGAATATAAAGATATTTTATCCCCTTGCAATAGTGCAGAGCGAATTCCCACACAAAATTCTGCCGAACTGAACGAAATCCAACCAACTGGTCCTGAATAAACGCCTCGGTCTAATGGCTCTTCCCGTTTAATCCATTCTAACGCAGAACCGCGCGGATAGCCACCGATAGCCGGTGTAGGGTGTAATTGTTCCAGAATTTCTTCATCCTCCACGGCAGGATGCAGTATCCCCTTAAAATGGGTGTAGAGATGATGCACAGTGGGCAAAGAAATTATTTTAGGATGTTCATCATATTCATAAGTGGAGCACAACCGTTCCATGTTTGTCTTTAACATATCCACAACGATTTCATGTTCTCTGCGTTCTTTGATATTGTTCATTAATGAAGATTTTAAGTATTCATCTTCCTTTGTTTCTTTACCTCGTGCGACGGTTCCAGCCAATGCCTCTGTTTCAATGTATGTGCTTAATCTTTTATAAAGGCGTTCCGGGGATAGTCCAATGAAACCTCTTTCCGGTATAGGATTAAAGCAAAAGCGGTAACAATGCTTGTATTTTTCAGCCATGGACTTCAAAAGAAGAACTGGGTCAATCCTACGATTGGCTTCAAAAGTAGTTTCTCTCGCTAAAACTACTTTATCAAATACACCGGCACCTATTTCCGATAAAGTGCGTTGTATAAGTTCTACCCATTCCATTTTTGATGGACAGTCCAATCGGTGATGGAAATGAATAGGTTCCTGTTCCTTTTCTTCGGGAACACCTCCTCGAATCCATAAATCAAGATTATCGAGTATAGCGGCGATTTGTTTCATTCCGCCGTCTATATCTCCTCCCATAACATGGGCTATAAGATGCGTTTCTGTATCTGTTCGCAGTAATTCAACTCGCGGGACAACAAAGCGAAAGGCACGAAACGATTTCCATCGTTTTCCACGATTGTCCAGAGGGAGAAACTTAAATCCTCCATAATATCGAACTGTAGAGTAATCGTAAGATAATCGGTCTAAAATTTTTTCAATAACGGAAGCGTATGAAAAATCATAAATTTCTTCATCGGCTACGATAACATCTGCTTCACCCCAACCTGCCATTTCCCAGGGTTCATCTCTTGAAGCCCAATAATACCGCCCTACCCCTTGAATAGAAGACAACTCATCCAGAAGATTGCAAGGAGTATCAACAACCACACGGACATACCCAATCTTCCCTTCAGGAATACAACGAGAAGACACTACCTTTAAAACTTTTTTCAGGAGGGAATAGGACAGTTCCCACTTTATTTGAGATGTTAGCAAATGAGAAGACACCGGAAACTCTTACAAATTCATCTGTGTTTTTTGTTGTAATTAAAAGAAAAACATGTTAGATTGTATTCAAAGAGGAAGAAACTTCGCAACCTCTCCAAATTTCATTCGCTACTATAAAATAATCCATAAACCTCAATTTTACGACATTGAGTCTCTCAATTATAATTTAATTTAGTTATTCACGGATAGGGCATAGGTAAGGGATTTAAGCGGTAGGTTTTTTATCTATTATATTCTTTATTCTTTCTCTGAGTATGCTAAATACGGTTTTACTCTATTGACAAACTTGTTCTTGCCTTTTATATTGATTTTTTATCGTTTGATATTTCATAATCATATTTTAATTTCTAAAGAAAAAGTTGTTGTATGTATCGGGGCATAGATAGCACCTTATTAATGCTTTATGTGTTTAATGTATCTTTTAATGCAATATCAAGCAAACACTGTATAGTTGTTCACATTGTTAGAAAATCGTTTATGTGTTATTGAGATTAAAACCATTACTTCGGCTAAAAGCGGATAAGAGGGAAATTCAATATTTTTCCAAATTTGCTTTCGATAATTTCCTTTATCCGCATATTGTTATATAAAATGATGGTAATTGTGAATGATATTTATGAAAAGGTCAACAAAATAAAACCGAAAGAAAAAACCAGGCAAAAAATTGACAAAATGGTTGATGTGTATAAAATTGAATTACTATCCTAAAATTAAAGATATTTTTATGGAGTTTTGATTATGGCAAAAAAGAATAATAATACAACAGAATCATTTGAACAACAACTCTGGAAAGCCGCAGATAAATTGAGAAAAAATATCGATGCGGCGGAATATAAACATGTAGTGCTGGGACTTGTTTTCCTTCGCTATATTTCGGATGCCTTTGAAAACTTATACGAGAAGTTGAAAAAAGGTGAAGGGGACTATGCCGGTGCCGACCCGGAAGATATAGATGAGTACAGAGCCGAAAATGTCTTTTATGTTCCAACCAATGCGAGATGGCAACATCTAAAAGAAAATGCCAAAAAACCTGAAATAGGGAAAATACTTGATGAATCGATGGAGTTAATCGAAAAAGAAAATCCATCGCTTAAAGGAGTGCTGCCGAAGGTTTACGCAAGAGGGAATATTGACCCCATTAGCCTTGGCGGGCTAATCGATCTTTTTAGCAACATTGCTTTTGACCAAGCAAAGGAAAGAAGCGCTGATATATTAGGGCATGTGTTTGAGTATTTTTTAGGTCAGTTTGCTTTGGCAGAAGGGAAAAAAGGCGGGCAATTCTACACACCGAGAAGCGTTGTTGAACTTTTGGTAGAAATGCTTGAGCCGTATCAAGGCAGGGTTTTTGACCCTTGCTGTGGCTCAGGGGGTATGTTTGTTCAATCTGAAAAATTTGTACAAGAGCATCAGGGAAGAATTAATGATATTTCCATCTATGGTCAGGAAAGCAACCAGACAACCTGGCGGCTTTGCAAAATGAACCTTGCCATTAGAGGAATCGATGCATCGCAAGTTAAATGGAATGCCGAAGGTTCCTTTTTGAACGATGCTCACAAAGATTTAAAAGCCGATTTTGTTATTGCTAATCCACCTTTTAACGATAGCGATTGGAGCGGTGAGTTGCTCCGAAAAGATGTCCGATGGAAATATGGCATACCACCAACAGGAAACGCCAACTATGCATGGATTCAGCACTTTGTTCATCATTTAAACATCAAAGGTAAGGCGGGGTTTGTTCTTGCCAAAGGTTCTTTAACTTCGAAAACAAAAGAAGAGTATGAGATTAGAAAAAACTTGATAGAGGCTGATTTAGTAGAATGTATAGTAAATTTGCCTGCCAAATTGTTTTTAAATACTGGAATCCCTGCTTGTTTGTGGTTTATCAATAGAAATAAGAAGAGAAAAGGTCAGATTCTTTTTATTGACGCCCGCGACTTGGGGGAGCTTATCAACAGAAGAACAAGGGTTTTAAGACCTGAAGACATACGAAAGATTGCAGATACTTACCACGAATGGCAAAAGGGTAGCGATGGAAATTATCAGCATGTGGCAGGTTTTTGCAAGTCTGCATCTTTAGAGGAGGTAAAAAATTTAGATTATGTCTTAACTCCCGGTAGGTATGTTGGGCTTCCTGACGAAGAGGATGATTTTGATTTTGTAGAACAATTTACTCAGCTAAAAGCCGAGTTTATGGTTCAATTGAAAGAAGAGGAAAGGCTGAATAAAAGTATTCTTGAAAATTTGGCAAAAATAGATTTGGCAAACTCAGAGGACAATAATGAAAATTGAAGAGATTATAAAACAACCGGAAGAAAATTGGAAGCAAGAGTTGCAGCAAGAGTTGCAATTTTGGTTCAGTCAAGGAATTGAAAAAGAAAAGCAAGAGATACAGCAAGAGTTGCAGCAAGAGTTGTTATTTACGCTTGTTATATCAAAATTGCTTGATTCTCCAAAGTCGAGAAAAGAAATTTCTAATGAATTAGGGCAAAAAGCCATTTCTGGTAGATTAAACGAAGTTTTAGCCAAATTGCTCCAATACCGATTGATAGAATGGACCATTAAAGATAAACCCAACAGCTCGAAGCAAAAGTTTAAATTAACCAAACGAGGTTTGGCTTTTTATGTTTTGGTAAAAAATGGAGGCAAACTATGAGTGATACACTACCAAAAGGCTGGAAGTGGGTAAAGCTGGGGGAGGTGGCGGAAATTAAAATGGGACAATCACCAGAATCAAAATATTATAATGACAAAGGTATTGGGCTTCCTTTTTTGCAAGGGAATAAAACTTTTGGATATAAATATCCAGAGATTGACATATTCTGTTCTAATCCTATCAAGATAGCAAAAAAAGGCGAAGTTTTAATTAGTGTAAGAGCTCCTGTTGGAGATATTAATATTATAAATCAAGATATATGTATAGGAAGAGGGCTTGCTTCAATAAATTCTTTGTTTAATCAAAATGAATTTTTATTTTATTGTCTAAAATATTCTAAAAATGATTTGTTGGCGTCTGAAACAGGAACTGTTTTTGGTTCAATAAATAAGGATACTTTAAATAATTTTCCAATCCCCCTTCCCCCTCTCCCCGAGCAAAAGGCTATAGCCGAAGTTCTTTCAAGCCTCGATGACAAAATCGAGCTCCTCCATCGTCAAAATAAAACACTGGAAGAAATGGCGATGACCTTGTTCAGGCAGTGGTTTATTGAGCCAACCAAAGATGGATTGACTGATGAGTGGGAAGAGGGAAAATTAAAAGATATTTATTTTTTGGAGAAAGGTATAGAACCAGGAAGTAAAAATTATTTAGAAACTCCAAGTATTGATGCAATTAGATTTATAAGGGTTGGGGATATGTTGGATAATAAAGCTAATGTTTATATTCAAAAAGATTTAGTTGGAAATAGCATTTGCAAATTTGATGATATTTTAGTTTCCTTTGATGGAACAGTTGGCAGAGTTTCATTTGGCATAGAAGGTTGCTATTCATCAGGAATTAGAAAAATATATTCAAAAGATGAAATTTATAATAAACTTTGGTTAAAACATCAGATATTTATTAGTGAAGAAATTCAAGATGAAATAAACATGTACGCAGAAGGAACAACAATTTTACACGCAAGCAGTAGTATTGAATACATGTCTTTTCCATTTCCACCAAAAGAAAAAATAGAAGAATACGATAAATTTTTTGACCCAATATATAAAAAGATGTTGCATAATAAAAAATCAATCCAAACCCTTGAAAAATTGAGAGACACACTACTACCAAAGCTAATGAATGGAGAGGTGAGGGTGAAATTTTAAATTATCGTTCAGACGCAATGTATAATTATTTAATAAATAAATGTATAGATGCAATGTGCGATGAATGTAGAGACGCAATGCATTGCGATGAACGTAGAGACGCAATGCATTGCGTCTCTACGAATTACGAATATTGCAATGCGTGGTGATGAATATCGGGACGCAATGCGATGCGATAATAATTGTAGAGACGCAATGCATTGCGTCTCTACGATAATACGATAAAAACGATTTATTGATATGAATGATAAATTTAAAAATAAATATCGAATTGAAACAACACGGTTAAATGGTTGGGATTATGGGAAAAATGGTTATTATTTTGTTACCATTTGCACAAAAAACAGAGACGCAACGCGTTGCGATGAATGTAGAGACGCAATGCATTGCGTCTCTACGAATATTGCAATGCGTGGTGATGAATATCGGGACGCAATGCGATGCGATAATAATTGTAGAGACGCAATGCATTGCGTCTCTACGATAATATGATAAAAACGATTTATTGATATGAATGATAAATATAAAAATAAATATCGAATTGAAACAACACGGTTAAATGGTTGGGATTATGGGAAAAATGGTTATTATTTTGTTACCATATGCACAAAAGACAGAGACGCAACGCATTGCGATGA
>Ga0272448_1006584_pt1 | contig 12508 bp, 8 predicted proteins | sample YNPCB0191_FD_202220 | JGI IMG/M metagenome (GOLD analysis project Ga0272448, IMG submission 202220) | Hot spring sediment microbial communities from Yellowstone National Park, WY, United States - YNP-CB-019-1 | ecosystem: Environmental > Aquatic > Thermal springs > Hot (42-90C) > Sediment... | reverse complement strand
CGGGGCATCGTCCTGCGCCAGTGCCAGCATCGCCGCCAGGTCGCCTGCCTGTCCATCGCGGTCGCCGAGGATGTCGCACGCCGCCTCGCGCGCGGCAAGCAGGTCGAAACGCGCCGCAGGCGGGAGCGCGGCGGCGTCGGCCAGCGCCAGCGCGGCGCTGAGGTGCTCGACGGCGCTGGCGTAGGCGTGCTGCGCGCTCGCCTCCGCGGCGGCGCGCTGATGGGCGCCGACCGCCTGCTCCCACGCCTGCGCCTGTGTCCAGTGGTAGGCGAGTGCCGCGTGCCAATCCGGGTGCTGCGCCTCTACGGCCTGCGCGGCGCGGCGGTGCAGGTGGATGCGCCTGTCCGGCGGCAGGCCGGCGGAGACGACCTCGCGCACCCGCTCGTGGCTGAAGGCGTAATCCTGCAGCGATTCGGTCAACAGGCCGCGCTGCACCAGCAGGGCGAGCGAGGCGAGCAACGTGGGCGTCTCCAACTCGCCCAGCGCGTCGAGGAGCGCAAAGTCGAAGCGGTTGCCCAGGACGGCCGCCGCGTCCAGCACCGCGCGCGGTTCGCGCGCCAGTTGCGCCAGACGGAGCGCGATCACCTGTCCGATGACCGGCGAGAGCGGCAGTTCCGCCTCGCCGATTGAGGTCGGGTCGCAGGGGAGAAGCCATTGACCGCGCTCATCCTGTTGCAGCAGGCCCCTGTCGTGCAGTGCGCGCAGGGTCTCCAGGACAAAGAGCGGGATGCCGGCCGTTTCCCGGCACAGGCGCGCCTCAAACGACGGCGCGGGCTGGCCCCAGCCCAGCGCGCGCCGGATCAACTCGCCGGTCGCCGCGGCGTCCAGTCGTCCAAGCACCAGCCGGGCACACACGCCGCTGCGGTCCAGCGCCTGCAGTCTCTGCCACATCTCCGGCCGCGCGCGCACTTCGTCGCCGCGGTAACTGCCGACGATGAGCACGCCGGCGGGGCGGATCTGAGGCGCTATCAGCGCCAGCACGTCCAGCGTATCGGGCGACGCCCGGTGCAGATCCTCCAGCATCACGACGAGCGGCGTGACCTGTGCCCAGGCGGTCAGAAGACGGGCGACCGCCTCCGCCAGGCGGGCCTGCTCCCGCGCCGGGTCGAGCGGAGCCGGTGGGAGCAGGGCGGGCCGGCGCGCGGCCAGGGTCGGGAACAGCGGACAGAGGACCTGGAGCCAGGGGGCCTCGACCAGGCGGGCGAGCTGATCGGCGCGTAGCGGTGTCAGCCCATCCGCGAGCGCGGCCAGCAGCGGGCCGCAGGCGGGGCCGGCCCGCTCTTCGGCCTGAGCCCACAGCACCTGCGCGCCGCGCCACTCGGCGTCGCGGCGCAGTTCCTGGAGCAGGCGGGTCTTGCCGATCCCCGCTTCGCCCTCGACCAGGACCACGCGGCCCGGTACGGGCGAGGCGCCGTCCCGCCCCGACAAGATGCCCTCCAGATATGCCAGCAGTTCGGCGCGTTCGCGGCTACGTCCCACCAGCGGCATCGCGTCGGCGCGGTCGAAGAGGCAAGAGACGCCGGCGAGCGCATCCGGCAAGTGCGCGGCCGCGTCGGGGGTGCGGGCGGCGATGGCCTGCGCCAGCGCCAGCGTCTCCGGCTCCGGCTCCACGCCCAGTTCGGTGCTCAGGACCTGGCAGTAGGTTTCAAACTGGTGCAGCGCGGCTTCGGGTCGGCCCAGGCAAGAGTACAACTGCATCACCAGACGCCGGGCCGAGCCGCGCAGGGGGTCGGCCAGAGAGAGGGCCAGCGCCGCCTCCAGCGCGGCGGGGTAGCGCCCGGCGGCCTGTTCCAGTCGGGCCAGGCTCTCCAGCGCCTGCAGGTAGACCTCGTGCAGCCGTTCGCGCTCCACGAGCAGCCAGTCGTCGTACAGGCCCTCCAGCAGGTCGCCGCGATACAACTGGACGGCCTGGCGCAGGTCGGCGCGGGCCTCCGGCGCGCCAGCGCTGGCGGTCTCCTGGATATGCGGCAGGGCCAGGCGCTCAAATTCCAGCGCGTCCACCCACAGCGCCACGTCTGGCGACAGGCCGACCGAGTCGTAGTCGGATTCGATCAGGGCGGGCAGGCTGCGGCGCAGTTGCCAGATGGCCTGACTGAGGGCATGGCGGGCGCGCGACTCAGGCGCGTCGGGGGCAATCAGAGCAGCCAGCACGGAGCGGCGGAGGTGGCGTGGATGGTGCAGGAGCAGGTAGGCCAGCAGCGATTGCAGGCGGGCCGTGTTGACCGTCGTCACGGGCTGGTCGCCGTAGAGCAAACTGAACTCGCCCAGCAGGCGAATATGCAGGAGTTTCACGGGCATCCTTTCGGCGGTGGCGATCTGCCTCCGCCGACCGCCATGCAGAAATATAACACAGTAGGGGAAAATGGCAAGTCACGGTGAGCGTGGCCGGGCTGGCACCGGTCGGGTTCAGCGTCACCTGCGCCACATCCCCGGCCGTCCAGGCGTGATCTGTGATGACTTTGCCCACCGCGAGTGGGCCCGCATGCTGGACGCCTTTGCCCGCAAAGTCGCCCCCAAGCTGGCTTCGGCGGCTACTACTGGACGATCTACCAGGCGGAGATTGCCACCGATGTCATGTGCCCTGATCGCACCACGCGCCTGCGCGTCTGGCCCGACCTGCGCCAGGGTGCCTTGCGAGCTTTTTCCGCCGAGGCTGCCCTGCGCTTTTTGGGCCGCAAGCTGCACGGCAACTTCAAGGGCGAGGTCAAGAGCGACCTCAAGAAACGGCCCGAGGGCTGGCGCATCAAGCACCGGCTGAAGGGTAACGCCTTCAAATAGAATTCTACATACTATATGCACAATATTGACAAATCATATACATCACGGTATAATCAGACCAGTTCCAGAGGGGAACGCATCAACTCCGATCCAGGGAGTACGATTATGGCTAATAAACGGCTCACTATAATATTCGCGATTGTCTTTACGGATCTGCTCGGCTTCAGCTTGATCTTGCCGCTGTTGCCCTACTACGCAGAAAAATTCGGCGCGACCCCCACCGTGATTGGCTTGCTCGTCGCATCGTACGCGCTGGCGCAGCTCATCGGTGCGCCGCTGCTGGGCCGCCTCTCCGACCGTTACGGCCGGCGCCCGATCCTGCTCGTCAGCATCGCCGGCACCATCCTGGGTTTCCTGCTGCTGGGCTTTGCGGAGCCGATCGGCCTGGCCTTTAGCGGCGCCAACGTGACCGTCCTCGCGGTGCTCTTTCTCAGCCGCATCCTCGACGGCCTGACCGGCGGCAACCTGACTGTGGCGCAGGCCTACATCACCGACGTCACCGACTTCAAGAGCCGTGCCAAGGCGTTGGGCATGATCGGCGCAGCGTTCGGCCTGGGCTTCATCATCGGACCGGTTATCGGCGGTGTGTTGAGCCAGTGGGGCTACGCCGTACCGGCCTTCGTTGCGGCGGCGCTGGCGACGGCTAACTGGCTGGCCGTCCTGTTCGTGCTGCCCGAATCGCTGACCAGCGAAATGCGACTGGCGATCACTCAGCGGCCGCGCGCGGCTTTCAACCTGTCGGCGCTCTGGACGGCGCTCAATCGGCCGCGCGTCGGCCCGCTGCTGCACATCCGGCTCTTTTTCAGCCTGGCCAGCGGCATGTTCCAGAGCATCTTCGCCCTCTATGCCCAGTCGAAGCTGGGGCTGGATGCGAAGACGACCGGCTATGTCCTGGGCTACGTCGGCTTCCTGGTCGTGCTGGTGCAAGGCGGGCTGATCGGCCGACTGACGGCGCGTTGGAGCGAGAAACAGCTCATCTTCGCCTCGACGATCCTGCTGACCTTCTCCTTCGTGGCCTGGGCGCTGACCCCCAGCCTGCCCGTGCTGTTGGTCGTGCTGATCCCGTTGTCGGTAGGCACCGGCATCATGAACACGGTGATCAACAGCGCCATCACCAAAGCAGTCTACCCCGAAGAGGTCGGCGGCACATTGGGCCTGTCGGCCTCGCTGGAGAGCTTCTCCCGCGTGATCGCGCCGAGCCTGGGCGGCCTGCTGTTGGGCCAGGTCGGCGCGTGGGCGCCGGGCATCCTGAGCGCCATTCTGATGGGCTGGCTGGTTTCGTTCGTCTATCGGCGCCTGTTCGTCCGCCCTGACCCGCCGCTGCCGGCACGCGGCGAGTCACAGTGGGCGCCGGCGCAGGCGTAGCGATGCGCTTGGCTTAAACCCGGCGCGTCTGCTTGACACAGGATTTGCGAATGTCGGTGGCTGGTACGGCCCACAAGACGACGATGGTGTTGCCACCACCAGCCGAGCGGCGCAGCAGGCCCAGGTGGTGGAGGCGACAGTTGCCTTGGTCCAGGGCGATGTCACGGATGCGGCGGCCGTCAGCCGCGCGGTGGCCGGACAGGAGGCTGTCCTATCGGCGCTGGGGCCGCGCGGCGAGCAGTACGGCGTGCTGCCGGGCGGCGTGCAGAACATCGTCACCGCACCGAGCCAGGCCGGGGTCAGGCGGCTGATTCACGTGTCCTCGTTCGGGGTCGGCGACAGCCGGGCGCAGATGGGGTGGGTGGCCCGCCAGATCGTGGTGCCGTTGTTCCTGCGCAAGGCGCTGGATGAGAAGGAGATCGAGGAGGGGATCATCCGCGCGAGCGACCTCGACTGGATCATCGTGCGGCCGGGCGGACTGGAGGACGGCCCCCGGACCGGCGTCTATCGCTGCATCACCGACCCGCATGAGCAGGTGGGCCGGCTGCGCATTGCGCGCGCCGATGTGGCCGACTTCATGCTGCAAAACCTGGCGGATGCGCGCTTCGTGCGCCGCGCAGTCGGTTTGACTTACCAGGGCCTGCGCACCGACCTTCATGGTGGGCAGAGATTCTGTCAGGAGGGCAGCCATGCCGCCACTGGTGCGCCGAAGCCGGCTAGAAGTCGGTGCCGAGAGCGTCAAATTCCCCACAGTTTCAGGCTTCAACCTGAACCGCCAGGAGATCGAGTTCCCGCGCGACTTCCGGGGTGAACTCAATCTCCTGTTCGTGCCGTTTCAGCAGTTCCAGCAGGCTGTCGTCAACACCTGGATTCCCCTGGCGGACCAGTTGGAATTCTCCTTTCCTGAGTTCGCCTACTATGAGCTGCCCACCATTAATGAACTGCCCGCGCTCGCGCGCACCTTCATCAACGAAGGGATGCGGACCGGCATCCCCAACGCCAGGGCGCGCGCCCGCACGGTCACGCTGTACATCGACCTGGCGAGGTTCATGCGGGCGCTCGCGATCCCTGACAGGAATGAGGTGCATGTGCTGCTGGTGGATCGGCAAGGCAGCATCCTGTGGCGCACGACCGGCAGCTACGACGAGGCCAGGGGCCGCGCGCTGACGGGCGCGATCGCCGCTTATCGGCAGCGTGATGCGTCGCCCGGCCGACTGGCGGATACCACCTGACTCAAGCCGCACAGCGTCTCATCAGTGGCGCAGCGGGTACTCAAACGTGTCGGCATCCATGCTGCCGGAGCCAGCCCATCGATCCTACCCACAGGCCTGTCGCTGCCTGGCACTGGCGCTTCTCTAACCTCTTCTTCCTTAACTTCATTCTTCGTCATTTTTGGACTTTGAACAAATTGACACCGTTTGACGTTCCTTAACAATTGACCGATTCTGGTAGTACAATTGGGATATGGACACTCAAGAAACCCTATCCAATTCCGCACCAGACTGAGTGGAATGTCAAGGTGCAAAATAACCGCAGGATAAACCGGAGCACCTACGCCGGTTTATACAACGTTGTTCAAAGTCCAACTCTTCACCCTGGCCCTGGTATTGACGGCCATCTGGCTGCTGATCATCGGCCTGGGGCTGGTGGGGCTGGGCGTGCCGCCCAGCGGCGAAGAGGTGGCGCGCAGCCTGCTCTTCCTGCTGGCGACCATCGCTTACGGCGGCATCTGGCTGGCGCTGGGGATGGTCTTCTCGGTGGTGTTCCGCCAGCCGGCCTCGGCCGCGCTGGCGGCCATTGCGGTGTGGCTCTTCTTCACCGCCTTCTGGGGCATCCTGGCGAGCCTGATCGCCCAGGCCGTACTGCCGATCCAGTACGGCCTGCCGGACGAGATCATCGCGCAGATCGAGCTGGAGTTGGCGCTCAGCCGGGTGTCGCCCAACACGCTGTACAGCGAGGCGATGCTGGCGTTGCTCCAGCCGACCCTGCGCTCGGTGGGCTTCGTCTTGCCGGTGCAATTGCAGGGCGCGCTGCTCGGCTCGCCGCTGCCCGTGGATCAGAGCCTGGCGATCATCTGGCCGCAGTTGACCGGCCTGATCGCCGCGACCATCGTGCTGTTTGCGCTGGCGTACATGCTGTTCCAGCGGCAGGAGATCCGGGCGTGACAGTTGACGCGGCGGGCGGCCATCCTGAGCGGAGCGCAGCGTAGTCGAAGGCCACCGGCTCCGCTCAGGGTGCTCGTCGCATCCTGCTATGTAGCCCTGGTCGCCGCCAACACCGCCTCGGCCAGGTGCTCGGGCGTGACGCCGGGGGACTGGATCGCCCGCGCGCGATAGACCGCGGCGAAGCGCGCCGCCAGCGCGTCGGCCGTCAGCTCCCCGCCAAGCGCCGCGGCCTGCAGGTCGGCTACCGCGGCCGCGGGGAACAGGGTGAAGTCGCCGGCCAGCTCCAGGCCGTCCACCCGGCCCGCGCGCAGCCGCACGGTGGCGCGGATCAGCCCGCCGGGCGCCTTGAACGCGGCCTCGGCCACGTGCACGTCCTCGTGGATCTTCACCCCGGCCCGGCGCAGGTTCCCCTTCTGGTACAGCCACTCGTCGGAGACGAAGCGCTCATCCAGCTCGGCCGCCAGCGCCAGCTCGGCCGCGGTCGGCGCGGCGGGGACGATCGCCCGGCCCAGCGCGGCCGCGGCCCGCGCCAGATAGAGGTCGGCCACCGCGGTCCGGTCGGGGACGTGGCCGAGCTGCTCGGCCATGGTGGTCATGTACTGCTCCAGGCTCTCGAAGATCTTATCGCGCATCTTCTCGGACGACACCTTGAGCACGCGGGCCATGGTCGCCTTGTCGAAGGTGAACATCAGGCTGCCGACCAGCACCTCGGCCTCGCCCATCTGCGCGGCGCCCGTGCCGCCGATCTTCTTGCCGGCCACGTGGATGTCGTTGACCGGCCGGTGGTAGGCCGGGATGCCCAGCGCCTGGTACGTCTCCACCAGGGGCCGGACGTACAGCGCGAACTTCGCCTCCAGGCCGGCGGGCAGCGCGTCGCGATGGAAGACCCACTGCACGAAGAGCTGGCCCGCGTCCAGGTAGACCGCGCCGCCGCCCACCTCGCGGCGGGTTACCGGCAAGCGGTGATCGCGGCAGTAGTCCAGATCCACCTCGCGCTCCAGGTCCTGGTGGTAGCCGATGCACACGTAGGGCGACTCGGGCGCGACCAGGATGATGGTGTCGGGCGTCTCGGCGTCCATCGCGTGCCCGACGGCGTGGTAGATGGTTTGCGAACGGATGGAGGGCACGAGGCCCAGGTCGAGAAGACGGATCGGTTTCATGCATTCCTCTTGGCCTGGGGCAATGATATGCGTTTTACCGAGAATCCGCAAGATTGGCCTCTAGTCGTGAAGGCCATGTGCGAAACCGGTGAAGGTTCGGGTCGCCAGGGCTTGCTCAGGGATCCGTCGCGGCGGCTTCAGGTTAAGCGGGGCGTTGTGGTAAGATAGAGAACAGGTTGTGCATCTCTGCGCCGGAAAGGAGCGCTGAAACGATGTGTGACACGATGGTCGTCCTGGGGAGCGCCTCGGCCGATGGCGTGACCCTGTTCGCCAAGAACTCCGATCGCGATCCACGCGAACCCCACCACTTGTTGCGCATCCCGGCGGCCCGCCATCGTCCCGGCGAGACGGTTCGATGCACCTACATCGAGGTACCTCAGGTCGAGGAGACGTTCGAGGTGTTGCTTTGCAAGCCGTCCTGGATCTGGGGTGCGGAGATGGGCGCCAACGAGCACGGGGTCGTCATCGGCAACGAGGCGGTCTTCACGAAGGTGCCTTACGACCGCAAGCCGGGGTTGATCGGCATGGACCTCTTGCGCCTGGCGTTGGAGCGCGGCCGGACGGCCCGGCAAGCGCTGGAGGTGATCACCGGCCTGCTCGCGCAATATGGCCAGGGCGGCAACTGCGGCTACGTCAAGTCGCTCTTCTATCACAACAGCTTCCTGATCGCCGACCCGAGGGAAGCATGGGTGCTGGAGACGGCCGGGCCGCACTGGGCGGCCGAGCAGGTGCGCGGGGTGCGCACGATCTCCAATTGCATCACCATCGGCGACCGCTGGGACCTGGCCTCTCCCGACCTGGTGAACTACGCGGTCGAACGGGGCTGGTGTCGCGGCCGGGCCGATTTCCACTTCGGCCGCTGCTATTCCGACCGCATCTACACCCGCTTCTCGTATGCGGCCGGCCGTCAATGCCGCACAACTGAGCTGCTGCAGGCCAGGGCCGGCCGGCTGACCGTGGCGGACCTGATGCGTGTCCTGCGCGATCACGGCCCGCACGCCGGCCCCGGTTGGACCCCCGCGCGCGGGTTGACCGGCGCGACCGTGTGTGCGCACGCCGGCTTCGGACCCATCCGCATCTCCCAGACCACCGGTTCGCTCGTGTCGCATCTCGCTCCCGATGTGCAGACGCACTTCGTCACGGCCACGGCCGCGCCCTGCACTTCGCTCTTCAAGCCCGTCTGGCTGGGGAGCGACCTGCCGGATACCGGCCCGATCCCCGATGCGATGTATGACGAGGCGAGCCTGTTCTGGCGGCATGAAGCGTTGCATCGAGCCACGCTGCGCAACTACGCGGCGGCCTTGCCGCTCTACGCGGCCGAACGGGACGCCCTGGAGCACGAGTTCGTTGCGGGCGCCATGCAACACCGCACAGAGCCGGCCGCCGAACGCGCGGCCTATGCCGCCGATTGCTTCGCCCGGGCGGACCAGGCCGAGGCGCGCTGGCGGGCGCGGCTGGCGGCCGCCAACCTGCCGGATACGCGGTCCTTCCTTCACGCTCGGGCGTGGCGCGCGTTCGAGCGCGCGCCGGCCCATGCCGCGCGGGGCGCCTTCAGCGCCTGATCCGTTCCGGCAAGATGTAGGGGTAGGAGCGACCGGCCGCCGTCTGCAACCCGCGGTCGAGCTTGCGCAACGCCAGGAAGACGCGCCAGATGAGCGCGTCGAAGCGATAGTAGTCGCGCACCTCCTGTACGGTGAGCGGCCGGTAGGCCGCCGCAGCGCGGAAGAAATCGTTGACCGTCGCGACCAGGTCCGGCACGAGGTCCGGCCGGCCCTCCTTGTAGAAGTTGGCCACCAGGTCGAGGGCGACGCGGCGGAAGTCGTAGTAGCGCGTCATCACCTCGGGCAGGAAGGCGCGGCGGATGAACCAGAGCGTGAACGACGGCGCGCTGCGCAGCACCAGCTCCGGGTTGAGCTGTTCCTGGCCGTTGCGCCGCAGCAACGGGGTGCTGGTGTCCAGGTAGATCAGTTCGAGCGGGTCGGGCAGCACAACGGCATCGTCGGTCCACCCGGCGATCACCCAGTTTGAGATCTGTGCGTCCAGGCCGAGCTCCAGCATCCCCTGATGTGTCTGGTTGAAGTCGAAGACCCGGCCGGCTTCTCTCAATACGGCCTGGACCAGACGCATGACCTGGGCCGGCGCGAGCCGTTGTATTGCGCGATGGCCGATCGCCGCTGCCGGGAAACGCTCCTGGATGATGTAGAGCACCACGCGGCCATGGCTGCGATCGGCCAGGCGCAGCACCTCGCCAGGGGCCACGCGCAGGCCGATCGTGTCGCCTAACGTGCGGACGTAGTCCCGATACAGAGCCTCGTAGCGTTCTGCTTCCGCCTCATCCCTGAACATCGGCATCCGTTTGCAGGCCCAACCTTGCGCCTCGGCCGCGGCGATCTCGAACACCGTGCTGATCTCGCCGTAACCGAGCACGCGCGCCGGAATGGCGCTACGCTCGGGATGGCGCGGGTTCAGGCCGGCCTCAAAACGCGCCAGAAACGCTTGCCCGATCGTGCACTTCTTCATGCCTCACCTCCCGCTTCAGGCGGCCACGCGTGGGATCATATGCCTGAGCTGCGCCAGCGCAGCATCCATGCGCGCAAGGATCTCTTCGACCAGTGCGACGTCTATGGTCAGCGGCGGCAACAGTTGCACCACGCGGGGATCGTTGCCCGCGTAGACCGCCAGCAGGCCGTGGTCGAAGGCAGCTCTGGTCAGAAGCGGCCCGTAGGCCTCATGGCGTAATTCGATGCCCATCATCAGGCCCAACTGGCGCAATCCGACCAGCAGGTCAGCGTGGCGAGGTGTCAGCTCGCGAAAGCCCGCGGCGAAGATGGCGGCCAGTTCCTGCACATGGGCCAGGAAACCGGGTGCGGAGGTGATCTCCAGCACCTTGAGGGCGACCGGGCAGCCCACCTCGGCGCCGCCGAAGGTCGAAATGTGCACGAACGGGTCGCGGTGGAAGACCGACTCCAGTGGTTCGGCCAGGCAGGTAGCTGCCATCGGGTAGATGCCGCCGGAAAGCCCCTTGCCGATCACCAGGATGTCAGGGGTGACAGCGAAGTGCTCGATGCCCCAGAGCCGGCCGGTGCGCCCCAGCCCTGCCTGCACCTCGTCAATGATCAGCAGCGCGCCGGCCTGGTCGCAGAGCCGACGCACGGCCGGGAAATAGGCGGGGTCGGGGATGGACATGCCGGCGGTGGCTGGCACGGTCTCGAGCACCACAGCGGCCGTGTCGTCGCCGATAGCCGCGGCGATGGCCTCGGCGTCGCCGAAGGGTACCTGGACGAAGCCGGGCAGCGGCGGGCCGAATCCGGCACGGAATTTGCTGTCCCCCGCCGCGAGAGCCAGGCCGGTGCAGCCGTGATAACCGCCCTGCGCCGAGAGGATGCCCGTGCGGCGGGTGTAGCCGCGCGCGACCTTGATCGCCAGGTCCATCGCCTCGCCGCCGGCCACGGCAAACACGGTATAGGGCAGATGCCCGGGGGTCACGCGCGCCAGCGCCTCGGCCAGGGCGGCGCGCTGCTCGCTGATCAGGTGATGGTTGCCGATGTCCAGCTCGGCCAGGCTGGCGATCAGCGTCTCGATGATCTGCTTGTTGCGGTGGCCGAGGTTATACACGCCGCCGTTGCAGTGGCAGTCGATCAGCCGCGTCTCGCCATCCACGTCCCACAGATAGGGGCCTTCGCGGCGTCCCATCACGAAGTCAATGCCCGCGGCCCGGAAGAAGCGGACCTTGCCCGATGAGACGTGGCGTCCAAATGCGGCTATGATTTCATCCCGGCCACGTGTGGCGATGATGGCATCTTGAGGTGTAGACATATTCGCCTCCGCGCTGCGTGGAATCACGGATATATCGGCAATGGGCATAGTGTACCCTATTTTGCGGTTTTCTACGAGTTGCAGCGCCTATCGCCGTCGTCTCGCTGAAAGATGGCTACGCCGTGCGGTCGGCCGATGTGGTTCAGGCCGCCGCCAACCATTCGGGGCAACGGGACTGGACACAGTTCGTCGAGGGCCGTTTCGAGTGGCGCGACGGCGAACAGGTAACAGCGAACGACGCGTGCGCTGATTGTCGAAGATGAAGGTAGCGCAAGTGGACGGCCGGCAGGTGGTGCTATGGGGATAGATTCGTCGTGGTCTCAAACAGCCTTCAGTCGGGGAGAGAGGATTTGAACCTCCGACCTCACGGACCCGAACCGTGCGCGCTAAACCGAGCTGCGCTACTCCCCGAAGACATTTTGTATTATAATGGGTCTCGGTCGAAATGCCAAATTCGGAAGGAGCCCTTCATGAGCCTGCAGATCGGCATCGTCGGGTTGCCCAATGTGGGCAAGTCTACCCTCTTCAACGCGTTGACGCTGGCCGGCGCCGCGACCGCACCCTATCCGTTCACCACCATCGAGCCGAACGTCGGCATCGCCGCCGTGCCCGACCCCCGCCTGGACGAGCTGGCGGCCCTGGTCAAGCCGGAAAAGGTGACCCCGGCCACCGTCGAGTTCGTGGACATCGCCGGCCTGGTGAAGGGCGCCAGCAAGGGGGCCGGCCTGGGCAACCAGTTCCTGGGCCACATCCGCAATGTGGACGCCATCGCCATGGTCCTGCGCGCGTTCCAGGATCCCGACATCCCCACGGCCGATGATCAGGTGGATCCGCTGCGCGACCTGGAAACGCTCGACCTGGAGCTGATCCTGGCCGACCTGGCGACTACCGAACGCCGTATCGAGAAGGTGCAGGGCCAGGCCAAGGCGCGGCCGAAGGAGTTCGCCGACCAGCTCGCCTGGTTGGCCGGGCTCCACCAGCACCTGAACTCGGGCCGGCCGGCCGCGGCCTATGAACCGCCCCCCCATCACGAAGATTGGACGCGCGACTTCAACCTGCTCACCGCCAAGCCGCGGCTCTATGTGGTCAACGTGAGCGAGGGCGACCTGCCGACCGGCGGCGCGCTGGCGCAACCGGTGCTCGACCGCGCCGGCCGGGAAGGGGTCCCCTGCATCGTGTTGTGCGCCGCGTGCGAGGCCGAGCTGGCCACCTGGGACGCCCGCG
>Ga0272448_1006583_pt1 | contig 12508 bp, 14 predicted proteins | sample YNPCB0191_FD_202220 | JGI IMG/M metagenome (GOLD analysis project Ga0272448, IMG submission 202220) | Hot spring sediment microbial communities from Yellowstone National Park, WY, United States - YNP-CB-019-1 | ecosystem: Environmental > Aquatic > Thermal springs > Hot (42-90C) > Sediment... | reverse complement strand
TATGGTTAGGTATGAGAAAAAGTTACCGTCAAATTTTAATCAATGGTATCTGATAATTGATGAAAAAGAAGGAACTACTATAGCACATCTTGCTGCTGAGCATAAATGTTTACCATTAGATTTTGATAGGTGGTATTTACGAGATAATAATGGTTGGACAGTAGCTCATCAAGCTGCTAGATATGGTCATTTACCACCAAATTTTAATCGGTGGGAGTTAGCTAATGATACTGGATATACAGTAGCTCATGTAGCTGCTAAAAGTGGTTATTTACCATCTGATTTTGATCAGTGGAACTTGGATAATAATAATGGTGATACAGTAGCTCATATAGCTGCTAGTCATGGTCATTTACCACCAAATTTCACTCAATGGAATTTGGCTAATAAACATGGATATACCGTAGCCCATGTAGCGGCTGCATTTAATCATATACCACCAAATTTTAACCAATGGAATTTGGTGGATAAATATGGTAATGCAGTAGCCCATGAAGCTGCTGAAAATGGTTGTTTACCATCCGATTTTGATCAGTGGGATTTAATTAATGAATATGGTCAGACCGTCGCACAAGTAGCATATAATTGGAATAATATCCCACCTAATTTCGATAGGTGGGACCTTATTATGAAATATTAGAAGGAACTTAATCATGAATAATTCAATCAAACACTTACGAAATATGATCAAATATGAAAAGAGATTACCACCAGATTTCAATCAATGGAGTTTGGTAAATAAATATGGTAAAACAGTAGCTCATCAAACTGCTTTCTATGGACATTTACCACAAGGTTTTGATCAATGGAATATGGTAGATATATATGGGTATACAGTAGCTCACGAAGCAGCTAAATATGGTCATTTACCACCAGATTTTGATCAATGGGAATTGACCGATGAATATGGTTATACAGTAGCTCACGAAGCAGCTAGATATGGTCATTTACCACCAGATTTTGATAGATGGGAAATAGCTGATGAATATGGATGGACAGTAGCTCATGAAGCTGCTAGATATGGTCATTTACCACCAGATTTTAGTCAGTGGGAATTGACTGATAAATATGGTAAAACTGTTGCGCAAATAGCATACATGTTTGATCAACTTCCACCTAATTTCGATAGGTGGGAGTTAATTAAGAAATAGTGAATATTTTCGAATTTTGGACAGCGATCGATCATTACGATTAATCGCTGTCTAATTTTATTTTTGTATCTATTTTGTATTCATACATTCCGGAGGTTCCTTATGTGTCTTAAAAAGATCTTTAATTATATAACAGTAATAGGTATTTTGTCTTTTATAGTTCTAGCAACTACATTGTCTTCTTCAATAAACGCAGATGATTATGTAGATCCCAATATTTTTGGTGGTGGAGTTAGTAGTTCTTCTTCTAGTTCTACTTCTACATCATCTACCTACAATAGTGGCAATCCGTTATTTAATCCGTTAATTAATGAGTTATTATATGGTTCTTCTTCATCTACGAGTAGTTCTTCTGGTGGTTCTGTCGGTACATGCAAAACAAACCCTGGATCGGAGAGATATTGCACGGATTGTGGACCATGTGGAGAAAATCAAGGTATGTGTTTTAATAGTAGTCAATGTGCTTCTGGTCTTGTTTGTTCTAATTATACTTGTGTAAGATCTTCTAGTGGTGATTGTCGGATACAAGAAGGTACACTAACATATTGTGCAGTATGTGGACCATGCAGCGAAGGTCAGAGTGTATGTCATGATGATAGCGAATGTGTGAGAGGACTTGTGTGTACTAGCAACGGCTTTTGTGTAAGATCATCAAATCCATCGAGCAGTTCTTCTGGTGGTTGTCGATTGCCGGAAGGTGTAGAATCATATTGCGACCCACTAGTGTGTGGACCATGCCGCGAAGGTCAGGGTAGGTGCAGCAAGGCTGGTGATTGTATAAGTGGTCTTGTGTGTGATAGCTCTTCCGGTATTTGCGTAAGACCATCATCTTCTGGCACGTGCAATTCAACACCAGGATCAGAAAGATATTGTACTGATTGTGGTCCATGCCGCGAAGGTCAGGGTATGTGTTTTAATGATAGTCAATGTGGAGGAGGAGATCTCGTATGTAGTAATTATACTTGTATAAGAATAAAACGTGAATCTTCTACTGATGGTTGTCGATTAACACCACCGTGTGAAGGATATTGCGATCCACACGTATGCGGTCCATGTAAGGAAGGTGAAGGATGGTGTGATAATGATAGCGAATGTGTTAGTGGTCTTGTGTGTACCATTAATGGTTTTTGCGTAAGACCATCAATTCCACCGAATGATTATTTTTCTAATAACAATTGCCGAGTACCAGTAGGTTCGGCTACATATTGTGATCCAATGGTATGTGGTCCATGCCGCGAAGGCCAGGGTAAATGTAGTAAAGATACTGATTGTATAAAAGGTCTTGTATGTAGTAAACGTACTGGTTTATGTAAAAAACCATAATCATCAAATAAAATATAATATTTTTAATTTTGTGGGGCGGTTGGTTATAATAATAATCAACCGCCGATTTTTGTTTTTATATCTATTCTTTATCTGTTTTATATTTGGTTATTTAGTATTGTATGTAGTACAATACAGATGTTATTGTTTTGTATTTCGATGTATTAATATAGATATTAATATAGTATCAAATAATTAAAAAAGGAGGAATCAATTATGTTGTCAAGAATGTTTGTATTAATGAACCACCAGTTAACATCTGACCAAATGGCAGATGCCAGAGAATCGTTGGGCGTAAACGAGTTCGTTTACGCTCCCGAAGAGGTGCTTAATATCTGGGCGGATATTCCGCCTCAGTTTAATGAGGCGGAAGTAAACAAATACCTCAAGCCAGTCAGAGACTGGCTTAATAGTGTTGAAAAATGTGATATCGCCCTAGTACAGGGAGAAATCACCGCCGTGGTTCAAATTGTGAGATGGTTGGAAAGGGAAAAATCAATTAAATGTATCGCGGCAACTACACGCCGCGATACAATCGAGAATGTGCTGCCAGACGGCAGCACTAAGAAAACTGCTGTATTTAAACACGTAAGATTTAGGTACATAAACCCTTAATCTTACGTGACAACACCCACGGGTGGCTTTTGCCACCTGTGTGTTTGTTTTCATTTTTTGTTATTTATATCTGTTTTTATTTACATATTCGATATAGTATATTACATCAAATATATTTTTTAAAAAGGAGGAATAGAATTATGGCAACAAGGTTGTTTGTATTAATGAATAACAAGCTAACAGAGGAGCAGATTGAAGATGCTCATAAAAATTTGTGTGTGGATGAAATAATCTACGCTCCGAATGATATATTAAAGATCTGGGAAAACATTCCGACCGAATTTGGTAATTGGGATGTATTGGAACACATTACTCCAGTCATTAATTGGCTTGCGAATGTAGTAACCAACTACGATCTCGTTCTTGTGCAGGGTGAGAGTGTAGCAATGTGTTATGTTGTTAATTGGCTAGATAAAGAGAGAGACATTACATGTGTTGCCGAGGTAACTCGTCAGGATACGATTGAAGAGATACAACACGATGGTAGTACTGTCAAAAAGACTATTTCCAAACACGTGAGGTTTAGGAAGTTCTTCATAATCTAAAACCTCACATAAATCACAAGCAGCGACCGATCACAAGATCGGTCGCCGCCTGTATGTTTTTATTTTTGATATTTGTTTCGTATCCGCATATTTGATATATTATATTATAAATACAGATGTTATTTTATTTTGTTTTTCAATGTATTGATATAGATATTAGTATAGTATCAAATACTTTTATTTTAAGGAGGATATAAATCATGTCAGATTTTGTTATTGGTTTGGTTATTGGTATAGCTATTCCATACATCATAGCTTATGCTGATATTAAATATACGGAATGGCGCGAACGACGCGAACAGGAAAAATATCTTGATAATATATTATTAAATTAATCATTATTTAAGTACTCGGACGAAAGTCCGGGTATTTTGTTTTTTAATGTATTGATATAGATATTAATATAGTATCAATTATTTTAATTTTAAGGAGGATGTTTATGGATTGTTATAACGCTTATATCGTCGGTTTCGTGGCCGGTGTAGCCGTTCAATTCGGCTTCACCGTTGCGATTCTTTTGTACAATGAATTTCGCGAACGGCGCCAACGCCGTGAGCGCGAGGAGATCGAAAAGATGTTGAGGTCGGCAATACCGGCTTCGATATCTACATATGGTGTATAAAAATTAAAACATACTCGGACATTTAGTCCGGGTATTTTTTCTGATTAATGAATAATATTGATTTATGGGAGATTTCACATAATAATTGTAATTATTTTTTTATATAGGTGACGAAGTGATGGAACAACAAATTATTGACAAATATGTTTATTATTATGCGGATACTTTACCGAATAATTCTTGTGTTTTATTTCATGGTGATAATTTATTTATGGTAGATATTAAGTCAGCTTTTCCGACAATATGTAGATTTTTATATGGAAAAGATCATTGGTTTGTCAAGGAATTTGAGTCTAAAGAAAGTAAATTAGAAAAAAATAAATATATTTGTGTGACATTAGCTAATAGTAAAGATGAATCATTAAAATATAAAATATCCGATTTAAATGAATGGTGTAAGAGATTGATTTTCGGATATGTAAATGCGATGTTTGAAAATGTATTTATTTTAGAGTATAAAAAAGATGGAATATTGTTTATATCTGATGAGTATAAACAGTATATATCTGATATGGATAAGAGGATATTGGATTTCATTGAAAAGAATGATGTTAAATTTCATGTTGAGAAATATAAGTTATATTTGAGATATAATAAAACTTCTATTTATGTGGGGCAGAGTGACGAATTAATAATCAAAGGAATGTATCGAGATTTTCCGCCCCATATCCTAAACATAATCAAAACTTTATTAATCCAATATGATTATACCAAATTAAATAACTTATTATCCGAAATCGATCTAAAATACGGATATAAGTATTATAATATATTATTACATAGCGGATTATTTGATTATATCAATAATTTATATAAATTTGGTAATAATTGTTATCTAGATAGTAATGGAAATTTCACGAAATCAATTAGTGAGATCAATCCAAAAATTTATAAATATAAAATATTATATCCTATTATAAATGTTGTTATGAATAGATAATTAATTTTATTATTTTAGTGGGGCAGAATTTTTATCAGATTTATTTCGTCAGATTAAGAATCACCAGGAGGAAATCAATCATGAACTATTTAGCTGAACAATTAGATAACATTATTTTTAATGAGAAACGATTACCACCTAATTTCAATCAATGGTATCTAACAGTTGATAAAAAAGGAACTACAATCGCGCATATTGCAGTTATATACAAATGTTTACCACCAGATTTTGATAGGTGGTGTATACGTGATAAGAGTGGATGGACAGTAGCTCATACAGCTGCTCGTCATAATTATTTACCACCATATTTTAATCAGTGGGAATTGGCTAATGATTATGGTTATACAGTAGCTCATATGGCTGCTAGATATGGTCATTTACCTTCAGATTTTAAACAATGGGAGATAGCTGATGATAATAACTGGACTATAGCTCATGAGGCTGCTTATTATGGTCAATTACCCCCAGATTTTAATCAGTGGAATTTAACCGATAATAATGGTTGGACGGTAGCTCATGAAGCTGTTAGATATGATCATTTATCCCCAGATTTTAATCAGTGGGAACTGACTAATAATGATGGATTAACAGTAGCTCATATAGCTGTTGAACATGGTTATTTACCGCCAAATTTTGATAAGTAGGAATTGATGAATAAAAATGGTGATACTGTAGCTCATATAGATGCTTACTATAATTATTTACAACCAGGTTTTAATCAATGGAATCTAACAGATAAATCTGGTAGAACAGTAGCTCATCAAGCCGCTGAACAAGATCATTTGCCACCAGATTTTAATCAATGGGAGTTGGCAGATAATTCCGGATGGACAGTAGCTCATGAAGCTGCTTGTTATGGTAATCTACCATCTAATTTTAACAAGTGGGATTTAGTCGATAATAAGGGTCGGGCGGTAGCTCAAGTAGCACGTGAATATGAACCTCCCCCACCTAATGCTATAGATAGAGTTTTGTTAAGAAAGATTCGGAGGAATAATCAATCATGAACTACTCAATCGAACAACTAAAAAATATGATTAAAAATGAAAAAAGATTATCACCTGATTTCTATCAATGGTATTTAATAATATATAAAAAAAGAAATATTACTAAAGCCCATCTCGCAGCTGAATACAATTGTTTACCATCAAATTTTGATAGATGGTATTTACGGGATAATAGTGGATGGACAGTAGCTCATATAGCTGCTAGAAATGGTCATCTGCCACCAGATTTTAATCAGTGGGATTTGGCTGACAAACTTGGTAGAACAGTAGCTCATGAAGCTGCTAGACATGGTCATTTACCACCAGATTTTAATCAGTGGGGATTATCTGACAAACATGGTAGAACAGTAGCTCATGAAGCTGCTAGAAATAGTCATTTACCACCAAATTTTAATCAGTGGGGATTGGCTGATAATAATGGATGGACAGTAGCTCATGAAGCTGCTAGATATGGTCATTTACCATCAGATTTTAATTTGTGGGAATTGGCTGACAAACGTGGCAGAACAGTAGCTTATGAAGTCGCTAAATACGGCCATTTACCACCAGGTTTTAATCAGTGGAAATTAACTTATTATAATGGATGGACAGTAGCTCATGAAGCTGCTGAACATGGTTATTTACCACTCGATTTCAATCAATGGGAATTGACTGAATATATATATGGTTATACAGTAGCTCATATAGCTGCTAGAAGTGGTTGTTTACCACCAAATTTCAATCAATGGAATTTGGCTAATATATATGGATATACAGTTGCTCATGAAGCTGCTCAATATGGTCATCTGCCACCAAATTTTAATTTGTGGAATCTAGTTGATAATGAAGGTTGGACTGTAGCTCATGAAGCTGCTGAACATGATTGTCTCCCATTAGATTTCGATAGATGGGAGTTAATCGATATCAATGGTAAAACAGTGGCGCAAATAGCATGCGAAAACAATAATCTCCCACCTGATTTCGACAGGTGGGATCTTATCAAATAGTATGAAAAATCAATTATGATTTATTCAATCGAACAACTATGTAATATGATTCAATACGAAAAAAATTACCATCTGATTTTGATCAGTGGGATTTAGCAGATAATAAAGGTAAAACTGTTGCTCAAATAGCATACGAATACGATCATCTCCCACCTAACTTTAATAGATGGGAGATGATTAATAACAGTTAATAGAACTAATCAATGATATCTAAAAATGATATTTTGTTTTCAAAGTAATTTATATAGATATAATATTATAAGAAAAAAATATTTTTTATTTTATAGGAGATGAAAAATATGAAAATTAAAGCACTTGACGATATTACTGCAATTCGTACAACACCTGGTATGTATATTGGTCCGGTATATACGCCGGACCAATTAATGTATGAAATATTGGATAATGCTATTGACGAATGTATCAATGGTTATGCTAATAAGATTACTATAGAATTACAAGAAACAGGTGAGTGTATAATTACAGATAATGGTCGTGGAATACCTATTCATGATGTCATTTTAGAAAATGATATCAAACAAGATTCTATTATTGTTGCTTGTTGTAAATTACATAGTGGGGCAAAATTCGATAATAACGCTTATAAATTTTCAATAGGAATGCATGGTGTTGGACTAGTAGCAGTCAATGCTTTATCAACATACATGCGAGTTTCCGTCAAAAAAGATAATTTAATACATGATTATAATTTTGCGAATGGAAAATTTATAGAGAAAAATATTTTTGATATCGAAAAAGATATTGATGAAAATATCGATTGGTCAACAAGAATTGAATTTTTATTCGACAAATCGATATTCAGATATCATAAATACAATGAAGATAAATTATTAATGAAATTAAATCTTCTGAAATCGAAATATCCGAATATTGACATAATATTGAACAACAAAATTCTGCCCCAAATAACAATGATAGAATATATTCAAAAAGATTATATTTGGGGTAAAGTTTCAAATCCAAATAATATAATCCATATCAAAAACACAGATATTGACGTTTATATTGCATATGAATTGGAAGATTCAAGTCAACCAATTATAAAAGGAAATGTCAATTTACATCCATGTGAAGGTACATATTTAACTAACTTTACAACAGTATATTATAATAACATTAGACAGAAATATCCGTCATTAACAAAAAATGATATACTATCACATTGTAGAATGTATGTATCTATAAATTCTAAGAAAATGGAATTTGATTCTCAATCAAAAACTAGAATGACTTTGGATATGACATCATTATGTCAAACATTGTCAACTAGTATATCTACATATGTAATTAGTAAATTCAAAAATATTTTCGATGAAATTGTTAAAAATAAATCATTATCAACTGCATCGAGAAAATTAGTAAACACCAAAAACAGAGTCACAAATGACAATCCATTAATTGATTGTCGTAGAATACCAGGAGAAATTTTATACATGGTTGAAGGTGATTCTGCTGGAGGCACTTTGAAATCTATCAGAGATCCAAATACAGAAGCAATCTTCCCATTCTCAGGTAAAATTATCAACAGTATCAAAAATGATATTGATACAGTTGTTAATTCTAAAAAATCTAAATTTTTATTAGAAGCATTAGGTGTAGATTTAAAAAATAACAGACTCAGATATAATAATGTAAAAATATTATCTGATGCTGATCCTGACGGATATCATATTACAGTTTTAGTACTACTTATGTTATATAAATTCTGTCCTAAACTTATACAAAATCATAAAGTTTCAATTATTTTGCCACCATTATATGGTGTAACTCATAAACGAACAAAAAAATTCACACCAATTTACAATATAAATGAGCTTAATAAATATTCTGTTAATGATTATACAATAAACAGATTTAAAGGACTTGGTGAAATGAACGCGGATCAGCTTGAAGTAATCATACGAAATAATCATGAATATATTGTTAATCCACCTGATAACAAACAGCAAGAAGCAAGTATTATATCAGTTATAAGTGATACTACTATTAAAAAGAAGATTTGTCAAATGACAAACGAGTTTAATTTGAAAAAGTTATTCGAACTAGCGGGTATTTAACTAATATACTGATCCCATCTATTGAAATTAGGTGGGATCTAATTAAAAAACGTTAGGAGGAATATTCGTGTGTCATTCAATCAAACAATTGTGTGATATGATTAAATACGAGAGAAAAGTACCACCAGATTTCAATGATTGGTATCTAAAGATCGATAAAAGAGGAACTACAATAGCACATCTTGCTGCTGAATATGATTGTTTACCATCAGATTTTAATAGATGGTATTTAGCTAATAAATACAAATGGACAGTAGCACATGCAGCTGCACAATATAATAATTTACCACTAAATTTCAATCAATGGGATTTGATTGATAAATATGGTAGATCACCAGCTCATATAGTCGCTGAACATGGCAAATTACCACCAGGTTTCAATCAGTGGCATTTAACTGATAAATTTGGCAAAATAGTAGCTCATATCGCCATTAAATATAATCATTTACCACCAGATTTTGATAGATGGGAATTGAAAAATAAAGATGGTAATACAATAGCTCATGTAGCTGCTTTTTATGGTTATTTGCCACCAAATTTTAATCAGTGGGAATTGACAGATAAATATGGTAATATGGTAGCACATGAAGCTGCTAGATATGGTCATTTACCACCAAATTTCAATCAGTGGGGATTATCTGACAAACATGGCAGAACAGTAGCTTATATAGCTGCTATATATGGTAAATTACCAGCAAATTCTGATAAATGGGAATTAACTGATGGTAATGGAAAAACTGTTGCTCAAATAGCATATGAATGTCATACTCTCCCACCTAATTTTGACAGATGGGATCTAATTAAGAAACGCTAGAAATATGCGGAGAGATGGCCGAGTGGTTTAAGGCGACGGTCTTGAAAACCGTTGTACTGCAAAGTGCCGTGGGTTCGAATCCCACTCTCTCCGCCATTTAAAAAATATTTAATATTCAACGAGATTTATATAGATATCAATAAAATGTAGAATTATTATTTATTTCAAAAAAAACAAAAAATATCCTAAATAAAGAGAGGTGACGCATATGCATTAATATAACATCAAACTGTTTTTGATTGAATAAGGGACGATGGCGGAATTGGTAGACGCAAGGGACTTAAAATCCCTCGTATTTTTATACGTGAGAGTTCGACCCTCTCTCGTCCCACCAGTTATATCATTATTAAATAATACTTTTATTATTACAAAGTGATAGTATTATCACTATAAAATCAAAAAATCTAAATCAAAAAGGAGATTTTGACAATGGCAAACGTGTTCGCAAAGAAGACAGTCCCCCCTGCACCTACGGCTCAAACAGTATCTGATGTAACGACTGAGGATGTAATGGCTGTAGAAACCAAGACCCAAGAGTCCAAGTCTAGGAAGCCTCGTAAGGCACCCAATCGGCAGAAGACGAAGGATGAAGTAAAATTCATCATCGAGAATTGGAGAAGCATGTCGACTGCTGAGTTGGCAGCCCAAACTGGTTTGACTAAGCAACAGGTGTATCGCACAATTGTCGATACAAAGAAGGCTATGCGGAAGAAGGCTGAACAAGATCCTTCTCAAGCAGAACGTATCAACAAATTTATTGAAGAATATTTGCCGAGCAAAGCCGAAAATATCGGTCATGGCGGCGGTGGTCGCAAGGGATCTGTCCTTGACGACGTATTGAACGATTTGTTGGGTTAATTTATTAATAAGGCAGTGGAAAATACAAATTTCCACTGCCTGATTTTTTTATCTAATATGGCCAATGACATCCTGACAAAGTTAAAAATTATAACCAATTCATTATTTAATGAGAATATACAAATTAATAATTATATTACAAATAAGGAGTTTCATTCGTATTTTATTTATAAATTGATGAATTACATTCAGTCATCACCTAAGTTATGTTGGTATTTTAATAAATATCTAAATAATTTTAATTTATATAAATATGATAGTGATGAAATTATTAGTACTTTTAGATACATGTTACATATTAATGGGATTAGAAATAAAAATGATTTATATTTTTCTAAGAAAACTGAATTAGAAATTAATGAATTTTTTAATAAAGTAAAAAGTATATTTGATGATAGAGAATTTGATTATAATTATCATGATTTGACATCATTGTATATATTGTATAAACACAAATGTATAAGTGATGAAGATATTGATAATTATTTAGAAGATAATAATACTCCTAAGACTAAGAATAAAACTAAAAATAATGTTAGTTATAATAATAAGTTAATGGGGCAGAAAATTATAGAGATTCGAGATCAGTTTTTGAATTACATAAATAAAAATACCAGATGTAATACTTGTCCTTTGGGGCGAAAATCCCCCGTCATCTTAGATACAAACATGGAACAACCTGGTCAAACCGATATCATTTTCATGGGATTAAATCCTGGTGATGAAGAAGCAAAAGTCGGCTTACCATTTGTTGGAAGAAGTGGAAAATTGTTTAGAGAATATCTGGATACGTTATTAAAAGAATTCAAAAAAGATAACAAATATGTCAAATACATGATAACGAATATGATATTATGTTCGACATCTAATGAAAATGATATTCCTAAAATAAACATTGTTGCTAATAATTGCAAACCACTCGTTACTCAATTATTGAAATTATTCCCAACCAAATTATTGGTGATTTTCGGTGGAAAAGTACTTAAGTATTTTTTCGATCAAAATGTTACGAATGCTACTAAATTAAATGGGAAATTTATTCGTGAGGGGGTATTATTCAGCGTGCATCCAAGCTATGTTATAAGAAATTATGACAAAAATATCGAATTGTTTGATGATACATTTGCACAAATTTATAAATATCTTGACAATAAAATCGAAGTCGAAAATAATACGATCAGTAACAACATCGAAAATAATGAAATCGATATGTCGAATATGACATTATTCGATATAAAACAAGATAGAAATAAGGCAATATATATTATGTGTGATGATCAAGGTAAGAAACATTATATTATTAAAGATATTTCTGTACCAATATATATCAAACGTGGCAATTATATGGATTGTGATTATATAGAAACTAGTGTGGATGAAAAATGGGATGTTAATTTTTCACAGCGTCAAATGATAATGTCGTCATTATCGTCTCAATTAACGTAATTTTCATATTGCAAACGATTCGCAAAATTTAGCATATGATCGATATGTCAAAACTAAGGATTTGGTAGTAAATAAAATCAATGGTTTAACAACATACGATATTGCATATTGCGGTTATGATTT
>Ga0272448_1006580_pt1 | contig 12512 bp, 12 predicted proteins | sample YNPCB0191_FD_202220 | JGI IMG/M metagenome (GOLD analysis project Ga0272448, IMG submission 202220) | Hot spring sediment microbial communities from Yellowstone National Park, WY, United States - YNP-CB-019-1 | ecosystem: Environmental > Aquatic > Thermal springs > Hot (42-90C) > Sediment... | reverse complement strand
CGAAGTACTTACGAGTCTTCTGCGTTCGAAGGTGCTTCCCTGCGTTCGCTTTCAAAGCTCAAATCGGCAGCATATCCGCGCTCAAGCGCTCGCACGAAAAAGAAAATCAAATCCTCATAATCTTGATAATAGCCTTTTATCACCGAGTCCAGGTAATTTCTTCTCACCAGCTTTGATCCTCTGCCTACAAATCCATATTCTGGTATAGTCATGCCGGCCTGTATAAACATTACGTTCGCAAGCCATCTAGCTAACCTACCATTTCCCTCCCTAAAGGGATGTATCAGGAGTAGTTCAGCGTGTACTTATGCTACTGCTTCACAAACATCTCTAATCGACGCTGGTTTACACGGGGTAAGTACTGATAGGAAATTACTCTCGAATGCCTGCATATTCTCAGATATGAGGCAGGCTGGAGGAAACCTGAAATCATCTTTTGAGATATCTACCGTTCGGTATGTACCAGCCCATTCATAAATTCCGCCAAGCCAATCCCCATGCATCTGTTTTATAAGATCAGCAGTGAACCTGGTGTCCTTCGTCACGATTCCTTCAGTGAGGTATCTTTCTTGAACCCATGCAAGGGCTGTTGCTTCCATTTCATCCATTGCAGATTTGGACTTTACCCCACGCAGGTTGCGAAGAACACGCCCTCTAGAACCTGGCTCACATTCAGCTTCCGGGCCAATAGCTGCTCTGTATCTATTCATGCTCGATGACCAGGTACTAGTGAAGAATAGACTCCACAAGGCGGATCAACGGAGTGGGATACACACCGAGGAAAAGAATGAGAAGAGTACATATCCCAAGGGCGATGTACGGAAACAGATCCTTTTGCAGTGCCGATTGCTCATCACCTACGGGCGAGCCATACATCGTAACAACGAGCCGCAAATAGTAAAAAGCCGAAATGCCGCTGTTGATGATCCCAATTATCACCAAAACCCACAAGCCGGAATGGATTGCGGCCGAAAAAATGTAGAATTTGGCGAGGAATCCGACTGTCGGAGGTATGCCGGTCAAGGAAACCAGGCAGAGAGCGAATATTGCAGCGAGCAACGGATGCCTGAGCGCCAAACCCTTGTACTCCCGAGAATCGTCCATATCCCCTTCAGTTCTCGGCGTCGAGAGAATTGTTATCACTCCAAATGCGGCGATAATCGTGACAAAGTACCCGGCCAGATAAAATGCAATCGACGATGCCCCAAACAATCCGTCCGCAAGGAGCGGGATCAACAAGTACCCCAGATGAGCGATAGACGAATATGCAAGAAGCCGCTTCACATTGCGCTGAAACAGAGCAAGCAGGTTGCCGACGGTCATCGTGGCTGCGGAAATAATCGCAATGGTAAGGAAAACTGTTTTATTATGGGCAAGATTTCCGGTCATCATCATTCGCAGGAAAAAGGCGAGTACCGCTCCTTTCGATCCACTGGCGATCAATGCGGTTACTGGTGCGGGCGACCCCTGATAGACATCGGGCGACCACGTGTGAAACGGCGCCAGGGCGAGTTTGAAGCCAAAGACCACTATTATCAGCGCGATTCCGAAAAGCGTAATTATGGAGATACTTCCGTTTGCCGGAAGCATAAAAAGCTTTTCCAGGTTCATCGTTCCATTTTCCGCATATACAAGGGCTATACCGAAAAGCAGGAAGGCCGAACTCGCTGCTGCAAGGACAAAGTATTTGATCGCTCCTTCGAGTGAATGTTTGTCACCCAACGTGTATCCGATCAATCCGTAAAGGGAAAGGCTGAGTACTTCTACACCTAGAAAGAAAGAGATCAGATGGATGCTCGATGCTACCGTTTGCATTCCAAGAACGGCAAAGAGCACGAGCAGGTAGAATTCGGACGTTCTGCTCGCGCGCATCTCCAAATATCGATATGAAAGCAGGACTACCAGAAATGCCCCAATAGTTACAAGCCCAATGAAGTACAGAGAGAACGCATCGATCCGAAGAAATGCACCCACAGTTCTCGGGGCGTAGGATTTGGCAAGAAAAATCCCGGCAAACGACACTGCTAATGATGCCAAAGCAAAAAGCATCACGAATCTGCTCTTCATCCCAAACGCAATGAGAATCATCAGCGCCACGGAAAGCACGCCGATTGCAGCAATCGGGAGGATAGCGAGAAGATCGGCATTGGTCATGGCAGATCCCCCACTTTTGACGCCGACTGACGAATTACTGATTGAGATGCGCGCGCCGTATCGAATATCGGCTGCGGGTATAAACCGAGCCAGATTATCAAAGCCGCGAGTATGCCGAGCATGGTGGTTTCACGGATAGACAGCTTGGGCAAAGACCAGTTCTCTTTGTTTGGGCCGAGCACAGTTTTTTGAACCAGTCTCAAGGCATAAATGACGGAAAAGATAAATCCTAGTGAGGCAACGGCCGAAGCTGCCGGATTGACTTGAAACGTCCCGAGAAGCACCAAGAATTCACCGGCAAAGTTGCCGAGTCCGGGAAGGCCGAGCGCGGCAAGAGCGAAAAGGAGCGTAAATCCACCGATCCTGGGAACAGTTGCCCACAGTCCTCCCAGATGCTTCAAGTCTCGGGTGCCGGTTCTTTCCTGTACCATTCCAACCAGAAGGAAAAGTGCGCCGGTTGAAATTCCATGGCTGATTATTTCCAACACCGCACCTTGAAGCGCAAGTTCGTTTCCCGCGTAAATTCCCAGAAGCACGAAGCCCATGTGACTGACACTCGTATACGCAACCATTCGCTTGAAATCACGTTGAGCCGATGTGAGCACGGCGCCGTAAATGATCCCTGCAACTCCCAGTACGAGCGCAATTGGAGCGAATGCCGCCGAAGCACCGGGAAACAACGGCAGAGCAAAACGGATCAGCCCGTAAGCGCCCGTTTTTAGCATTAAACCAGCCAAAATCACACTTCCGGCTGTCGGCGCTTCGGTATGAGCATCGGGAAGCCAGGTATGAAACGGAAACGACGGGAGTTTCACGGCAAAAGCAATAAAGAAGCCGAGCATCAACCAGGACGCATATCGTCCGGTAACAGGGGATGCAAGCAAAGTCGGATAATCGAAAGTGTATACTCCGGTTGCTCGGCCATGCACAAAGTACAATCCGATAATAGCAACCAGCATGAACAATCCGCTGATAAAAGTAAACAAGAAGAATTTAATCGCAGCCTGCACTCGGTTCTCGTGCCCCCAAATTCCAATCACAAAGTACATGGGAATCAGCATCAACTCCCAGAAGAAGTAGAACAGGAACAAATCATATGCGAGGAACACGCCTAGAATGCCGGAGAGCAAGAGCATAAGCGACAACAGAAATCCGCCTACCCTTTCGGTGATCTCTTTCCAGGACGAAGCAACCGCCATTATCCCGAGAAGCGCAGTAAGTATTACCAGAAGCAGGCTCAAACCGTCCATAGCAAGATGATATGACACGCCGAAGCGCGGCACCCAGGGCACTATTTGCTCGCGAATCAATGTTCCGGGAAAACCGAGTGATCGATGGGAAATCCACAAGCTCACAGAGATAACCAGATCGAAAAAGCAGGCAGCAAGCGCAATCCATCGGGCTGCACGTACATTACGTTGTGCAGCGATCCAGGCGAGCACTCCTCCTATTGCCGGTATTGCGATTATCCAGGTCAGTATCACCGAAACAATCTCCGTTATCTAAGCAGCACGATGGCCGCAATTACTATTGCCCCAAACAAAACGGCGGCGGCGTAGTTTCGGACTTTGCCGGTTTGAGTCCGCGAAAGGTTATGATTTGCATACCGTGCCAATGCGCCCAGCCCTGAATAGAATTTGTCGATAAAGTCATTTCTATTCCAGGTTGCCAATGCCTTGTAGGGTCGGGCGAAAACTCTGTCGTAAAGCTTGTCTGCACCCCATCCGGAGTAAAGAAAGGTATGAACTCTAATTCCTGTCGGAGACAGCCCCAATGCTTCCGAAGCAAGTCTATTCTTAAAATAAGCATATGCAAGATAGATGCCTAGAATCGACAAAGTTGACGACAAAGCCAAAATTACTTCTTCAGCGGTCAATCCGGAGCGCCCGGCAGCAGCAGGTTGATGAGGGAGCACGCCGGACAGGAACCGCCCGAACGGATCGAATCCGCCCAAAGCTTTCGGCAAGCTGATAAAACCCGCGATGATGGAAAAAATCGACAGCACAATCACTGCCAGCTTTTCGAGCATTCCGGGCTTGTTTATAACTTCGGTTTCGGCTTCTCCATAAAAGACCAGGAAGACTACTCTAAAAGCGTATGCAGCCGTAATCAACGAGCCGAGCAATCCACCTGCCAGCAGCCAGATGCTCCCAAGCTGTGACGACCATTCCGCCCAGATAATCTCATCTTTGCTGTAGAAACCCGCGGTTATGAATGGAAGCGCTGAAAGAGAAGCCGACCCCACAAGAAATGTCCAAAATGCAATCGGCAGTCGAGTCCTCAATCCTCCCATTTTGAAGATATCGTGCTCTCCTCCAAGTGAGTCGATCACAATCCCTGCAGAAAGGAAAAGGAGTGCTTTGAAGAAAGCATGAGTCATGAAATGGAACATTGCGCCGGTCCAAGCCCCTACCCCAAGAGCCACGAACATGTACCCAATCTGACTCATGGTTGAATATGCCAAAACCCTTTTGATGTCGACTTGAGTAAGAGCTGAAAATCCGGCGTAAAGCAGGGTAATAGTGCCGATCACTGCAATCGAAAGCTGTGCAGCGGGAGACATGGAAATAATCGTGTGCATTCGAGCAAGCAGATAAACTCCGGCAGTCACCATTGTAGCCGCATGGATCAATGCACTAACGGGCGTCGGTCCGGCCATTGCATCCGGAAGCCAGGTTTGCAGCGGGATTTGTGCCGATTTGCCGATTGCACCCCCGATCAGGCAAAACCCTATCACGGCAGCCGTTGCTCCTGCAAATGGAAGAACGCGCCCGGCATTTGAAAGGATAGTTTGTATATCGAGTGTTCCAAATTCACGGAAAAGCAGGAACAAACCGATGGCAAGCGCCGTGTCTCCGATACGGGTGATTATAAAGGCTTTTTGGGCAGCATGCACGTTTTTAATGTCTTTGTACCAAAACCCGATCAACAAAAAGGAGCAGAGGCCGACACCTTCCCAGCCAAGATACAGTACAAGGAGATTGGCGGCCAGCACCAATATGAGCATAAAGCCGACAAAAAGGTTCATATAGCTGAAGAAACGACTGTAACCGTCTTCTGCGTACATCGATTGAGCTGCGTACAGATGGATCAAGAATGCAACGAATGTAACCACGCCGACCATCAACATCGAAAGCGCATCCAGATGAAGTGACATATCGGCGTGCAAACCGTTCACGTAAATCCATCGGTAAAGAGGGACGTTTGCCGTTCCGGTTTCGACAAACCGTATTGCGACGATTATCGAAAGAAACCATGCAATGCCAATAGAGGCACAAGCGATCGTGCCTGCGATTTTTTTCGGCATAAAAGCCCCGAAAACTGCAAGTATCGCCGATCCCAGGAATGGTATTAGTACTATAGTCCAGAGCAAATCGCCCATAATCAGCCCTTCATTGTGCTGAGTTTATCCGAGTCCACGGTTTTCAATCGTCGGAATATTCTCAATAGCAGCGAAAGTCCTACCGCAACTTCAGCGGCTGCGGTTGCAAAGATAAATATCACCACGGCCTGTCCGTCGGCTTGATGCCATTTGGATCCGGCTGCAGCGAACGCTATTCCCGTAGCGCTCAGCATTATTTCAATCGACATAAGCACAAAAACCAGATTGCGCCGCACAACCAGTCCGAAAGCTCCGATTACAAAAAGTATCGCAGCCAGAATCAACACGTGACTTATCGGTACGCTACTCATGATTTTCTCCGCTGCATTTGGAAAACCCGAAATGAAAACCCGTTACAAGCGCGGCGAGAAGGAGTATGGAAACCAGTTCAACACCGATTACGTAATGAGTATACAAGGTTTTCCCGACTTCCTTCGGAAGGATCACCATTCCCGAATTCGGAGTTCCATGACCGCTCAACACCACGGCAAACTCGATTATCAACACGATTGAAAGGATCGAAGGGAGCAGCCAAATCGGAAAAGAAAGCCACGAACGCTCCCTTTCTCTTGTCTGCCGACCGAGATCGAGCATCATGATGATGAATATGAAAAGAATGATGATGGCTCCGGCGTAAATCACTATTTGCAGCACTCCGACCAATGGAGCACCGAGCGTCAAAAAGACGGATGCCATAGCCAGAAACGTGAGCACAAGATAAACAACCGCATGGGCGGCGTTTGTACTCACGATAACCATCAATGCCGCTATAATCGCAATCGCACCCGATACGTAGAAAAGCACGTTCATGGCAGCAAGTCTCTCACATCCACAGGAGGGAGCTCTTTGTCTGCTTCACCTTTGTCTTTGCCTCCGATAGCCACCCCTGAATGTTTCCAGAAGTTGTAGCCCGGATACTTTCCCTGCCCGTTGATCAACAAATCTTCCTTTTCATAAACGAGATTGTGCCTATCGTACTCGCACATCTCGAAATCGGTCGTAAGCTGTATAGCATAAGTAGGGCAGGCTTCTTCACAGAAGCCGCAAAAAATGCAGCGGCTGAAGTTGATCCTGAACCATTCCGGATAACGACGGCCCGATTCGTCCTGAGTGGCTTGCAAAGCAATGCAGTCTACAGGGCATGCCACAGAGCACAAATAGCACGCTACACAACGCTCTCCTCCGTCCGGGTCACGAGAAAGAATAATCCTGCCGCGCCAGCGAGGAGGAATTCGCTGCTTCTGCTCCGGGTATTGAACGGTTACCCGCTTTCGAAACAGATGCAAAAATATCAGCCACAGCGATCTTAATGCTGATAACAACTGCTTGTCCTTTCTTCTAACCCCGAATCAATACCAACGCACCTGTGATGACAATATTCAACAACGAAAGCGGAAGAAGCAGTTTCCAGCCCAAATCCATTAATTGATCGAACCGGTATCTCGGCATAACCGCTCTCAGCCAGATGAACAAAAAGATCACCGCACCTGTTTTCAATCCAAACCAGACTATCGGCGGGAAAAACGGCCCCAGCCAGCCACCGAGAAAAAGAGTCGTGGTCATGGAGCTTATCAGGATAACATCCAGATACTCTCCCATGAAGAACAATGCAAACTTCATACTCGAATACTCGGTATGGTACCCGGCCACCAGTTCGCTATCCGCTTCGGGGATATCGAACGGGCTTCGACGCGCTTCAGCAATCCCCGCTATCATGAAAATCACAAAACCAATCGGTTGAAGGATGCAATTCCAAATCTTCGACTGGGATTGCACGATATCCCCGAGTTTGAACGACCCTGCAAGAATTACCACGCCGACCAGCGACAAAGCCAATGGGAGCTCGTAGCTGATAATCTGAGCCGCTCCTCTCATTGCTCCAAGCAAGGAATATTTGCTATTGGACGCCCAACCGGATAAAGCGATGCTGTATGTGCCCAGGGATGTCATTCCCAGAAAGAAAAGGAGTCCCACATTTGCATCGGACACCTTTATAGTGCGAGTAAACGGCACAACAGCAAAGGCAAGCAGCACCGTGACAACTATTATCGTCGGCCCGAGGACAAACAGAAACTTATCGGCAAATCTTGGCGTCCAATCCTGCTTCATCAACAATTTGAGCACATCTGCAACCGGCTGGAGGAGTCCAAAAGGACCGACCCTATTTGGCCCGATTCGGTCTTGAAAACCGGCAAGGAGACGACGTTCTACCCAGATCATCCCTGTGGTAATGCCGAGAAGCACTACGATTACCCCTATGCCGATCAATACTGTCCACCAGCCGCTCATTCGGATTTCTCCTCAAACTTCATTGTGAAAGGTGCTGCAATGCCGCAGCCTGCCGGGACAGTGATGATATTCAAAGGAAGAGACTCATCAAATCGCCAAGGCAGATAAATCGTTTCGCCTTCGCGATAAAGCTTCAATTTGTTACCTTCAGTTAAACCGATACGAGCTGCCAGCAGCGGATTGATTTGAGCATCGAAAGGCGGGGATAACTGCTCGATTCCGGGAGCAAGCCTCGACAATTCTTCCGAGCCGAAAATATGCGGCCTTGGAAGAATCCACATGTCCCCACTCGTAACGGATGATTCTGCAGATTGATGTTGACCGGGCAGACCACGTTTCTGCAATGGTTGTATAAGCTTCTTTCCGGTATTCGATTCAAAAAGCGGGCCATTAACTTCCATTTGAAACTTGGTGACGGCCTGTGACGAATTCCAACCCGGCCACCAGAACCTGGGTTCCAGCGGTCCGGGAACAGGATTCTGTTCTCCTTCCATTGTGAAAGCAAAAGGTGTTCCCGGATCATTCAACGGCTTCGGCTCGTACAAGGATTTATCCGCATTTTTCGCTGTGCGTCCTGTAGCCCTGTGGGGCTCTCTTGCAATCTTTTGGTCTGCGGGAGAACGCCAATCGGCGGAAGGTGCAGCTTCAAGAACTTGCGACATTTCCGGTCGTTCGGAAGCCAAATCTTGCAGAACATCTTCAAAAGTCGACCAGCTTTCCTTTGCACCGATCTCGCGGATAATTTCCCAGGAAGATTTCGATTCGCCCAAAGGTACAAAGACTTGGTAAAAGCGCTGTGCCCGACCTTCATTGTTTACGAATGTGCCGTCCGATTCCACCCAGGCCTTTGCGGGCAGCACAAGATCGGCCATTCTTGTGGTTGAAGTTTCGATACAATCCAAAGCGATGAAGTGCTTCACGCTCGATTTTGCTTTTTCGAGCAACTCTTTGCCGACCCGGCGAGAAAGATCGTTTTCCATAACGATCAATGTATTTGCTTGCTTTGAGATTATGAGTTTCAGGGCATCATCGACGGACATTCCTCCGAGCAGCTCAGCACCGACGGAATTCGCTTCCGGAAATATAATCGAAAGTTTGCAATCCTTGCCTTTATCGTTCAAAGCCTTGACCAATTCAGCAGCAGAATGAAGTACATCAGAGCCTGCAGAAATGCTTGTGACTATCAACGGTCGATCCGATCCAAGCAATAGCCGTAGAATTTCCGATTGGATTTCGTCGCACGAATTTCCCGAACTCGTATCTTGAGCCATTTGCCGTGCGATACGAGCGGTTTCGGCGTAGTCAGTGCGAATAAATCGTTTGGCAATTTGTTCCAGTTTGATCTGCCAGGGAGCGATTGTGAATAATCTGCTTTCCGTTTCCTGTAATGCCGTGAAAACGGCTCTTGCATCCCAATCAGGAATTTTCAATGCACGTGAAGCCGGCAAGCGCGATTTTATAGTGATTGCCTGCCTGATTGAGTAATCGAGCATGGGTGCTTCATTTGTTGGATCGCATCCGAGCACCAAAATTGCATCTGCTTCTTGAACCTCGGCAAGTGACGGAGCATGAAAGACATTCAGGAGTTCGAGCGCCAACTGCGAATTTGCATGCTCGTATGCCGAAAGTCCCGGAGAAAACGCTTCTTCGCCGACAAGAGTTTTCAATGCAAAGTTCGATTCAAGCGATGCCCTGGGAGATCCGATACCTATAATTCCTTTTGCGGACTGCAAGATCGATTTTGCCCGTACAACGGATGCTTCCCAGCTTTGAAGAGCTTTCTTATCGGTACAATGTCGTATTCGTTGCTCACTATTGGCAAACTCATATCCGTACCGACCGCGGTCACACAGAAAGTATCCGTTAACATCGCTATTGTATCGGGAACGTATGCGCCTCAATTTGCCGTATCGTTCTCCGGGTATCGTGTTGCATCCAAGGGAGCAGTGCGGGCAGATCGATGGAGCGGTTTCAAGATCCCATTTGCGGGTGTAATGCCGCGAAAGAGTTTTGTCGGTGAATACTCCCGTCGGGCATACTTCGACTAGATTGCCGGAAAATTCGGATTCCAGCACACCGTCTTCTTTGCGTCCGAAGTAGACATGATCTTTGGAGGCAAATACATCCAAGTCTCGTCCGCCGGCATGATCCCGGTAGAAGCGCACACAGCGATAACACTGGATGCATCGGTTCATTTCATGGGTGACAAACGGACCGAGATCCTGGTTTCTGTAAGTCCGTTTTTCTCCTTTATTTCGCCTGTAAACATGCCCGGTCATTACCGTCATATCTTGAAGATGGCATTCTCCACCTTCATCGCACACCGGACAATCGTGCGGATGGTTTATCATCAACCATTCAATGACGAATCGGCGAAATTCCATGGCTTCGGGGTCTGAAAGAGAGATGCGAGTTCCCTCGACTGCAGGGGTCATGCAAGCCATTACGATTTTGCCTTTTGTATCGTTTTCATCTTTGAAGCTTTTCACGGCACATTGACGACAAGCGCCGACCGACCCCATTGCCGGATGCCAGCAGAAGTATTCCAAGTCGAGCTTGTTATCCAGCACGACCTGCAGCATGTTCTTGCCGTCTTCAGCCTGATATGCGACTCCGTTTATGTAAACAGTAGGCATACTATCCAATTCCCTGCTTATACGGGCATTTTTTCAAGTCGATATGTGCTTCGAAATCAGCCCTGAACAATTCAATGGCACTGAGCAGCGGCTGAACAGCGCCTAAAGCGAGAGCACAGTATGTGTTTGGGCCAAGTAACCGCGCTTGATCGACAAGGAGCGCATCTATATCCCCAGGCTCACCCAATCCTCGTTCCAATCGGAGAAGCACGTTCCTGAGCCAGGGAAGGCCTTCTCTGCACGGCGTACACCATCCGCACGATTCTCTTGCAAAGAAAGCCAGGAGGTTGTGACACATCCCGACAGGACAAGTCTTGTCATCGAGCACCACGGCCACGCCTGTGCCGAAGAAATGCTTGATCTCCTTCATCGATTCAAACTCCAAAGGCACATCGAGGAGACTTTCATCCATAAATTGAGTCGATGCACCTCCAGGGAGAGCGGCGCGAAACGAGTATCCCTGCTGCATTCCACCGGCTTGTTCAAAAATCACTTCTCTTAAGGTGCTTCCCATGGGGAGTTCGAATGCGCCGGGTTTGTTTACCTTTCCGCTTGCACCATAAATCTTCGTGCCGGAATCTTTTGCTTTCCCCAAGCTCTTGAACCATTCAGCGCCGTTTTCCACGATATGCGGCACACAGCAAAGGGTTTCGACATTGTTTACCACGGTTGGCTTACCCCAGACCCCGGATGTTCCGGGATAATGAGGCTTTGAGCGAGGGTTTGCCCTGCCCCCTTCCAGGGAATTCAATAGTCCGGTTTCTTCCCCACACATGTATCTTCCTGCGCTTGTGTGGATATGCATCTCGAAATCCCATCCCTTGCCAAAAACGTTTTTGCCGATCAATCCTTTGTTTCGAGCCTCTTCTAACGCTTTGGCAAGTATTTTCGCCGCTTGTACATATTCACCGCGGATAAAGAGAAAAGCAACATCCATCCGACACGCATAAGAAGCAATGGCAAGCCCTTCGATAAGTTGGTGAGGGTCATTTTCTACCAGAAAGCGATCTTTGAAAGTGCCGGGTTCCATTTCGTCGAAGTTGCAGACAAAGTATCGCGGACGAGCGGATTTTTCTATCGGCATGGTAAGCGACCATTTTGCGCCGGTTGGGAATCCAGCACCTCCCCGTCCCTTGAGCCCGGAGTCGGTAACCAATTTCACGATATCGGCAGGGGTCAACTCGCAAACGGCTTTCCGATAAGCGGAGTATCCACCTGTCTTCTCGTAGTCGTCGATCCCCCTTGCCCCGTTGCCTGGAACGATGTTTTTTGTAAGGACTTTTTCCATTTTTAACTTGTCCCGGCTGCTTCCATAAGTATCTTATCGATTTTTCCAGGAGTGAGATTGCCTATTATCGTATCGTCCAGCATCATTGCCGGCGCTTGTTCACAATGCCCGAGACAGACGATCGGAAGCAAAGTAAACATACCGTCATGGGTAGTCTGCCCCGGCTCGATCCCAAGCTTTTGACACAGGTAATCCATCAGCAATTCTTCTCCCATGAGCCAGCAACTGACGCTGTCGCATATTCGGATCACGTGCTTGCCGACCGGTTTTCGATGGATCAAATTGTAAAAGGTAGCTACACTGTCCAATTCAGCCGAAGTCATCTCGAGATATTTTGCAAGATCATCGAGCACCTGATCGGAAATCCAACCCGATTCTTCTTGAACGATTTTCATCGCTTCAATACAAGCCGCACGCTTTGTAGGAAGATGCAGCAGCAATTCATCTATTCTTTGTCTTTCAATATCGCTCAACATGTTCTTTTCCGTTTATCTGTCCACATCGCCTAGTACATAATCGATGCTACCCAGGATCGCTATCAAGTCCGAGATGATACCGTTTCTGCTGATCAAAGGAACTGTCTGCATGTGTGGAAATGAAGGGGTACGGATATGGCATCGATAAGCCCAGTCATTTCCATCACTTATCAGGTAATACCCGTTGTTTCCCTTCGGCGCTTCTGTGGAGATCATAGCTTCTCCCGGAGGAACAGGCTGTCCCCAGCTGACGGAGATGAAATGGTCGATCAAAGTCTCGATATCGG
>Ga0272448_1006579_pt1 | contig 12515 bp, 12 predicted proteins | sample YNPCB0191_FD_202220 | JGI IMG/M metagenome (GOLD analysis project Ga0272448, IMG submission 202220) | Hot spring sediment microbial communities from Yellowstone National Park, WY, United States - YNP-CB-019-1 | ecosystem: Environmental > Aquatic > Thermal springs > Hot (42-90C) > Sediment... | reverse complement strand
GGGGTTCATTGCTGAAAATAAGTCGTAGGGTGTACATCCCTTCACTCTGATCGACTATGGTGAACCCTGCCTTCTCGAAGAGGTGAAGCATTGGTCGGTTTTCCGCAAGGACCTCTGCTGTAAACCCGAGGAGTCCCCTTTTCTTGGCAAGGTAGGTGAGATAAGACAGCAGTTCCCATCCTACGCCCTTGTTTTGATAATCATCCCTCACGGCAAAGGCAACCTCGGCAGTATGAGTCTTTGAATCAAGGCTATACTGACCGATGCCGAGAACTGTCTCTGTCTCTTTTTTCTCTTTTTTCACGGCAAGGATTACCATGTCCTTTGAATAATCCACTGCAATGAACTCCTGTAACCTCTCATGCGGCATATCTTTTCTTGCAGAGACAAACCTGAGGTAAAGACTGTTATCCGAGAGTCTGCGAAATAGGTCTTTAAGCAGGGGTTCGTCGCGTATCTTCACCGGACGAAGAAGGATATCGATCCCCGATTTTGTTGTCCTGTATGTTTCCAGTTCCTCAGGGTAGACCCCTGCACTCCCGGGAATGAACTTCTGATCCGGGTATATCAATCCTCGTTTCTTCGCCTCGGTAATAAGCCATTCCCTGAACTTCGGGTGAGCTATGGATATCAACTCCATTGCCCGTTCCCGGATATTCTTCCCGTGAAGATACGCAATCCCGTACTCGGAGACGACATACCTGATATCACTCCGATTAAGAGTTACACCTGCCCCCCCATCAAGAAATGGAACAATCCGGGATACTTTTTCATTCCGGGCTGTGGATTCAATCACCACGATCGTTTTACCACCCGGCGCAAGGACAGCGCCTCGCATGAAATCTGCCTGTCCTCCGAGTCCACTGTAAAATAGCGGACCGAGTGATTCCGCAGTTGCCTGACCGGTAAGATCTATCTGGAGAGAACTGTTTATTGCAGTCATATTATTGATTCTTGCAATGATTAGCGGGTTGTTTGTATAATCTATGGGTTTGAACTCGATTGCCGGGTTGTCGTGAATAAACTCGTAAGTAGATCTCCTCCCCATGCAGAAGGTTGCAACACTCTTTCCCCGATCAATCGTCTTCCGGGAATTGTCGATTACACCATCCCTCATTAGTTCTACGATCCCGTCACTTAAGAGTTCAGTATGCACACCAAGATGATTCTTTTCTTTAAGATGGGTAAGGATTGCATTGGGAATACTTCCATATCCTACCTGAATGGTATCCCCGTCCTCCACAATCCTGCTTACATACTTTCCGATGCGATTAGCCACATCATCGGATACCTCCGGATGGTATTCCAGCAAGGGTTCGTCGTGATGAATCAGACAATCAATATCCTGAATATGAACAAATGTATCCCCGTGAACACGGGGCATATTGCAGTTGATCTGTGCTATAACGAGAGATGCGTTTTCCACGGCGGGTTTTGTGATATCCACACTTACCCCCAGGCTCATATACCCATTACGATCGGGCGGAGAAACCTGAATCAGTGCAACATCAAAGGGGACAAACTTTTTCCTGATGAGGTCCGGAATCTGGGACAGGGAGATCGGTGTATAATCAGCAAGCCCTTCATTTACTGCACGCCGGGTATTTGGTCCGATGAAGAATGAATTGTGCCGGAAGTTCTCTTTGAATTTTTCGTCTGCATAAGGTGCAACACCGAGTGTCCATACATGATAGACCTCTGCATCAAAGATAACCTTCGGGTTGGAGTTCACATATGTGATCAGACTCTGCACAAGGTGCTGTGGTTCTCCGCAGGCAGTTCCGATAAATATCTTATCCCCCCGGTGAATATGTTTGAATATCTTTTCCTCCGGGATGAACTTCTGCGGGTATTTTTTCATCATCTCATTGATGTATCCATGGTCATCTGTCATCATGAGTTGTTATCACTGAAGGATTATTAAAGATGATGCTCAAAAACAGGATACCCCACCTTCGAGCGGTCAGAGAGGAGGATGCATACACTAAAGGATCTGACATTCTGCCGGTGAGGATTGCCGTAAACCTGGCGAGGCAAGGTATCTCCCCTCTAATAGAGTTATCCCGCAAGGCACTCCTGTCGGATAATTTAAATATGAAGATGGATTACCGAGATGTAGAACAGGAGGATAGGCTATGCCAGTATTTGCAGCGAATAAGACCGAGGTGCTCTTTGATGGTGAGAAGATACCCGGATTGCGGGGGTTTGCATTTAAGGTAGCGGACGATAGACAGGATGTACGAAGTCTGGGTGCACAGGAGCGCATAGGCGTGGTATATGGACGACTCCAGATCAAGGGTCAGATTATCGTCAACAGTAACAGTGAACTTTTGAACAAGCATATGAATGAGAGGTCATCATTCCAGATCGTTGTTCAGATTGATCAGACTGCATACCCGGAGGATCTGGGTAAAAAGAAGATAACATTCGACGGGTGTCATATTGATGAGCGTGAGTTCACGCTGGATGCAAATGGGTATGCCCTTACTACATATACATTTACTGCGGACAGGATCCGTGAAGAGTAACAGGGGTATCGAGGATGAAAGATGCAGGGGATTAAAAATGCGCTGCGGCTGAGGATTTTCCCTCTAACCAATGTTTTTAAAAAGGTTTTATCCCTTGTAACATTCTTGCACCTGATTCAGATTGCATATCAACCGCAGATTATTCCTCCTGCTGAGAAAGGTGTAAAACCCCGAAGGGAGATCCCGTCACAACAGGTATCAATTCCTGGCGAAAAGGGGAGTATCCAGCAAAGTAAAATATCTATTCAGGATGAAGAGAGGGGTATTCTTTCCGGGGGGATCGAGATCGATTCACAGCCCCCTCCCGGGATCGGGAGCATGGAAGATCAGTCGATAGCGGGTGTCACCCTGCCTGCAGAGGAGGGTGCCGGGGAGCACACGGAGTTTCGGGAGATCCTGACAGATCGTCCTGAGTATTTGAGACCCGGGGATAAGGGTGATTCCATGAAAGAGATAGCACCCCGGAGTAAATCAGGGATACCCCCAGGAGAAGAGAGTGAGATTGCGCCTTCCGGGCGAAGGGAGGAGATCAGTGCAGAGAAGAATGATCTGAAAATGTATCACATCTCCAGATTTTCTTCCGGATTGAGGACCATTCCTGCACCGATATTGATGCTTGATCTGATCGAGGCATCTACCTTGAAACCGTTCTTATCAGTTCCTTCAAGCCATGAAACGGGTGGAAAAGAGACACCGGTACCCCAGACTGTTGAGGAGAGGCAATCCTTCTCGAAGAACAATATCCCCCCGGACGAATCAGAAACCCGTTCCTTCATGCAGGCGGATTCGGAGAATATCGATGAATCAGGGTCCGCCTCTCCTTCAGAGGAAATACACACCGACCAGATCAAGAGCGGTGGACCGGGGGTTGACTCACCCGAATTAAGAAGGAGATTCGTGCACCTGTACCTGCCAGTCATTGCCGCCCGGGCAAGTATACCCATAAGGATGGAGGGGGTTTACCCCGTGAGGGAAAAAATGCCTGAACTGGGGGGTGACGCCCCGGCAACAGGGTTTGCCCGGGAGATCCGGTTAGAACCGCATTCCACCTCCGGAGTTAAGGTTAGCATGGATGCAAAGGAGAAACCCATATTATCCCCTATTCAGAAGGAGGGATATATTGAGTCACGGGGCACAAGAATCGACCTTGATGAGAGTAAGATATTGAAAAGGGAAGATATAGGTATGGAAGATCAGACCCGGATCCGGGGAACGGAGATTGAGGTGGATAAGAAAGAGGAGACGGGTATTTCCATTTCTCCAGAGGAGTCCCGGCCGGAGGGGTTACGCCCCCATACCGAGGAGGGTATTCCGATCATTTTTGGGATAGCTCCGATCCTCATCTCAGGCGTTAAACAGGGTCTGAAAACCAGACTTGAATATCCGATCTATCCTGCGATTGAAAGGATCAAAAAGCAGGCATACCCCATCGATTTAAATGATATGAAGGAGAAAAGGGTCTACAGAGTTTCCCTTGAAGACAAGCCCTACGAAGAGGTATCGCCGATGAAAATGGAGGAGAAACAGGTGTGGATGTATGCCCTTCCTTCAGGGGTGCTGGGTTCGGCAATCAAGTATACGCTGCCTCCATGGGTGAATCATGCCATTCGGAGCCCGGGTCCGCTCCAGATTACTCCAGCAGGAAGTTTGCCCCCTCAAAAAGGTTTCATCCCAAAGAAGGACTACTTAAAGTATAAGGTTTCAGAGGACATGGCGGATGGCATAAGACCTGTGTTCCGTGAAGGAGGGATAAGTGAGCCCGGGAAAAAACCAGTCTTAAAAAAGTCCGATGTGCAGAAAAGTATAAATGAGCGGGAAGTCATAAAAATCGTAAAACAATGGATGGAGGAGGAGGCGAAGAGAAAGGGGTTCCTATGAGGTGGGTAAGATGATCTGGCTGAGCAGGACAACCGAGGTGGAGGAGGAGCATGCAGACGAGGCAGGTCAGGCCCTTGATGAAGCGGAAGAACTGGACTCCCGGGTAAGCGAAAAGGAAGGTACCCTTGCCTCTGCAGTTGAAGAACTTGACAGAAAGGAAAAGAAAAAGGAGAGGGAGTGGTTCAAGGGGGAGATTGACTCTCAAAAAGAGGACTGGTTTGACCTCATTACAGAGTACAGTGAAAAGAAAAAAACGATGGATACCGCAAAGGTGTTTCGACTTGACAGGGTGGTAATCGAAGTTGAACGGTATCATGCCGAGGAATGGAGATACGGGTCAGGGACCGTTCCTCCTTTCAAATACTTTGCCGGAATCGAGGAAAGAAAGAGGATCCTTCTCGGGGATAATGATGCACGAACCGCAATGAGGGAGATTCTCTCCGTAATTAAAAGGCTGGGTGAGGCACGGGAACGGGCACGCAACGCGTTGATCGAAGAGGCATCCAGGGGGTCCACATCGACACCCCGGCGTGGATCTCCGGAGATAGTAAGAATCGATTCCGTGTCAGAGATTGTTGTAGACTCGCACCGCAACCTTGTAATGCACACGATCCCGGCATCCATCTCCAGTTCGAGACACTCTGCGGTCTTCCAGGACATCGGGAATGCCCCCATGACAATCAGATTTAACGGTGTAATCACCGGACAGGGAAGAACCCCAGAAGAGAAAAGACAGGACATGATGCAAAAAGTGGATACAATGACATCGTTTCTCCGCTCGGGAGATCCGCTATATTTTTCATCATCCCTGACAAACAGATCCGGGCTTGCCACAAGAGTAATCCTCAGTGAGTTTTCTGTCGAAGAATCAGTAGATATGATTGATGGTGTAAGGTTCACCTGCACACTTTTTGAATGCAACCCCGAGGAGGGTGAACAGGGCGTGGAAACGCATGAAACCTCACACTGGCGAAGACTTGTTGCATTATCCGCTGCAACAAGGTATGTGGATTCGTTCTACGCCGATGGTGACCTCAAACCCGATGCGGAAGACACACTCGCAAACATGATCATCCGCGGGTCAAGAATCAAAGGACGATTATGACACACCCTCCATTGATCAACACACCGGTAATGCCCCCTCCCCCGAGTGGATCGTGAGGGAGCTGACATACGCTGTTACGCACGGGGACGACACTCCGGGGGCAGGGGTGGGATATGAACCTTCAGGATAGTTAAATGGGCTGAAAGTTAATTCTAAATACCATAATTCCATCTCAATTACGGGAACTGTCATGGGATATGTCTATAGGTATGTGGATATTGAAGGGCAGGGTAGCACAACGAGAGCATATGCCCTGATCGACATGGGTTCGAATATAACCATTTTAAGTGATGATCTTGCAAGGGGCGCAATGGTACAGTTCGGACCGATGATCCCGGTCAGAAACCCGCGGGGAGGGGTATCCAATGTATGGTCTGCGATTGCCGCATTCCGGATCGAATACACAAAAGAGTTCGAAAGGATCGAGGTGGCAGTAGCGCCCAGGACATTTACCGGAGAAGAATTGCTTCTCGGGTCGGATTTTATCAACGCAGTAAAGACGAAGATCGATCTCCTTACGGCAAGGTTGAGATGCGATTACTGTGACCAGGTGATAACCGCATGCAGATGCACGATGAAACCATTCTCGCGGGCAACACCCGGTGCCCAGCCGGGACCCGGATACCCACCACAGTATGGACGCCCTCCCTACGGACAGAGACCACCATTCTAGTGGGATTGAACTCTGATGTCATCTCAGTACGATTGTGTAAAACTTGAAACCCCTGAAGGGATTTTTGCGGGAAGTTAATAGCGAAGTTAAGAACTTGTCATACGAGTTTTCCACCCGTTCCGACTGCACCTGCAACAGGACCCGGGGGTAGCGGGGGGGCTGGTGCGACCCCTCCTGCACCCATAACATTAGTTATCTGAGTCTGTGCCTTCCACAGGGTAAATGCCTGATCAAATGCTGATGCGATGCTGGTGAAGATTGCATCGGTTATCTGCGGGTGCCTCTCGGCGGAGGTGTAATTACAATCCATCTGGAGTTTGATAAGTGGTTTAATCATAATGACATCTGCAGGGGAGAACCCCGCGGCAAGGGGAACAGGTAGATTCGGAGTGGGGGGAAGGGTTAACGAACACGCTGCACCCGCCGGGTAAGAGAGTGTGACCTGATAGCCACTCTGCCATATTTCCCATGCGCTCGCCAGGGCGGATGCAATCGCTTCATAATGTTTCTTGAGAAAGTCAAAATCCGAGGATAAACGCGTGGATGAGGGTATTCCTTCTACCGGCTCTTTTAGCGAAAGAGACTCTTTTTTTGCCTTCTGAGCCTCTCTTGTATTCTGAGCGCTCTGTATACTTGGCATTAATTGCATTAAAATCATATCTTTTTCCATGCCTGTACCTACAAGACATCCGGGCATGCCCAGACCCACAGGTCCGTTTATCAGCACCCCTTGAAATGTGGCGGAGTTCTGCCAGTTCTGCCAGCAGATCGATATCGCATCACATACATTCTTAAGAATGGTGTATAAGGCGTTGTTCACTTTAATTAAGGTATCTACCTCAATCTTTGCAGGGGATGGGGATTTAGGCGATATCAATAATGGTGCCCCCTGAGGAACCACGGGCGCAGGCTGAAACATCGGGTTACCATTCAGGTATCTCTTAAATTCATTGGCTTTTGTTATTGCCTCAGAGGAACCTATGGTTATGTTTGCAGATTTGAATGAACCCATTGCAAATTGAAGGAGCATCTGACCGGTAATCAACACGATACCCATGAATGCGTCCCTCTTTAAATGTTTTAAGATGTATCCTCCATGTAGGTGATGAGTATATCATACTCCGATGTTTTTCTTACATCATGCTGAGGATCTTACTCATCCTTGGGCTGCTTGTCACAGCAACCATTCCAGTCGAAGTTGAGGGTATCGCACAAGGTACTGCCCCTTCATTACTCATCTGGGGATTCTGCCCGGAGACACCCGGCGGGGGTGAGTACATCGTATTGAAAAATACTGCATCTGAAGAGATTAATGGCACATGGGTACTGGACGATGGTGAGGGGATGGTTAAGTTCTCTGCAAGGATAATCGCCACCGCCAGGGTGATCCTTTTCAGAGGTGATGGAGACACCTGGGAACGGGTTAACACTACAGATGTGCTTATTTCGATCGACGCCATCGCTACAAGGTTTAGGCTCTCTGACTCAGGTGATAAAATAGATCTTCTCACAACGGATGGTGAACTGATGGATAGTGTGGTATATGGAACCGGAGATGAATCCTCAGGATGGCATGGAGACCCCGTACCATTCATCGGGATAGGGTTCGCTCCAGGAAGAAAAGATACAGCCGATACCGATACCCTTGATGACTGGGATTACCTCCGGCGTGTGAACGCCATATCATTACAATGGGATCAGGCAGAGTCTGTTTCTGTATTTGCAATCCCGGATGCAGGGTTCGATGCACTTACGAATCTGATATCCAGTGCAAAGAATACCCTGGAAGTGAACTCGTATACCATCTCAGGTGAACCTGTATATACATTGTTAGCCCGGAGTGTTCAGAGAAATGTGACAGTCAGACTGATTGTGGAGGGATCACCTGCTGGCGGCAGGGATAACGAATCATTATCGTTTCTTTCTGCCCTCTCGGATTCAGGAGTGGAAGTAAGATATTCTGGCGGGTTATACCATTACAACCATGCTAAGTATATCATAGCTGACAGGATAACTGCACTGATCTCCACGGACAACTTCGGGCTCACATCGTTCAATCCGACTGGGCGTTGCTGCAATCGAGGTCTGGGGGCAATTGTAAGATCCCCGGAGATTGTATCAAGGCTTTCTGATGTTTTTGAATCTGACTGGAAGAATGCCACACCATACCAGCCAATCGTCCACGGGGAGATGAAGAGACCGGTTGAAGGGTTGTATCCTCCGAGGTTTACCGGGATCAGAACATCATATAGCATAAATGTTTCTCTGTATATAACACCGGAGACGGAAGCGTCCGCTCTGGCATACCTCTTTAACTCCGCGAAAAAATCCATCATGGTATGGATCAGTCAGGTCGAAATCGAGACCTCAATAAAGGGGCAGAAGTGGTTCAACCCGTTTCTCACCTCGCTTCTCTCTGCGTCAAGAAACGGTGTGGATGTCTGCATCATCATTGAAGAACGATATTACCCGATACTCAATGAATGGAAGGATAATAACTCGAAAAACATAAAGATACAGACGCTCAGAAACGGATTAACCGTACATGCAAAGGGCGCAATAATCGATGGGGAGATCACCTTCATCTCCAGTTTGAACTGGGGGTTCAACTCCATGTATAAAAACCGGGAGATCGGAATCATAATACGGGATAAGAATATCTCTTCTTACCTAATCCGCATATTTAAAAATGATTGGTCAGGAGACATCGGCGATCCGATCGCAAGGATCTCTGCCCCGCCTCATGCACACCCGGGTGAGGTAATCACCCTCTCAGGTATCCCCTCAATCGATGATATAAGTATCCGGAGTTTCCTCTGGAAAGTGGATGGAATATGTGTTTCAACCTCCCCGGAGTTTACCCTGTGGTTTGACTCACCAGGGTATCATACCGTCATGCTAACCGTCACTGACTCAGCGGGGAACTCCAATTCAACCTCCCTCATAATTCAGGTCACACAATATGCGAACGATCCGTCATCAGTAAATTCAAACCAGATTATAATTTATGGGGGATTGACCATCATCGTAGTAGTTATAATCATCCAACTTTTCCCTCCGAACCGTGGCCGAACCGCGGGAGGGGTTTTTATCCTACAACTTTTCTTTTCCTCCGAACCGCGGGAGGGGGCTCCGCCCCCTCCCCCAGTTTGAGGTTCCTCCTGACCCCTCCCCCGATTGGATCGTGAGGGAGCTGACATACGCTAATTCATACGGCACTGACAACGCCGGGGGATGGAGGAATCCCTCCCCCGGAGCCCCCACCTCTCTTTTCTGTAATCCTGGAGAAGGGGAAGTATCCCCTCCTCCAGACCTTCACCCCTCTATCCCAAAAGATGAGCATAATAAGTTCCAAACAATGGGAAACGTATTCCCATCCAAAGTCCCAACTATCAAGATCAGAATTCCGCAAGGAATTCTGCAAAATGAGTTTCGAAAGGGGTTCGGGGGAAACCTGTTCCCCAAAGGTTTCCCCCGAATCCGAACCCATGGGCACAAAACCAAAAATGGGGTTAGAAGGGGGTCTTCGCATCAACAATTTCCATCCCCCTGACTGTGGGGGTGCGAACTATGATAATCGTCATGATGGGAGCAACGCACCCCCACTTGCAAGCGAGCGAAGCGAGCGCGCTAGGTGAGGGGAATCAGAGGTTCCCGAGGAATGAAGGGGGGAGAGGCGAACGAAGTGAGCCTACCCTCCCCCCTGCGTTCAGGAGAGGGAGGAATCCCTCCCCCGGAACCCCTTCTCCTCTTTTCCGTAAATCTGGAGAAGGGGAAGTATCCCCTCCTCCAGACCTTCACCCCTCGATCCCAGAAGGTAAGAAGAATAAGTTCCAAACGATGGAAGACGTGTTCCCATCCATAGTCCCAACTGTACAATCCCGAAATTACTTTCTCTTGATAAATTCGGGAGCGGATCCGAAATTATGGAAAGGTAAAAACAACCCGGAAAGAAACCGCGATTGTTAAGGCTAATCGATCACGCTCCGGAATATGTCTTAAATAGGAGGTAAAATATGGGCCACTAAATCCACGAGAGAAACTTAATTCGGGATTACACAGATGCTTTCTGCACATCATTTCAGTTCAAATATCACCCGGGTTCTCTCCGCTCCTTTATTCTCCGTGCCAACTATAGCAACCCTGCCAATCTCGGATGTGTTTCTTACATGTGTTCCACCGCACGGACACTCATCGATTGAATTGATCCTTATAATCCTGAGAAGTGTCACCGATGCCGGAATAAGGGTCAGGTTCGCCCTCTGGGCATCACTGCGCCTTTCAAAACTCTTCCTTTCTTCGAAGGCTATATCTACCGGGAGTGCCATCGAAACTACTTCATTTGCCGATCTCTCAATTTCTTTAATCATCTCGCTGGAGGGTTTAAACGGAGCAAAATCAAGCCTTGATCTCTCCCTGTGGATCTGGTTTCCGACCGTACGTGCCTTATATTTCTCATAGACAATACCCGAGATGATGTGCTGTGCAGTGTGCATGCGCATATGGGCATACCGCACATCCCAGTTGATCACCCCGTGTACAGGTGTGCCAACTTCCGGCGCAGGTCTGTCCAGTCTATGCCATACCCTCCCCTTCCTGAACACATGAAGAACATTTGCCTTCTCCCCGGAAGGGAAAACAATAATACCCGTATCCGAGGGCTGACCTCCTCCTTCAGGATAAAACGCAGTAACATCAAGCACACATTCACAGTTCTGTGAGGCAATGACCCGCGCATCGAACTCCCTTGTGTATGTTCCATCTATATCCTTCATATATATAAGTTCAGTTTCCATGCTCTCCTCCTAAGGTTCAAGGACAAACTTCACAAACTCTTTTTTTGTTCTGGGCTTAAGAGTATAGTTCTCCCTTTTCTCCCTGCCAATCGTCGAATATGGGGTTTTTCCATAATCATGTCCGGGATAAATTACAATATCCTCATCAAGTTTCATCAGTGTGTGGAACAGTGATTCATACATATCTTCCGGGTTGGACCCAGGAAGGTCACACCTCCCGCATTCACCAACAAAAAGTGTGTCCCCGGTGAAGAGGTTTTTCCCGTAGAGAACGCATATGCTATCAAAAGTATGCCCGGGTGTGTGGATGACCTTGAGATTCTCTCCCCCGAGGGGGAGATCCTCGCCCCCCAGCACAGGGATGTCCTTAGGTACCGGGGATATCTTATGGGCAACAACCCTCGCGCCAGAGCGTTCCCTCACCCTTGAGGCGTCAGATACATGGTCGTAATGGTGATGGGTGAGAATAATATACTCGAGTCGGCATCCGCGCCTCTTCGCATCGTCAACAAGTGACGATGCATCAAACGAGGGGTCAATAATCGCAGATACTCGCGCACCTTCATCACCGATCAGGTATCCAAAGTTATCCGAATTGCCAATCCTCTTTTGAACTACGAACATGATACTTACTTTTCATGTATCCTGAACCCGTATTAATACTCACCCATCTCCCTTGCAGTATGCCACTGCGAGTTTTTCACCCCAGCGATGATCGTGCAGGCATCGAGAATAAACCGGTGAACCGGCGGTAGATATACAAACTTCATTTCCCACACCTGTAAGTAATGAAAGCCAATATAAGTACGCCAGATAAAGTTTTAAACTGATTACAACCCCTATTCCGGCTTCACTGCGGGGTATGCTTTCTGAGATCACTGATCTTTGCCATAATTTTCTCATAGTGAGACCCCTGCCAGTATATCCTCCTGCAGAGTGGACATCGCATGTATTCGCTCTGCCTCTGAAATACACCATCTGGCACAATACCCTTAACCTCGGACTTCTCAATCGGTTCAAGCACAGAGTTGCATACCCCGCATCGGACAAGTATATCATCTTCAGGTTCACCAGCAGATGCAAGCACCTGGCGGATCTGTTCATCCAGGTTGACTGATGTAATCAGGATCGAGCCTCTTACCCGCCGGGCCAGGACACGATCTCGAGTAACCAGGGTGCGCCCCTCCATCTGAACCAGCTCAATAATCTTCTCATCATCCACATCATTCCGGGGATAATAAACATCATACCCCATGAACCTTAACCATCGTGCAAGTGTACCGAGCATTCGATCACACAACAGACGCATGACACAGAAAATACATTTCAAATATATACCCCCGCCGAACCGCGGGAGGGGGCTCCGCCCCCTCCCCCAGTCAGCGTGTAATTCGCTCCGCTCCCGAACCGCGGGAGGGGGCTCCGCCCCCTCCCCCAGTCAGCGTGTAATTCGCTCCGCTCATTACACTTTGTCTCGAACTGCTGACGCATTTCGAGATCATGGGTTTTCCTGACCCCTCCCCCGAGTGGTTCGT
>Ga0272448_1006577_pt1 | contig 12516 bp, 8 predicted proteins | sample YNPCB0191_FD_202220 | JGI IMG/M metagenome (GOLD analysis project Ga0272448, IMG submission 202220) | Hot spring sediment microbial communities from Yellowstone National Park, WY, United States - YNP-CB-019-1 | ecosystem: Environmental > Aquatic > Thermal springs > Hot (42-90C) > Sediment... | reverse complement strand
TGGTGAAAAAGCAGAAACTATAGAAGAAGTGATAAAAGAATTTGGAAAGATTGCTTGTGAATACAAATACGATGGTGCACGCTGCATTTCTGGTTTAACTCCCATTTACGTAAAAGATAAAGGACTCATTTCTGTAAGAGACGTTAAGGTAGGCGATTACGTTCTCACACATACAGGGAGATTTAAAAAGGTTGTTGCGAAAATGAAAAGGAAAAAAAGAAAAAAGGAAAGGGTCTTCAGAATATTAACCTATCTTGGAAACGAATTTAAAATTACAGAAGGACATGAAATTTTAGTTAATTTGAAAGGAAATCTAGTTTGGTTACCTGTTGAAAAAATTCCCAAAGATGTAGAAGTCGTATTTCCAATTTCAAAAATTGGTTCCGAAAGCGTTCCTGAAAGGATGGTTCTTACTACTTTAGATGGATATAGGAAAGAATTCAAATTAAATAAAAATTTCTTTAGGTTTTTAGGCTTTTGGGTCGGTGACGGATACACTAACACATACAACAGAAACTTTAGAATAGGCCTTCAGTTCAACAGAGAGAAAGAAAAGAAACTGTGTAATTTTTACAAAAATATTATCCGAAATGAATTTGGAATTAAAAACATTTCCACCTATAACTTTCCCGGAGCTATTGATGTTTATTGGACGGACAAACCTTTCATGTTTTGGCTTTCCCATAATTTTAGACATAAAAGAAAAGGGTGGAAAGGCAAAACTATTCCCGATTGGCTCTTCGGTTTAGATAAAGAGAGATTCTTAGAATTTCTGCAAGGTTTAATCGAAGCTGACGGAAATGTATCTAAAAATGGTACAACTTACATTGTAACAAAAGAGAAAACTTTGGCTATGAAAGTTCAGCTTCTTGCACTTAAACATGGAAAAATAATTGGGATAAAAAAATTCAGAGTAAAGGGCAAAAATTATTATAAACTAGTAATACCCAAAACGAATGCTTATGCAAGAATCGATGGGAATAAAGTTTTTGTTAAATTATTAAGAAAGGAAGAAATAAAATATCCTGATCCTCGCTCAGTGTTCTACAATTTACAAGTTGAAGACGACGAAAGTTATTGTACAACCATGCTTACTTTGCATAATTGTCAAATTCACAAGAAAGGGGAAAAAATTTGGATTTTTACAAGAAGGTTAGAAGAAATTACCCCACAATTTCCAGATTTAGTTGAAATTTGTAAGAAAGGAATTTTAGCTGAAGAATGTGTGGTAGAAGGAGAAGCTTTGGCTATAAATTTAAAGACAGGGTCACCTTTACCATTTCAAGTTCTCTCTCAAAGAATTCATAGAAAATATGAAATAGAGAAAATGATAAAAGAGATTCCTGTACAACTCAATCTTTTTGATATAGTTTATCTTGAAGGAAAAGAACTTTTTGATAAACCATTTATAGAAAGGAGAAAAATTCTTGAAAAAATAGTAAAGGTAATTCCTGGAAAATTACAGCTTACAAAACAAATAATAACTGATGATGTTAAAGTAGCGGAAAAATTCTATAAAGAAGCTCTAGAAGCTAAACAAGAAGGTTTGATGTTAAAAGTTTTATCTTCACCTTATGTGTTTGGCAGACATGTTGGAGGCTGGTATAAGATAAAACCGATAATGGAAACTTTAGATTTGGTTATAGTTGGAGCAACTTGGGGTGAGGGTGCAAGGGCAAAATGGCTAACAAGCTTCGAGCTTGCTTGTAGAGATCCAGACACAGGAAAATTCTTGAGATGTGGGATGATGAGTACAGGCTTAACAGAAGAAGAATATAAACAAATGACAGAAATGCTTAAACCTTTGATAATCGAAGAAAAAGGAAAAAATGTGAAGGTAAGACCAAAAATTGTGATTGAAGTAGGATATCAAGAAATCCAGAAATCTCCAAATTATGAATCAGGTTTTGCTTTAAGATTTCCGAGATTTATAAGAGATAGGAGTGCAGATAAGTCGCCAGAAGAAGCTGATACTATAGATAGAGTTAAAGCACTTTTTGAAAGTCAAGGAAGGGCAGGCTAATTTTCTACAATAAGATAAAATTTTGAATATGCATTGAAAAATGAAAGAAACTTTAAATTCTTTTTTACTCTACAGTAATATATAAAACCTTAAATATTAAATCACTTAATAGTTAAAGCAGAGGTAGTTTGATGTTGGCATCTACTAAAACAATGGAAGCCTTGCGAAGTATAGGTTTGAATTTATACGAAAGGAAACTTTGGGTAGCCCTTTTAGCGAGAGGCACAAGTACTGCAGGTGAACTTTCAACTATAGCTAATGTACCAAGGTCAAGAAGCTATGATGTTTTGCAAAGCCTTGCTGAAAAAGGTTTTGTTGTTGTTCAATCAGGAAAGCCTTTGAAATATGTGGCAATTCCTCCAGAAGAAGCTTTGGAAAAAGCGAAGGCAAAGATAGAAGAAGAACTTAAAGAAAGGATGGAAAGAATAGATGAACTCAAATCTAGTCCAGTGATGAAGGAGCTTAATGAAATTTTTTCTCATGGCTTAAAAGTTGTTTCACCAGAAGAGATGACTGGAGCTTTAAAGGGAAGATACACTTTACAACAACAACTTGCTTCAATGTTTAGAGATGCAAACAAACAAATAGCAATTGTTACCACGCCTGAAGGTTTGATAGAACTAACGACAAATCATTTAGATACTTTGAAAAAAGCTAAGGAGAATGGTGTAAGCATAAAGATAGCGACAAGCGGAAAAGAAAAAATTACTGATGCCATAAAGGCTTTGAGTGGTATAGCAGAGGTAAGAGTTTTGGATGAAAAAGATGTTGACCTTGCAGGAAGATTTTGTATAGTAGATGATAAGCAGTTTGTTCTTTCTCTCACAGATTCGAAAGTTCACTCAACACAAGATTTGGCACTTTGGAGCAAGAGTGAACATGCAGCAGGAAATGTCCTTTCACCTTTGTTCAAACTAGTTTGGCAACACTCAAAACCTGTAAGTTAAATCGATTTAGTACCCCAAGGCACAAAAATAACTCTTTTTGAAAGCTCTCTTGGTATGTAAAGTCGTCTGAAAGGCATATCAAAAGTTTTTTCTTTTATTTCATTTAAAAATTCTTTCAATGTGTATTCTTCTCTATATTCTTTTTTAAGAGAAGATTTTTCTCTTATCACTACTGGGAACTTTTCAGATTTTATTTCTTTATCTCCAATAACAATTATGTAAGGAATCCAACTTCTTTTAGCTTCAAAAACTTTTTTTGGAACTGTTAAATCTCTATCATCAATTCCAACTCTTATATTCTCTTTTTCTAGTTTTTCTGCAATTTCTTCACATTTTTTCATGTGTTTTTCGCAACTGACTGGAATTAATCTTACTTGTTCAGGGGAAAGCCAAACAGGGAACATGGGAGCCTTACCATCTTGTTCCATCCATGCTCCAGTTTCAAGGATTGCAGCCATTGCTCTTTCTATACTTCCAAAAGAAGAAGCATGAATTATATATGGAACAGGTACTTTTTTTCCATCCCTGTTAGTAAATCTTATGTTGAACCTTTCACCGTTTTTAATATCCCACTGAACTGTTGATATTTGTAAATTGTTGCCATCAGGAAAAATTGCTTGGTATTCATTCTTGAAGGCATAGTAATGTGACATTTCTTTCATGAGCTTGAAAAATGCAGGGACTTTGATTTTTTTGATTATTTCTATTAAAAATTCTTTATATTTTTCATAAAACTCTTCAACAATTTCAAATCCCAAGACCCAATGTTCTTTAGCTATAGTTTCATCCATCAATTTTGCAAACAAAATTGAAAGTTCTTCATAAACTTTTTTTGCCTGTTCTTCATCTGAACAAAAAGCATGTTGGTCTGTCATCCAAAAATTTCTCACTCTCATCAATCCAGCAACTTCACCTTTTTGTTCTTTTCTGAAGCAAATAGCTTCTTCGTAAACCTTTACTGGCATGTTCTTGTAAGTGAAGTTTAACTTTTGAACAAATGGAAAAGCTCCAGGATCACTTGCAAACCTTAAGACAAGTGGAACTTCTTCTTCAACTTTGTAATCTCTTTCATGGAATTCTCCTTGAAGTTTTTGTATTTCTGGCACATCAGTCCTGTAAAGCAAGGGGTTTTGCATCTTCATTGCCCCCCAAGGTATTGCAATTTTGTTTAAAGCATAATCCATGATTAAATCCTTCATCAACACACCATTTGGATACCATTTCATATTTCCAACATCACTTTCAGGACAATAATCAACAAGCTCCAATTTTCTCATGAGTTCTATATGCTTTGGTTGTTTCATTTTTAGTGGCTTTCCTTCCAATTCATTTCTTACAAAAATTTTCAAGTATTCATACCTTTTTTCTTTTTTAGAAAATACTTGACATTCTTTCCAGTTTTCTTTTGTAACTTCATATTCTTTTCCATCAACATCAATAATCATGAAGCGATGAAACTTATCTTTCTTAACTTCAGGCACCTTTTTTTCCTTTTTTTCACCAGGAACAAAAATTTTTGACTGTTCAGCTAGAGGATGTCCTTTAACAGCATTAGTTATCCTTTTGTTCCAACCAAAAGGTGCTCTATAAGTTTCTAATCCCAATTCTTTAGAATAAGTCTCCATAGTTTTTAAAACCTTTAAAGCAGCATTTGGTTTTGCCGGTTTGTTGCTGAGATGAACAAAAGGGTAAATCAAAATTCTATTTATTTTCAATTTTTCCATGAACTCTTTTATTTCATCAATAGCTCTTTTAGCAACTTCTTCATCATCACCTTCTTCAACAGCAGTAAAAACTACCAAAACATCATTTAGCTTATAAATTTTCTTCTCAACATCTTCAGCTTGAGGAATTTCTTTTTTTATAGGTTCATATTCAATCCAATCTGAATGAGTTTGTAATATTCTCACAAAATCACCATAAATCTTTTTTCCTTTTCAAACCTATTAATTCTTTTAAAAAGAAGAGAAGATTTAAGCTTCTGTTTGGCACCCACCTTTCATTCTTATCTAAATAAATTAGATGAAATAAATTTAAATATTTGAATATAGCCCCGTCATCTAGCGGTCAAGGAATAGCTATAGTGTTTTAATGTCAAATAGAAAAGCAATTAAAATTCCATCAAAAAATGAAAAATTAGCCGAGTTTATAGGAATAATGTTGGGCGATGGAAATATTTTTATGAATAAAGATGTTGCGCAAATAAGAATAGCCGGCGATCGAAAAAGTGAAATGGAATTTATGATAAATTTTGTTAAACCTCTTATAATGGAACTCTTTAACATAGTTCCTAGGATAGTGCTTCACAAAGCTACCAATGAAGTATTCGTTGCTATTGAAAATAGAAATTTGGCAGAGTTTCTTTTATCAATAGGGCTAAGCGAAGGAAATAAAATTAAAAAACAGATTTCTATACCTTCTTGGATCAGAAATGATAAAACTTTACTGAAAGCATGTTTAAGAGGGTTGATTGATACAGATGGCAGTGTATTTCGAATGTCAAAAAAGGATTTCGACAATCCCCGTATAAGTTTTAAAAGTAATAGAACTAGGGTTTCACCCGTCAAGAATAATAATAAATCAAATATTTATTTCCAGGTTGAGCGATATAAAAAAATTTGAAGAAGCCATAGGATTTAATAACCCTAAACATAAAATAAGATTAAAGCAAATAGCCCCGTGGTGTAGCGAGGATTAATCCCTATAAGCCAAGCATACAAACTATGAGGTAGAAGCCTCTGGTCTTCGGAGAGAAAGCTTGGGACGCCAGTTCGAATCTGGCCGGGGCTACATAATCTCCTCAATTCCAAAAACCTTTTCACAATACCAACATCTAAGCTTAAGAGGATCTTTCTTTTCAACAACAAATTTACTTTTGGCCATTTCTTCAGAATTAGTTATACAGTTTTTATTTGGACAACTTGCCACATTTTCTATGACTTCAGGAAGTTCAACTTTTCTTTTTTCAGCAACTTCCCAATTTCTTATTATTGAAATAGTAGCATTTGGAGCAAAAAGCGCTATTTTATTTATTTCCTTTTCTCCTATCTCTTTATTTTCTACTTTAATCACATCTTTTCTTCCCAATTTCTTGCTGAAAGTGTTTATCAACAAAACAGTTCTTCCATCATGTTCATCAAGCTTCAAAATTTCAAAAATCTTTTTTCCTTTACCTGCTGGTATGTGATCAATAACAGTACCATTTTCTATATTTGTCACTATTCTTTGTTCACTCATTCACACACCAATGATAAAATTGCCATTCTAACAGGCAAGCCGAAATTGGCTTGTTCATAATATTTTGCAAATTTTGTTTCATCGATTTTTGAATCAATTTCAATTTCTTTTGGCAGGGGATGCAATATTATTAGATCTTCCTTTGCATTTTCCAAAAGATCCAAAGTTATCCTAAAATTCTTTTGAATTTTTTCTGCTTCAAAAACATCTAAAAAATTTTCTTTTTTTATTCCACAAACATACAAAACATCAGCTTCTTCAATTGCTGAAGCTATATTGTTTGTTTGAAAGATTTTAACACCAAATTTGTCTCTAACTTCTTCTATATTTTCCCAAGACATTTGTAATTCTGGTGGTGAGGCTAGTGTGATGTTTGCTTTGAAAATTCCTAGAGCATAAAACAGAGATTTCATCACAGCATTATATTTTAAGTCACCAACTAAGCTTACATTTAGATTTTCTATTTTACCTTTCAATTTTCTAATCGTGAACAAATCAATTAATGTTTGGGTAGGATGTTGATTTGAACCATCACCTGCATTGATCACAGGTTTTTTTGAAATTTCTGCAGCCAGCCTTGCAGAACCTTCTCTAGGATGTCTTAAGAGTATGACATCACAATAATTTTCAATCATCTTTATTTTATCCACCAAATTTTTTACTGTTGTGGAATATTCAATTTCTATCACACTTCCTCCAAGCTTTTGCATGGCAGCACTGAAAGAAAGTCTTGTTTTTGTACTTGGTTCAAAAAATAAGCTTGCCAAGATTTTGTTTTTCAAAGAATAAAGTGGTTCTTTTTTCTTCAGCTTATTTTCCATTTCTTCAGCTTTATCCAAAATGAGTTCTATCTCTTCTTTCTTTAAATCTCTTATTGAAATTATGCTTTTATTCTGTAAACTCAACATAATTCTCAATTCCATTTTTATGATAAAAATCTAATGCATCTGTTATTGCTTTAGCTTCTTGAAGGTTACTTACAACATGAACTTTGAATTCAACAGCTTTTCTCCTTATTTGATAATCATCATCCAAAACTTGGGTATTTATCACACCATTTGAAAATGGTATATTTATAACCATTTTAATGCTTTTGTTCATCAAATAGTCTAATATGTTTGGTCTTGGTTCACTAACTTTTCTTACAAAAATATTTTCTATTCCATATTTCTTCAGTTCTTCTGAAGTTTTTTCAGTAGCATAAATTTTCATATTTTTCCATACAAGCTTGTTTGCTATATCAATTATCTTACTCTTATCTTCACCTATTGAAATCAACACACCATCTCCAGGCTCTGGAAGATTTGTACCACTTGAGATTAAAGCTTTAACAAAAGCTTCTGTGAAAGTTTTACCAAAACCAGCAACTTCACCAGTTGACACCATTTCAACTCCAGTTACAGGGTCAACACCTTCCAATCTCATGAAAGAAAATTGTGGAGCTTTCACACCAAATATATTTGGCACATATTCACCATCTTTAATCCTTTTGCCAAGAATAGCATCAGCAGCAACTTGCATTAAGTTTATTCCTATTGTTTTGGAGACAAAAGGCATGCTCCTAGAAGCTCTCAAGTTGCACTCGATAACATAAACTTCACCATCTTTGACCAAATATTGAATGTTAAATGGGCCCTTTATCCTTAGAGACTTTGCTATTCTTCTTGTGTATTCCCTAATCCTGTTTTTTATAGCTTCACTTAAAGTAAGAGTTGGTATACTCATGATTGCATCCCCAGAATGTACACCAGCATTTTCTAAATGTTCTATTATTGCTCCGATCAAAACATTTTCACCATCAGAAACACAATCAACTTCAACTTCTCTAGCATTTGTCATGAATTTTGAAATCACAACAGGATACTCTCTTGAAACTTTAGCCGCTTTTGTCAAATATTCTTTCAATTGAGATTCGTTTGTGGCAACATTCATCGCAGAACCTGAAAGAACATAAGATGGTCTTATCAAAACAGGATACCCAATTTTTTCAGCAAGTTCTTTTGCTTTTTCTATATTTTCAACCTTTCCCCACTTTGGCTGTTTGATTCCAAGTTCATCTAAAAGCTTACTGAATTTAGACCTATCTTCTGCTCTATCTATGTCTTCAGCAGAAGTCCCGATTATTTTTACCCCATTCTTAACAAGCTTAAGTGCTAAATTGTTTGGTATTTGTCCCCCAACACTAACAACAATTCCTTCTGGCTCTTCTTTTTCATAAATGTCTAAAACCCTTTCTAAGGTCAACTCTTCAAAATAAAGCTTATCCATTACATCAAAATCTGTTGAAACAGTTTCTGGGTTGCAGTTCACCATTATGCTTTCATTAAACCCTCTTTCTTTCAAAGCCCAAGCCATGTTAACACAGCACCAATCAAATTCTACACTTGAACCAATCCTGTAGCAGCCAGAACCAAGCACGATAACTTTTTTCTTCTTTTCAAGGCTTATGTCATCAAAATCACCATTGTATGTTAAGTAAAGGTAATTTGTAGCGGCAGGCCATTCTGCAGCCAAAGTATCTATTTGCTTAACCACTGGCAATATCCTAAAAGATTTTCTCAACTTTCTTATTTCATTTTCTTCTTTACCTTTCAACTTTGCAATTTTTTTGTCTGAAAAACCAAGTTTCTTTGCTTTTTTCAAAATTTCTTCGTTTAATTCTTTGTTTTTAATCTCTTTTTCAAAATCAACAATATTTCTGATTTTGTACAAGAACCAAAGATCTATTCCACTTAGATTGTAAATTTCTTCTTCACTTATGCCTAGCATAATTGCTTTTACTATGTAGAAAAGTCTTTGGTCAGTTGGATTTTCAATCTCTTTTTTCACTTTTTCAATATCATTTTCCAAATCTTCAACATCAGTGAGCTCTCTATCAATGTCAAGCATTCTTACAGCTTTTTGTAAAGCTTCTTCAAAACTTCTCCCTATCGCCATAACCTCACCAACAGATTTCATTTGTGTTCCAATTCTCCTAGAAGCGTTTTTGAATTTTTGTAAGTCCCATCTCGGAATTTTTACAACTATGTAGTCTAAAGCTGGCTCAAAAAAGGCTGTCGTCACATTTGTGACTTTGTTCAAAAGTTCAGGTAAAGTGTAACCTATTGCAAGTTTTGCCGCTATGTAAGCAATAGGATAGCCTGTAGCTTTTGATGCAAGGGCAGAACTTCTTGATAAACGTGAGTTCACTTCTATAATTTTAAACTCTTCACTCTTCGGATTAAGGGCGAACTGTATGTTGCACTCACCAATTATTCCAAGAGCACGAATTACCTTAAAACTTGCCATCCTGAGCAAATGATATTCTCTATTCGTTAAAGTTTGAGAAGGAGCTACAACAATGCTTTCACCTGTATGTATACCCATAGGGTCAAAATTCTCCATGTTGCAAACTATTAGACAATTGTCTTCACAATCTCTCATCACTTCATATTCCACTTCTTTCCATTTTCCTAAGTATTCTTCGATTAATACTTGTTTTATCCTACTGTGAACAAGACCTCTGGAAACAATTTCTTTCAATTCTTCTTCATTTCTTGCTACCCCAGAGCCTTGACCGCCTAAAGTGTAAGCTACTCTAACCATTACAGGATATCCTATTTCTTTAGCAACTTTCATCGCTTCTTCTATGCTATTAGCTTTTCCACTCCTTGGCACAGGCAAATTGTTTTTGATTAAAACATTCTTGAATTTTTCTCTATCATCTGCAAGCTCAATTGCTTCTATACCAGTACCCAAAACCTTTACATTGAATTTTTCCAAGATTCCTTTTTCATGCAACTCTACACCACAATTCAAAGCAGTTTGGCCACCAAAAGTCAAAAGGATTCCATCAGGTCTTTCTTTTTCTATAACTTTTTCAATAAATTCTGGGGTTATTGGTAAGAAGTAAACTTTATCAACAAATCTTTCATCAGTTTGAATTGTTGCCACATTTGGATTTACCAAAATTACTTTTATGCCTTCTTCTCTCAAAGCCTTAATTGCTTGAGCTCCAGAGTAATCAAATTCACCAGCTTCACCAATTTTTATCGCACCACTACCTAAAATCAAAACTTTTTTTATACTTTCATCTCTTGGCATTCTTGACCTCCTTCATGAACAAATCAAACAAGAATTCTGTTTCATATGGACCAGGAGAAGCCTCTGGATGGAATTGTGTGGCAAAAATTGGTTTGCTTTTATGTTTAATTCCTTCAACAGTTTTATCGTTAGCATTCAAAAACCAAATATTAAAATCAGTACCTTCTAAACTTTTTGGCTCAATTGCATAACCATGATTTTGGCTTGTTATGTAGCATTTCCTTGTTAATAAATCAATAACTGGATGGTTCGAGCCCCTATGACCAAATTTAAGTTTATAAGTATCAGCAGAAGCAGCCAGAGCTAAAATTTGACACCCAAGACAAACTCCCATCATCGGCAATCCAACTTCAATCAAGTTTCTAGCAGTTTCAATAGTTTCTTCATATTTTTTTGGATTTCCAGGACCATTTGATATTACTATACCAGAAGGTTCAAACTCAAGGATTTTATCAACAGGATAATCAATAGGTACCCTTATCACATCACACTTTCTTTTTAACAAATTTCTTAATATACCAAATTTTACTCCACAATCAATCAAAACAATTTTTGTTGAATTCCCATTTTCATAAATTATTGGTTTTTCAATACTGACTTCTTTGGCTAAATTCCTTTCATTAGGATCTTCTATTTTTTTAACTTTTTCCTTTATTTCTTCCAAATCAATTTTTTCACCAACTTTAAGGATTCCAAGCATTACTCCCTTGACCCTTAGCTTTTTCGTAAGTTCTCTTGTATCTATTCCCTCAATCCCAGGAATTTTTTGTTCTTTCAGCCAATCATCTAAACTTTTTTGGTTTGACCAATGGCTTGGGTGTTTTGTTAAAGAATGAACAACATAACCATTAACTTGCACGCGTTGAGATTCAAAATGTAAAGGAATGCCAAATTCATCTGTTATAGAAAAAGGAGGGATACCATAATTTCCGATTAAGATCCAAGTCTGGACAAGGATTTGACCATGATAAGAAGGGTCAGTTAGAGACTCAGTATAACCAACCATGCTTGTATTAAAGACAATTTCACCAGAAACTTCGCAAGGATGACCAAAACCAGTACCTTTAAATATTGTTCCATCTTCTAGTGCTAAAACAGCTTCTGACAAAACCCAACCCAAAATTGGTTTAGCTAATTTAAAAAATTTTTTATACTCAAGAATATAAAAGAAAAAGAATTAAAGCTTTACTTACTTTTTCTGAATTTCTTTCACTTTTTCGCTTAAGAATTTTATCCTGTTTTGCAAGAATCTTGCTTGTTTAATAGTCCTTGCTGCAAATAAAGCCTGCTTAGCTTCGTAGAGCTGTTCTTCCCAAAATCTCAATTCTTCTTTATTTCCGTTCATATGTTACTATATAGTAGTACTAATATATAAACTTTACTATTTTAAAGTAGTAAATATTTTTCTATTGAATAGGAGTCAAAATTTAAGGTTTTCCTTTCATTCAAATTTATCTTTTTCATTCCACATTCTTTAAATATGGTAGATTATTCTAAGATTCTGAAAAATGTTTTGAAAAAAATCAAGCCTTCTCCTGAAGAGAGAAAAAAACTTAATTCTGTTATCAGAAAATGTCTGAAAGTTGCTAAAAAAGAGGCAAAGAAGTTTAAGGCAAAACCGATGATAGCAGGCAGCGTCACAAGAGACACTTGGCTTCCTGGTAAGAAAGAATTTGATGTTTTCATCTTATTTCCTCCTACCATGAACATTAAACAGCTAGAGAAAAAAGGACTTGAAGTGGGAAAGAGAATAATGAAAGAGCTTAAAGGAAGCTTTAGAATAGAATATGCTCAACATCCGTATGTTTCTGGAAATGTTGAGGGAATAGAAATAGATATAGTACCTTGCTTTAATGTTAACAGTACAGAAAATTTGAAGTCAGCTGTTGACAGAACTCCTTTTCACGTCAAATATTTACAAAAAAATTTACCTTTAAAGCTTTCGGATCAAGTAAGGCTTTTGAAGCAATTTTTGACAGCAAATAAGCTTTATGGAGCAGATGCTAAAACAGAAGGGTTTTCAGGCTATGTTTGTGAGCTTTTGACTATTAAGTACAAAAGTTTTTTGAATGTTTTGAAGCAAGCTTTGAATTGGAAACCGGGTGAAATAATAGACTTAGAAAAATTTTACAAGAAAGAAGATTTTTTCAAGTTAAGGAAAATGTTTTTCAAACAAGTTTTAATCTTGATTGACCCTACTGATAAGAATAGGAATACTGCAGCAGC
>Ga0272448_1006576_pt1 | contig 12516 bp, 5 predicted proteins | sample YNPCB0191_FD_202220 | JGI IMG/M metagenome (GOLD analysis project Ga0272448, IMG submission 202220) | Hot spring sediment microbial communities from Yellowstone National Park, WY, United States - YNP-CB-019-1 | ecosystem: Environmental > Aquatic > Thermal springs > Hot (42-90C) > Sediment... | reverse complement strand
AGATTTAATCGCACTATTCAAGAAGAATTTATTGATTACCATTCTTTCTTGCTCTTAGATCCCGATGAATTCAACCGGAAGCTCATTGACTATCTTATTTTTTACAATACTCAAAGGGTCCACTGCGCTTTTCAAAATAAACTTTCTCCAGTACAATTTATAATGACGCTACCACCAAAACAATTATCAACTGATTTGCCTCAGGAGTCCAAAATAGGGTTGCATTATACAAAATCTTTATTATTTTAATTTTTTTACTATTATAATTAATAGGAAAATGCGGGTGTCGTATATTGGCTGTTACCCGATCCTTCTAAGGCCATGAGATAGGTTCGGTTCTTATCACTCGCTCCACAATCAAAACTCAGAAAATTTAATTCCTATTTTTAAAAATTAGATATTGATTATAAAAAAATCAAAATAATTTGTTCGCCAAATTAATATTTTATTTTTGATTATCGCTTTATTTTAAAATTAAATAAGTAATTTCTTTTTTTCTTTTCTCTAAAACATCTTTTGTTTTTGCTTCCACGTTTAATCTTAAAAGGTTTTCAGTATTAGATGGTCTTAAATTAAACCACCAATCATCAAACTCTAAAGTTAAACCATCAATTTTAACTATTTTTCTTGCAATTTTTTTGTAGTATTTTTCAATTTTTTCAATTCTTTCCTTTTTATTTTTTACCTCAAAATTAAGCTCGCCGCTCTGAAAATAAACCTTAAACGGCTTAATAATTTCTGAAAAAGGCATTTCTTTTTCCGTAATAATTTTTAAAATTTTTAAAATAACCAAAATGGGCGCCTCAAAAAAACCAATTTCTCTGAAAAAATAGTGGCCAGAAAGTTCGCCCGCAAAAAGAATATTTTCTTTTTTCATTTTTTCTTTAATAAGAGAGTGGCCAGCCCTGCCCAAAACAGGTACGCCCCTGTTTTTTAAAATTGTTTCCTTAACAATCCAACTAGAACGAACCTCATACAAAATTTTTTCTCTTGATTTTTCTTTTAACAAGTTTTCAGCCACCAAGGCTGTAATAAAATCGCCCCGTACCACCTCGCCTTTTTCATCAACAAAAACAACCCTATCGCCATCGCCATCTAAAGCAATACCCAAATTAGCTTTTTTGTTTTTTATTTCTTTAATTAAGTATTTTAAATTTTCTTTTAAAAGAGGGTTTGGTTGATGGTTAGGAAAATTACCATTTAGTCGTGAAAAAAGATGAAAAACTTGGCAAGGCACTTTTTTAAAAAGAACTCTCATATCTAACCCTGAAACTGAATTTGCTGTATCTAAAACGATTTTAAATTTCTTTAAATTATTAAAGTTCTTAAAACCGGCTATTTTAAAATTAAAATTAATATAATCTTCAAGAAAATCTTTTCTAATTATCTCTTTTTTTTGAAAAAATCTTTCGTCAAAATTTTCTTTTTCAATAATTCCTTTTATTTCTTTTAATCCACTTTCAAAAGAAATAGGAACAGCTCTTTTTCTTACCATTTTGAAACCATTATAATCGCCAGAATTGTGACTAGCGGTAATTTGAATGCCGCCATCAGCCAAAGATTTTAAAACAGAAAAATAAAATCTTGGCGTTGAGGTCAAGCCAATATCAATCACGCTCCCACCGCTAATTAAAATCCCTTTTGTTAAAAATTTATAAAGATTTTTGGAAGAAATACGATTATCTCTACCAATTAAAACTTGAGGTTTTTTTTTATTTAGAAATTTGACAAAAGCCCGACCAAGCAAAAAAGCCGTTTCGTTATTAAGCTCTTTGGGATAAATTCCTCTAATATCATATGTCCTAAAAATTTCTGAATTAATTTTCGCCATTTTTGTTTAAAATATAGTTTATTATTAAATTATACTAAATTTTTCTAAAAATTAAAAAAAATTTATTTACAACACCACAAGATCAAAAACATATTGGAAAACTCTAAGGTTTAAAACCTATGGAGTTTTTTAATTATCAACATTGTAAATATACTGGTATTAGAGGATTTATAACTATCTATAATGATGGTTTAAGATATCGGTATATGCTCACAGAAAAAGCCAAAGAAAAGGCCAAAATCTTGATCTTTTGGAAAAAGCATGGCCTTGAGGCAACCTTAGATGCTTTCCTGGTAAAAAGGTCAACTCTTTATCTTTGGAAACAAATCTGGGAAAAAGCAGGGAAAAAGATAGAGGCGCTTAATGAAAAACTCAGAGTGCCGCGTACCAAAAGAAAAAGAATCTGGCCTTATGAAGTTATAGCTGAGATTAAACGTTTGCGGGAAATTTATCCAAATTTAGGCGAAAAGAAAATATACCCATTGCTTTTAAAATTCTGCCAATCTAATGATTTTCAATGTCCTAAACCGATAACCATCGGAAGAATTATTAAAGATTGCGGTGGTTTAAGGGTTTTTCCTCAAAAAGTGTCTCATTTTGGCAAGATAAAGAAAGCTAATCGTCAAAAAGTATTGAGAAAACCTAAGGATTTCAATCCAGAATACGCGGGACATCTGGTAGCCCTAGATACCGTGGAAAGATTTGTTAATGGCTGCCGGCGATACATTATCACTTTTGAAGATATTTATACCAGATTTGGCTTTGCCTGGACAACTAAGTCTCATGCTTCTTTAGCAGCTAAAGAGTTCTTTGGTTTGTGTTTAAAAGTTTTTCCGTTTCCTTTTGAATTTCAGTATGTTTTAACAGATAATGGATCAGAATTCAAAAAGCATTTTTCTGAGAAATTAAAGGAACTTCATTTGATTCATTATCATACCTATCCCAAAACTCCGAAAATGAACGCTCATCTTGAAAGATTTAACAAGACAATCCAGGATGAGTTCGTTGATTTTAACAGCTATCTTTTACTAAATCCTGATGATTTTAACCGTAAACTTATTGATTATTTAATTTTCTACAATACTGAAAGGGTTCACCATGCTTTTCAAAACAAACTTTCTCCGATACAATTTATGATGACAATACAACCAAGGTCGTTGCCAATTAAATTGCCCATGGAGTCCAAAATAGGGTGTGGTTATACAAACTATTGACAAATTTTTTTAAAAGAGTAAAATCTAAAATTAGATTATTATTGAGGTTGTTTTTGGATTTACTAATTTGATTAAAACTAAATACTAAACAATTAAATAAATTAAAATTGCCCTAAAAAAAAGAGCTAATTTAGGGTTTTTATAATTTTATTTAAATTATGAAAATTAAAAATTTTAGTAAATCTAAAGTTTCTTTGAATCTACCCTATTTAATCGGCATTCAAAAAGAAAGTTGGGAAAGATTTTGGAAAGAAGATTTAAAAGAACTTTTTGAAGAAATTTCACCAATCAGAGATTACTCAAAAAAAGATTTAGAGTTGTGGTTTTTAGATTATAAACTGGGAGAATCAAAATATAGCAACGATTACGAGGCAAAGATGAATAATGATTCTTATGAAGCGCCTTTGCGAGTAAAAACAAGGCTTGTTAATCTAAAAACCAAAGAAGTAAAAGAGCAAGAAGTTTTTTTATGCGATTTTCCCTTAATGACAGAAAGAGGAACTTTTATTGTTAATGGGGTAGAAAGAGTTGCTATTTCTCAGTTAATTCGTTCTCCGGGCCCTTTTTTCTCTTGTCAGGTTGTTGCCGGGAAAAGTTATTTTGGTGGTAAGCTTATTCCCAGCAGAGGAGCTTGGTTGGAATTTGAAACGGAATTAACTGGCGTAATTACTGTTAAAATCGACCGGAAAAGAAAAGTGCCAGTAACTACTTTATTGCGCGCTTTTGGTATAGAAAAAGAGGAAGCAATAAAAGAGCTTTTTCAAGATATTAATAAAGGTGAAATTAATTATATTGAAGAAACCTTAAAGAAAGAAAAATCAAAAACAGTTGAAGAGGCGCTTATTGAAATTTACCGAATTTTAAAACCTGATGAAATGGCTACCGCTGATACAGCAAAAGAATTTTTAAAGAGTGTGTTTTTTAATTTTGAAAGATACGATCTTTCCAAGGTTGGTCGTTGGCGAATTTGGCAAAGATTGCCAGAAACACAAAAAAACGAAAGCAAAAAACATAGATCGCAGGCTGAAATTTCGAAAACACAAGAAGAAATATCTATAGAAGATAGGGTTTTAAAGCCAGAAGATGTGATTGCGGTGGTTCGGGAGATTATCAGATTAAATAATACTTCAGGCGCAAAGCCAGACCAAATTGATCATTTAGGAAACAGAAGGGTAAGAACCTTAAATGAAATTTTACAAAAAAAAGTAAGAACGGGTTTGACCCGGATGGAAAGAGTTATTAAAGACAGAATGTCTACTTTAGATATTAATACGGTTACTCCTCTCCAGTTAATAAATCCACGATTGGTAATGGCAGCAGTAAAAGAATTCTTTGTTTCTTCTCAAATTGCTCAATTTATGGATAATGAAAATCCTTTGGCTGAACTAGAACATAAAAGAAGATTATCGGCTACTGGACCGGGTGGCTTGACGAGAGAAAGGGCAAGTTTTGAGGTAAGAGATGTTCAACCTTCTCATTATGGAAGAATTTGCCCTATTCAAACGCCTGAAGGTCCTAATGTGGGGCTTGTTTCCCACTTGGCTTCTTTTGCCAAAATTAATCGTTATGGATTTCTTGAGACGCCTTATTTTAAGGTAGAAAAAGGAAGGGTGACTTCAGAAATTAAATATTTAACCGCTAATGAGGAAGAAAAATACAATATTGCTCACGCAGGCATACCTATTGATGAAAAAGGTAATATTTTGGTTAATAAGGTAGATGCCAGGGTAAAGGGAGAACCAGGAGTAATTGAGAAAGAAAAAATTGACTTTATTGATGTTTCTTCTCAACAATCAATTTCTATTAGTACTTCTTTGATTCCCTTTTTACAAAACGATGATGCCAATCGAGCGTTGATGGGTTCTAATATGCAACGTCAAGTTACTCCTCTTGTTATACCAGAGCCTCCTTTGGTTTGCACTGGGGTTGAGGAAAAAGTAGCGCGAGATTCGGGGCAAATAATTTTAGCCGAAGAAGATGGCATTGTTACAGAAGTAGATGCTAGTCACATTGTAATTAAGTCAAAAAATAGTCAAAAAACAAGAACCTATCAATTAAAAAACTTTGTAAGAACGAATCAATATACTTGTTTGCACCAAAAACCAATTATTAAAAAGGGCCAAAGGGTAAAAAAAGGCGATGTTTTAACTGATGGCGGAGCGATTGTTGAAGGAAAATTATCCTTAGGGAGAAATGTTTTGGTTGCTTTTTTGCCTTGGCGAGGCGGGAATTTTGAAGATGCTATTTTGATTTCTGAAAGATTAGTTAAAGAAGATTTTTTTACCTCCATTCATATTGAAAATTTTATGTGTGATGTAAGAGAGACAAAATTAGGACCAGAAGTTACTACTTATGACATTCCCAATGTTTCAGAAGAAAAATTAAAAGATTTAGACGAGGAAGGAATTGTGCGGATTGGAGCTGAAGTAAAGCCCAATGATATTTTAGTTGGAAAAATTTCACCAAAAGGAGAGGCGGATTTGACCGCTGAAGAAAGATTGTTAAGGGCAATTTTTGGTGAAAAGGCAAAAGATGTGAAAGATACATCGTTATTAATGGAGCATGGCAAAAGAGGGAGAGTTGTTGGAGTAAAAATTTTTTCTAGAGATTTAGGTCATAAACTAGAACCAGGAGTAATAAAAAGAATTCAAATAGAAGTAGCTTCTATGAGAAAAGTGGAAGCCGGAGATAAATTGGCTGGCCGTCATGGAAACAAGGGAGTAATTTCAAAAATATTACCCGAGGAGGAAATGCCATTTTTGGAAGATGGAACACCTGTTGATATTATTTTAAATCCTTTGAGTATTGTTTCTAGAATGAATCTTGGCCAAGTACTAGAAACACATTTAGGTTTAGCTGCTAAGAAATTGAATTATATTGCTGTTTCGCCAGCTTTAGCAGGAGCGACTGAAAATGATATTAAAGAAGAATTAAAAAAAGCCGGTTTGCCAGAAGACGGGAAAATGATTTTGTATGACGGAAGAACGGGTTTGCCATTTTCAGAAAAGGTGACTGTTGGTTATATTTATATGATGAAGCTAATTCATATGGTGGAAGACAAAATTCATATGCGCTCAATTGGACCTTATTCTTTAATTACTCAACAACCTTTGGGAGGGAAGGCTCAATTTGGTGGACAACGTTTTGGCGAAATGGAAGTATGGGCTTTGGAAGGTTATGGAGCTGCTTACATCCTCCAAGAAATGCTTACTGTAAAGTCTGATGATATTGTGGGTCGGGCAGCTACCTATGAATCAATTTTGAAAGGAGAAGAGATTAAAACTCCAAACATTCCTGCATCTTTTAATTTATTAGTAAATGAATTAAAATCTTTGGGTTTAAGCGTAGAAGTAAAAGAAAAACCTAAACCAACTAACAACTGATAACTAACAACTGACGATAATTGCAAGTTGTTAGTGTAAGTTGCAAGGTTGTAATTATTTTATGAGAGTTCAAGACATTGAAGCTATTAGAATAAAACTTGCTTCACCAGAAGATATTTTGTCTTGGTCTCATGGTGAAGTAACAAAATCAGAAACGATTAATTATCGGACACAAAGAGCAGAAAAAGATGGTCTTTTTTGTGAGAAAATTTTTGGACCAGAAAAAGATTACGAATGTCATTGCGGAAAATACAAAAGAATAAGATATAAAGGCATTGTCTGTGATCGTTGCGGAGTAGAAGTAACAAAGGCTGCTGTTAGGCGAGAACGGATGGGCCATATTAAATTAGCCAGTCCGGTTTCTCATATATGGTTTTTAAGGGGAATTCCTTCAAGAATAGGAATGATTTTAGATTTGCCCATGCAGCAGTTAGAAAAAGTTATTTATTTTGCTGCCTATATTATTACTAGTGTTAAAGAAGAGGTAAAAAAGAAAATTTTAGAAGAAATTGAAAGAGAATATGAAAGCAAAGTAAAGAGCGCCAAATCTACTATTAAAAATAAGAAAGAATTAATTAAAAATTTAGACGATTTAAAAATTGCCAAAGAAAAAGCCAAAGAAGAAATTCTAAACCTTAAGCCTTTAAGAGTTTTATCTGAAATTGAATATCATAATTTATCTTTAAAATATGCCGAGGTTTTTGAGGCTGGTACTGGAGCCGAAACACTTCGAAAAATTTTCGAAAAAATTGATCTTAAAGAAGAAATTAACAAATTAAAAAAACAAATTGAAAGCGCTCGAGAAGACGATGTTCAGAATAAAAGAAAACTTTTAGCAAGGATAAGGTTGTTTCAATCAATGGAAAAAGCTAGGGTAAGGCCAGAGTGGATGTTTTTGACAGTTTTGCCTGTGTTGCCGCCCGATTTAAGACCAATGGTTCAATTAGATGGAGGAAGATATGCCTCTTCTGATTTAAACGATCTTTATCGCCGAGTAATTAACAGAAATAATCGATTGAAATATTTATTAGAAATTAATGCCCCCAGTGTTATTATTCGCAATGAAAAAAGAATGCTTCAGGAAGCAGTAGATGCTTTAATTGATAACGGAATGAGGAAGGGCCAAACAACACAAGCCAGCACAGGTGGAAGGCGTCTTTTAAAATCTTTGGCAGATATTTTAGAAGGAAAACAAGGAAGATTTAGGCAAAATCTTTTAGGTAAAAGAGTTGATTATTCTGGTCGATCAGTAATTGTGGTTGGTCCAGAATTAAAATTTTATCAATGTGGTTTGCCGAAAACAATGGCTTTAGAGCTGTTTAAACCTTTTGTCATTAGAAAAATTTTAGAAAGAGAATTGGCTTTTAATGTAAGAGGTGCTTCAAGATTAATTGAACAGGAAACTGATGAGGTCTGGGCAATTTTAGAAGAGGTAGTTAAAGAAAGAGTAGTTCTATTAAATCGAGCTCCAACCTTACATCGGTTAGGCATTCAAGCTTTTCAGCCAATTTTAATAGAAGGCAGGGCGATTCAAGTTCACCCAATGGTCTGTAAAGCATTTAATGCGGATTTTGATGGTGATCAAATGGCTGTTCATTTACCTATTTCTAATCTTGCCCAGAAAGAAGGTAAAGAGATTATGCTTTCTTCGTTAAATTTGCTCAAACCGGCGGTAGGTACTCCTATTGTAACTGTTTATCAAGATATTATTTTAGGATGTTATTGGTTAACAAAAACAAAGCCGGGAGTGAAAGGAGAAGGAAGTTTTTTTGGCTCTCCAGAAGAAGCTTTATTAGCTTTTGATTTTAATCAAATAGATTTAAAGGCAAATATTAAAGTAAGGAATTTAAAATCGTCATCCAAAAAGCAAGCAAATGAGTTTTTAGAAACCAGTGTAGGGAGAATTATTTTTAACGAAGCCTTGCCAGAAGATTTTCCTTTTCAAAATAGCGAAATTAAAGTAAAGGTATTAGAAAAAATTATAAGAGAAATTATTGAAAAGTATCCCAAAGAAAAAGTAGTGGAAACATTAGACAAGATTAAAGAATTAGGTTTTGAATATTCTACCCGTTCAGGATTTTCTTGGGGCATAGATGATTTAAGTATTCCTCCGGAAAAGAAAAAAATTATTGCTGAAGCCGAAGAAAAGGTGAAAGAGGTGGAAAATTATTTTAAAAAAGGATTTTTATCGCACGAGGAAAAAAGAGATCAGATAATTCAAATATGGGCAAAAGCGAAATCTGAAATAGAAAAACTTGTGCCAAAAACTTTGCCAGAGTACGGCGCTGTTTTCTCTTTTATTGATGCAGGCGCTAAGGGCTCTTGGTCTCAGACTGTTCAGATGGCTGGAATGAAAGGTTTGGTTACTAATCCGATGGGTGAGACAATTGAATTACCGGTGAAAAGTTGTTTTAAAGAGGGTTTTGATATTTTGGAGTATTTTATTTCAACGCATGGCGCTAGAAAGGGAACCGTTGACACAGCCTTGAGAACTTCAACCGCTGGTTATTTAACTAGAAGGTTGGTTGATGTTGCTCATGAAGTTATTATTTGGCAAGAAGATTGTGGTGATGAAAAAGGAATAGAAATTTCAATTAAGGAAGCTGAAGAAATTGGACATAACCCTCTTTTTAAGATTATTGGTCGAGTAGTTTTAGAAGATATAAAATCAACTAAAGATAAATCAAGTAATAAAGAAGAAATTATCGTTAAAAAGGGCGAAATTATCGATTGGAAAATTGCTGAAAAAATTATTGATTGTAAAATTGAAAAAATAAAAGTTCGTTCTCCTTTATCTTGTAAATCAATAAGAGGCATTTGCCAAAAATGTTACGGTTGGGATTTAGGTTCTAACCAATTAATAAAATTAGGCGAAGCGGTTGGTATTGTGGCTGCTCAAGCAATTGGTGAGCCAGGCACTCAGTTAACAATGAGAACATTTCATTTAGGCGGGGTGGCGGGAAGTGGAGACATTACTTCAGGGTTACCTCGTGTTCAAGAAATTTTTGAAGCAAGGGAGCCGGCAGGTAAAGCTTTTATTTCGCCAGTTAACGGAAAAGTTTTAGATATTAGTTCTTCTGGAATTATTAAAATAAAAGTAGACAATAAAGACGAAGAAAAGAGTATTATTAAAGGCAAGAAAAATAAAAACGATGAAAAAAATGATATTTTAGAATATCAGTTGCCTTTAAAAATGGCAGCTTGGGTTCAAGCCGGGCAAGAAATAAAAAAGGGCCAGCAGTTATGCGAGGGCAATGTGGACTTAAAAGAGATTTTTAAATTGTTAGGCAAAGAAAAAACCCAGCTTCATATAGTTAAAGAAATTCAAAAGATTTATGTTTCGCAAGGCGTTAATATTCATGATAAACATATTGAAATCATTGTAAGGCAAATGTTTTCTCGGGTAAAAATAAAAGATCCCGGCGATAGCCTGTTTACAACTGGAGAAGTTGTTGATCGAGCTAAATTTTTAGAGGAAAATTTATCTTTAAAAGAAAAAAATAAGAAACCAGCCAAGGGCGTTTCGCTTTTATTGGGTATCACCCAAGTAGCTTTAACGACAGACTCTTTTTTATCAGCCGCTTCTTTTCAAGAGACTTCGCGTGTCTTAATCAAGGCTGCCTTAGAGGGAAAGGAAGACAAGTTAAAAGGATTAAAAGAAAATGTTATTATTGGAAAGTTAATTCCTGTGGGCACTGGTTTTTCTAAACCAGAAAACATTAAAAGATTGGCAGAAGATGAAGAAGTGATATAATAAAAAAGGAAAATGGCGAAAAGCAAAAACAATAAAAAGAACCACAAAAATAATTCAAAAAACGGAAAGAAAGCAAATAATTTTTTTTTGCCAGAAAAAGCTAAAAACCTCATTAGTGGGGTAATAGTTGTTATTTTGGCTTTAATAGTAACTTTAAGCTTTTTTGAGTTATCTGGTCCAGCCGGTAAAATTATTAAAGAAGGGCTTTATTTTTTAATTGGCAGAACAATTTTTATTCTGCCTTTAATTTTTTTAATTGCGAGCTGGATATTTTTTAGCAGTTATTATAAAAAAATTTTCCCTTCAATTTTATTAGCTGTTTTAATTATTATTTTAGGAATATCATCTATTTTAGAAAATTTTGATCTTGGTAAAAAAAATGGTGGCTGGTTGGGTTATTTAATTGCTTGGCCTTTGTTTAAAATGTTTGATTTTTTAGCAACCCAAATTATCTTAACAGGAATAGTTTTAATTGGCTTTTTTATTTTTTGGCATCTATTAAAACAACCGGAAAAAGAAAAAACGCCAGAAGAAGAAGAAAAAAAAGGAGAAAGTATAAAAGAGCCTTCTTTTATCAAAAAGTTTTTTGCTCCTCGCTTTAAGATAAAAGAAATATCGCCTTCCGAGGGAAGCGCTAAGACAGAAAAAAATATACTCCCGGAATTAAAAAATAAACCAATTTTAGAAAAACCTGTTTTAGAGAAAATTCCTTTAACAATTAACTATAAATTGCCCCCTACTAATTTGCTTGAAAAAGATAAGGGCGGAGTTAATGCTGGAGACACAAAAATTAACGCCGCTATTATTAAAAAAACTTTACAAAATTTTGATATTCCAGTAGAAATGTCAGAGGTTAATATTGGGCCAACTGTTACTCAATATACCTTAAAACCGGCTGAGGGAATTAAACTTTCTAAAATTACTACATTAAGCAATGATTTAGCTTTAGCTTTAGCCAGTCATCCAATTAGAATTGAAGCTCCTATTCCAGGCAAATCATTAGTGGGCATTGAAGTACCGAACAAAACAAGGGCTCAGGTAAGATTAAGAGAATTAATAGAAGATGACAGATTTCAAAAATTATCTTCTCTTTTAACTTTAGCTTTGGGTAGAGATGTTTCTGGCGTTCCAGTATATGCTGATTTGGCTAAAATGCCTCACCTTTTAGTTGCCGGCTCTACTGGTACAGGAAAAACTATTTTTTTAAATAATTTAATGCTCTCTTTGTTATATAAAGGCTCGCCAGAAATTTTAAGATTTATTTTAGTTGATCCCAAGCGAGTAGAATTTCCAGTTTATAACGAACTGCCTCACTTGCTTTGTCCTGTTATTTTTGATGCTGCCAGGACAGTAAATGCTTTTAAATGGTTAATTAGCGAGATGGAAAGAAGATTTGATGTTTTATCAATGGCGAAAAGTCGAGATATTGTTAGTTATAATCAAAAAGCGAGTGAGACAGGAGAATTATTGCCTTATATTGTAGTCGTTGTTGACGAGCTGGCTGATTTAATGGCAGCGAAAGGCAGAGAAATTGAGGCGGGAATTGTTAGGTTGGCTCAAATGGCTCGAGCAGTAGGTATTCATTTAGTGGTGGCCACTCAAAGGCCATCCGTTGAAGTGATTACTGGTTTAATTAAGGCTAATATTACTTCTCGTATTACTTTTCAGGTTGCTTCACAAATAGATTCAAGAACAGTTTTAGATACGGCAGGCGCTGAAAAATTATTAGGGGCAGGCGATATGCTTTATTTGGCTGCCGAATTAGGGAAGCCAAAAAGAATTCAGGCAGCTTATGTTTCTGAAAAAGAAGTAAGAAAAGTAGTTGAGTATATTAATTCAAATATGAAATATCAGAAATCAGAGGTTGAAGAAGCGATCTTTAATAATAATTTGGCCGAAGATCTAGAAAAAAGTTTAGATTCAGCTGATTTAGAAATTGAATCTTTTTCCAACCAGAATGATCCATTATATGAAGAAGCAAAAAGAGTTGTTATTGAAGCAAAAAAGGCATCTGCTTCTCTTTTGCAGCGGCGATTAAGATTGGGCTATGCTAGAGCTGCTAGACTTTTAGATATGCTAGAAGAAAATGGAGTTGTGGGGCCAGCTGATGGTGCTAAACCAAGAGAAGTTTATTTTAAAGAAGAAAATCAAGAAGAACCAATCGAAATTGAACAAGAAGAATGGAAAAAGGTATAAAAGATTGTTTTGTATGCATAATGCAAGATGCATTTTGGACTCCATGAGACCATAACTTCGTGGAGTTTTTTAATCATCAACATTGTAAATATACTGGTATTAGAGGATTTATAACTATCTATAATGATGGTTTAAGAT
>Ga0272448_1006575_pt1 | contig 12519 bp, 9 predicted proteins | sample YNPCB0191_FD_202220 | JGI IMG/M metagenome (GOLD analysis project Ga0272448, IMG submission 202220) | Hot spring sediment microbial communities from Yellowstone National Park, WY, United States - YNP-CB-019-1 | ecosystem: Environmental > Aquatic > Thermal springs > Hot (42-90C) > Sediment... | reverse complement strand
CTCCTCCTGTGCTGGAAAACAAAGCGACCAGCAGCGCTGCCGTTAGTAGTAAACGCATTGGTTCCTCCCATCAATACAAGAGCATGCCAGCATTATACAACCCGTTGCGTCGAATATCCAGCCCCGCGTGCTCAAAGGCACCAGGCTGGATACTCCGGACACAGTCGAACCTCCTTGCTGGCAGGCACGCCGCGAACATGGTATATTGAAGGCGGATGCAGTTGCCTTTTTGCAGAGGAGGGCGGTTTTGCGTCATCTGTGGGCCTTCGTGATCGTTCTCGTTATGCTGTCGGCCTGCTGCGCAGGCGAGTCCGCGCGGCTGTGTCTCAAGTACGCCTCCTTTGATCCCGCCGTGAACGAACCGGTACTGCCTGCCGACCTGAAGGCGCAGCAGTCGCCGGGCATGACGGACTACTACCTCGTGCAGTTTCGTGGGCCGGTTAGAGACTCATGGAAGACGCAGCTTTCGGCGCTGAATGTTGATCTGGTTGATTACGTGCCGGAGTTTGCGTTTTTGGTGCGGATGACGCCGGACGCGGCAGCCGGTGTTCGCAAGCTCGACTGCGTCCGATGGGTTGGGCCGTATCACCCCGCGTATAAGATCAGTTCACGACTCAACGGGATAAAAAGGCCGACAAAGGTGAACGTGCAATTGTTCGGCGGCGAGAGCGGGAACGCTGTGCGCGCCGAGATCACAGGTGCCGGCGGAGATGTACGCTCCGCGTCGCCCGGCCATATAGAGGCGACCATTCCACCTGCGGCCATACCGGGCATCGCGCGGCGCAGGGAGGTCTACTACATCGAGCCGGTCGTGGAGCGTCGGCTGCTCAACAATGTCGCTCGCGGGTTGATGACTGTGCCGGACGTGTGGTCGTCCGTGGGACTCTATGGATCGGGGGAGATCGTGGCCGTGGCGGACACGGGTCTCGATACCGGAAATACCTCGACGCTTTCCGCGGACTTTGCCGGCAGATTGCTAAAGACCTATAACCTGGGGCGCAAGAAGAAGTGGGACGATCCCGACGGCCACGGCACGCATGTGTGCGGTTCCGTGTTGGGTAGCGGCGTCCTGTCGGGCAGCAACCCGGCACTGCATGACTACGTCGGCTCCTTTGCGGGCGTTGCGCCGGAGGCACAGCTTGTGATGCAGTCCGTTATGGATTCGTCGGGCGGGCTTGGTGGGCTGCCCTCGAATCTTAACGATCTTTTCGCTTCACCATATACCGACGGGGCGCGCGTGCATTCAAACAGTTGGGGCGCCGCGGTCTACGGCGACTACAATACGGACTCCCGCAATGTCGATATGTTCGTCTGGAACCACAAGGACATGATCATCCTCTTCGCAGCCGGCAACGAGGGAGTCGACGCCGATGCCAACGGCGTGATCGATCCTGATTCCATAGACAGCCCCGGCACGGCCAAGAACTGCGTGACCGTGGGTGCGAGCGAGAGCTACCGGCTTTCAGGCGGTGCTCAGGGCACCTACGGTACCTACTGGCCCTCCGACTACCCGGCAAACCCTATCTACAGCGATAGGATGAGCGACAACCCCTCCGGCGTGGTTGCCTTCAGCAGCCGCGGGCCGACCGATGACGGCAGAATCAAGCCGGACGTGCTTGCTCCCGGGACCAATATCGTTTCTTGCGCTTCGCATGCCTTAGGGTCCGGTTCCTTATGGGGGGCCTACAACTCGAACTACAACTACTGCGGCGGGACCAGCATGGCGACCCCGCTGGCGGCGGGCGCGGCGGCTCTAATTCGGCAGTATTATCGCACCCAGCGCGGTCACGTGCCCACTGCCGCCCTTGTTAAGGCCACGCTGATCAACGCCGCGAGCGATCTATATCCGGGCCAGTATGGCACCGGTGCCTACAAGGAAATACCATCCGCTCGGCCCAATAACGTGGAAGGATGGGGGCTGGTAAACCTGGCGCATCTGATTGCGCCTTCCTCTCCGCGCCTCCTTGAGTATGTTGACAACACTGCCGGGTTGTCGACAGGTGAGTCGGCAACATACGTTTACAACGTCACGGATTCCTCGGAGCCGGTGCGCGTCACGCTGGTCTGGACCGACTATCCTGCGTCAACCACGGCCTCCAAGAGCCTTGTCAACGATCTGGACCTGACCGTGACCCTGCCGAACGGAACCGTGCTTCGCGGCAATTGCACGACTGACCGTATCAACAACGTTGAAGGCGTGGACATAAACTCTGCTATGACAGGCAGCTACACCGTACGAGTCAGCGCTTACAATGTGCCCTATGGGCCGCAACCGTTCGCGTTCGTGTTCTCCGCCGGCGCCGCTCCTCCGCCGACCGCAGTCATCACGAGCCCGGCAGTCGGCACGGTTCTCGACGGACCCGTTACCATAAAGGGCACCGCATCGGGCGACGGATTCCAGGAGTATACTCTGGAATACGGCGTAGGTGCCGCGCCGACCACGTGGATACCCATCGGATTGCCGCATGCGAACCCCGTCGTGAATGGGATACTTGGTGTATGGGACGCGACCGCACTGGGTGACGGAGACTATACCGTTCGGCTCACCGCAACGGGGTCGGGCGGAAGTAGTAGGGTATCGGTTACTGTTCACGTGCTCAACACAAGCATCAGGGCGGCCAAGACCAATCCCGACGGCACGTCGATCACGCTCACAGGCAAGGTAGTGACGGCGGGACCGATGGAGTTACGTCAAGAGATGTATCTGGAGGAGCCTGACAGGACCTCAGGCATCAAGGCGGCTCTCTTAGCCTGGCAGAGTGACATTGCGATTGGGAGCATCGTCACCGTGTCCGGGGTGCTGGCGACGTCCGATGGAGAAAGGTATATCGCGAACCCAAGCGTGACGGTGACGGGATCAATGGGGCCGTAGTTGCGTGGCGCACCCGGCGCGACTCGAACGCGCGGCCTTCTGCTCCGGAGGCAGACGCTCTATCCACTGAGCTACGGGTGCGTGCGTTTCGATTATAGCACACGGGGGCGCTGTGTCAAGCTGCCCTTCGACGCGTCTGTTCAGTCTTGCGGGACAGAACTCCGCTAGCGCTGAGTAGACCGCCAACGAAGGTCGTATCGAAGCGCGGTGGAGCCTTGACCGCCCTTCGATACGCTTCGCACTCAGGGCTAGCGGGGTGGACATTCCCAGAAGACTGAACAGACACGCTTGTTGACACCGGCTGTGGGCGAGGATAGAATGCTGGTGTGGCGGAAGGAGGCCGTGGTGAACAAGGGCAGGGGATTCACGCTTATCGAGCTGTTGGTCGTTATCGCGATCGTAGCCATTCTTGCCGCCATACTCTTTCCCGTATTCATGAGGGCAAAGGAGAGCGCCAGGCGCACGCGGTGCATTTCCAACCTCAAGCAGGTGTATGCGGGGCTGTGCGCATACACTGACGACAACTGCGGCTACATGCCTCCCAGTCCTGCGCCTCGCGGTCCGTCGAACGACGGCTACAGCGGGTGGTCAAAGCAAGACAGCGGCTTTGGCTGCCTCTATCGCTATGTCCACAAAGGCGACATCTTTCTCTGCCCGAACTCCAGCGACAAGAAGTTTTCTAACGGCCAGTACGTCACGAGCAACGAGCCCACGTATACGGTCTATGCTCCAACCTACGCCAACCCAACCACTACATTCAGCGCCAGCTACCACTTCTGGCCGCACCTGTATGCCCAGCCCGGTCGCACGGGGCGACTGGATGCCGATTTGCGGGATCAGTCGATCGGTCTGTATCGATCCGGTTTCAACGCAACCGCGATCCGGCGTTGCGTCGAACTCGGCGGGCCGGTTGTGGACAACTTCCTGCACTACTACGATGCATCGAGCCGAAGGATGGGCGTGCTGTGCCTGGCGTTGAAGGGCCACGTCAAGTTCTTGCCGGCGGACGGGTATCCGTTCTATTAGATAATTCACGCTTCACGATAATTGACGCTTCACAGCGTGCCCGCACGTCATTTCACGCGAAGCGAGAAATCTGCTGTCTAGACGCGCGAAAAGCAGACTCCTTACTCCGTTCGGAATGACAAAATGCGGGTTTGCCGACGCAGACTTAGCGGATCTGTTCGTGTGGGTTGTAAACGGCCAGAGACCCCATCCAGGCAGCGGCGCAGACAGGGTGCTCGAGATCTTTGAATACTCCACCTTCCACAATATACCTAGCGGCCTGGTCGGCGTTGGCGGCCACAAACGGCACGCTCCTGCTCTCGAGGCGGTCGAGTTCATAGGTGCAGATGAAGTGACATGAGTTCTCTTCAAGCTCGAAGCTCGAAACCTCGACGGCGTCGATCCGGACGGTTCCGATGAACCCTACGCTCTCCGTGACCACACCTGCGATGCGAGGGGTGTTGAAATCGTCGCGCTCGTAGCCCATCTCGGTCAGAGCCTGCTGGATCGCCGCGTCCGGGTGGATGCCGGCTTCCAGCTTCTCGAAGATGGGGTCGGTATGAGCGCCGTTCGAGACGACCACCCCGTTTGAGGATACGCGGAGGCAGTTGTAGGCGATATACGGGTTGCGCCTCATGTCTTCGGGATCGAGCGGCTGGATCGCGACGCCGACGTCCGTGATGCGCGCGACGCGGTTGGGAAACGATCTCGAGGATACTCTATATGCGACAAACGGCCGGTCGGTCTTACCGACAGCCACGATGCGACCAACGTACACGATAGCCCTCCCGCGGAAGTTAGATGTCAGAAGTCGGAAGTCAGAGCCTGATACCAGGCAAAGTGTAGCATTCGCGGAGGGTTCGCGTCAATCTCCGGCCAGTTCAAGCGCGCGCATGCGGAACTCCATCGGCGGGCAGCAGTAGACGATGCGTAGACGGCCGGTGAGCCACAAATGGTCGCGCAGCCGCTTGACGGACTTGCTTTCGAGCGCGCAGTCGCCAAGCAGTATTACTCTGCCTTCGATGTCGGGGTTCACGTCGGGGTCCTTGCCGAAGACGAGCGTGATGGGATCGTTGGGATCGAGTATGCCGTTTTCGACGAGCCTGTCGATCCCCCGGCGGACGTAGTACTCGCAGCCTTTGCAGTAGTCGCCCGCGCGGATGCGCAGGCCGGGGAAGCGCGCCTCCGAGATTTCGATGTCCGGCCGCGCGAAAGGACGCCTGACATCGGCGACGGACGCGCCGACTACCTCGATGGCGTTGATGTCGCCGACTCCAAGCCCCTGCTCGTGCGCGAGGCGCGTGGTGTCGACCTCGAGATTGTCAAAGCCCATGACGGACTCCGCGACTGCATCAACCGCCACCGTATCCGTGCCCGATATGATGATTGCGGTCTCGACGGTGTTGCCCATGTCGGCGTGATCGCCCTCTTGGCCGCGAACGCCATCGATGACGGTGAGCGCGGGCCTATTGTAGCGAAGTATGTCGACCAGTTTCTGGGGTATGCGATGGTAGTCGTGCCCGAAGAGCTTGTCGGCATCGGATACCGTGCCGTGAAGGTTCTTGATGCCCAAGGTTGTTAAGGTTAAGCTGTGATTCTTTAACACCGGCACGTTGATCAGAACCTCGGCTTCGGCGATTGTTCGGGGCACGTGAGCTTCGGCAAGCACGAGCGCGTCGGGGTTCGAGAGCGTAACGAAATCGTCCTCTTCGAGAAAGACCATTTCGGCGCCGTTTTCGGTAGCGGCCTTGTCCATGCCGACGGCGGCGAAGCAGTCGCGGGTGGTGGACGCGTTCTTGCGGAAAAGTGAGGTCGATATGGATCGGCCCTCGGCGACTGTGACCTTGCGCGCGCCTGAGTCCTTCGCGAGGCGAATAAGAGCCGCGATGACGCGGGGGTCGGTGGTCGTCGGCGCGGGATTGGGGCAGTAGACGTTGGGCTTGAGCACGACGTGCTTGCCCCTGCAGATGGAGGCAAAGTCGCAGGACAGCGTGACCGCCTCGCGCACGGCGCTGTCGATGGCTTCCGCGCTATTGATGTCGGATACGCGTGAGATGGCTACTTTTGGATTCGATGACAAGACTTGACTCCTTCAGACTGCGATGATACTGCGGTCGGCGTTTGTGATGCGCTCGGCTGCGTCTTTGCGGACCACGTAGGTGTCTTCTATGCCGACGACTCCTACGCCGGGCAACGCGACCTTGGGTTCGACGGCGACCACCATGCCCACTTCGAGCTTGAACTCCATGTCGGGGGCAAGATACGGAGGCTCGTCGAGCTCCAACCCAACGCCGTGGCCGACGAAGGCTACTTTCTCCGGCGCGAGACCCATAAACGTCTCCGCATAACCCCCCTTACGAGCTAGTTCGACAGCACGGTAGTAGATGTCCTCCCACGCCGTGCCGGGAACGAGCATCGCGGCGAGCTCGTCCTCGATTTGCGCCATTGTGTCATAAGCCGCGAGGACATGGTCGGAGGGCTTGCCGATGGATGCCATGCGAGTCTGATCTATGATGTAGCCGTCGAGATTGAAGGCGAAGTCGAGAATGATCGGCGTGCCGGCTGCGATTGCGTCACGGCTCGCGCCATACGGCGTGCCGGGCGAAAGCCCGACTCCGCCGCATATGCCCTCGAACTTCGTGCCGGCGAGGCTGTTTGCGCCCGACGAACAGACTCCGAAGGCTATGGCATCCACGCCCTCACGGCGGCTGCCGACAACGACTCCGTGGCCGTTGAGCCGGAAGTAGCTTTCCAGGAGCGCGCTGAGTTCAAGCTCCGTCACGCCCGGCTCGAGGGCGGCGCGAATGATATCGGGAACCTTGGCCATGATTTCGCCCGCGCGCTTCTGGATCGCCAGCTCCGATTCGGACTTCACGGCGCGCAGCATTCGCACGTTCCACGCGATGTCTGTGAGCTCGGCATCGGCGAAGAGCTTGGCCAGACGGTTGGTGGAAACGTATGAGAGTCTGTCGAGCGTGAGTCCGATCCGGCGTGCGCCTGTGAGATTGCGGCGGGCAAATATGGCGGCAAGGTCTTTGCCGCTTGTAAACGATTCGATTGGGAGATATGGCGCGTCGGCGGTTATGCGGGTCGTTGCTTTTCGCGCGACAGCGAACGACTCACCCGCCGCCGGCACGACTAGATACAGCGGCTGCATGGATCCGCAGTAGTAATAGATGTCCGAGTTCTGGCTGAGGATCGCAAGATCGATCTCGCTGCCCGTCAGATACGTCTGAAGCGCCCTTATCCGATCCTTTATCTCCGCGTCACCGAATGGAATCATCGTCTCTTTCCCATCACGCACAACACTCGTGCCGTGCGGCCTTTCTCGACCACTGGCAGCACGTTTCCCTCGACCGGTTTGCCGTCGATTTCGAGCCTTGCGACGCCGTGCTGAACGTGGTCCGGATTTCGGACCTCGATTTCGTATGTTGCGCCCCGGAACTTGCGAACGGCCTTGTAGCCCTCCCAGTTGTCCGGAATGCAGGGGTTGATGATGAGTCCCGAATAGGTCGGGCGGACGCCGAGAATGTAATCGAGGCCGCCTCGAAACATCCATACGCCGGAGCCGGTCAGCCACGAATGACTCGCCTGGCCGAATGTTGGGTGGTCGTCGCTCGTGACATATTCTGAGTATACATACGGCTCCATCCTATACAAGTCTGGGTCAGGGTCGGCTTGCACCATCGGCAGCGTCTTGCGGTAGTAGCTATACGCCCGGTTTCCCTCGCCGATGATGCAGTTGGCAAGGATGGCCCATGCAGCAACGTGATTGAATATCGCGCCGTTTTCCTTCTTGCCGGGGACGCACCGGGTTGCCAATCCGATGCCTGAGTCTACCTGTGTATAACTTGGGGATAAAATCTTCGGCCCTCGCGAAGTTGTCAACAGGCGGTCGGCCGAATCCATCGCCGTTTTAGCCCGGTTCTCCTCCGCAACTCCGGAAATCACCGCCCAGCTCTGGGCGTTCATGAAGATGCGGCCTTCTTTGTTGCGTGATGAACCGATGACATCTCCGTCGTCACGAATGCCGCGGATATACCACTCGCCGTCCCAACAGCGGTCGTTAAGGGCGGCCTTGACGAGATCATACTCGGCGCGATAACGCGCGGCGGTCTCTCTGACGTAGGCCACGCTAGGACAGAACGATTGCGCGGCAACTTGATCGAGCAGGGCGGCAGTCTCACGGAGTATGTAGCACAGGAAGTGGCCGACCCACACACTCTCGCCGATGCCTTTGCGACCGACGTAGTCCAGAGTATCGTTCCAGTCACCTGGGCCGAATTTGGGAAGATGGTTTTCGGTGAGCTGCGACAGGACGTAGTCGCAGGCGCGGATGACGTGGTCGAGAACGTCCGATTCGCCCTCGTCGTAGAACGGCACGACCCTGCCCAAGAAGCTCCAGTCGCCAGTTTCCTTGAGGTAGTTGACGACTGCGAGAGGCAACCACAGCGGCGTATCGGAATGGCCGGTCTTCTCGCCGACGCCCGTGAGCTTGAAGTAGTTGTGAAGAGTGCTGCCGTCGGCAAACTGCTTGGAAAGCACCTCGCAGAGCCGGTCGGCCACTTCGTGTGGCACGCTCAGCAGCGGACCCATCATATCCTGGGACTGATCGCGGATTCCCACGCCGAACAGCAGACCGCCGTGGTAGTAACCGGCGTTGCGGTTCATGTTGAAGGTCACCCAAGACTGCCGCATGCCCCAGACGCTGAGCATGATGTTCATTTCGGGGTCGGGCGTTTCGACGCGCACGGATGAAATATAGCGATCCCACCACGCCTTGACCTGACCGAGCGCTGCACTGGCGGCTCCGGGCGAGCGATACTTGCGAATGAGCGGCACCGAGTGCTCCCGGTAGTTTTCGGCCGGAACGCAACCCATCAGCACCACGAAATCGACCTCCCGACGCGGCTCCAGCACGATTTCGCTTTGCAGCGCGGCGCAGGCATCGCCGGAGGTGATGTTTGTGTTGGAAAGGAGATCGTGCTCAAGAGCGACAGGATTAGACTCGCTTCGCCACTTGCCGATAAACGCGTCCTTGAGACAGTCCCAGGATTCGGTCTGAAGGTCGGACGTGAAGAAAACATATCTGTCCCACGCCTGGTTGGGCTGTGCGACGGACACGCCGCGGTTCGTGACCCAGTAGTTCTTGGTGGCATATATGGCGTTGTCGTTGCGGCTGAACTTGGCGATGTTGAAGTGTTGGTCGTTGGGCTGCATGATCAGGTCCTGCAGCGCGTGGCCTAGACAAAGTTCGACATAACTAACGACGCTCAGACGTTTCGGTTCCAGGCCGTCATTGCCGAGGCGAACAAGCCAGACTTCCATATCCTCGTCGAGGAGCACGAAATAGGTGATCTCGCTGCGGATTTTGCGATATAGCTGGCGAATGGTCTGATAGCCCAGCCCCACGCGGCACTCATACTCATCGGGCTGGTGAGCGGTCGGCTGCCAGGTAAGGCTCCAGTAGGCATCATCCGCGTCCCTGAGGTAGACGTAGCGGCCCGGCCGGTCCCAGGGCAACGAATTATAACGGAACCGAGTGATTCGGCTGTCGCGCGGGTCCATCCAATAGCTGAACCCGCCTCCGGTGTTGGAAACGAGCCCGGTGTAACGGCCGTTGGATATGTAGTTGACCCAGGGCGCGGGCGTGTCCGGCCGCGTGATGACGAACTCCCTGCCGTCCTCGGTGAAGTAACCGTATTTGTACAGAGCCATTGCTGCCTCCTTATCGAGCGAATGCGACGCGCTATTGTACAACGGGCGCAATGGAATAGGGAATAGGCAGTAGGGAACAGAAGACAAATCGGGCGGCAGGAGTGCGTGCGCGCAGGGTACAAGATATCAATGCCTGGCTGACCGACGATTGATGGCTGTGGACTGGTGCCTATGAAAGACCCTTTGGATATATCGCACGAAATACAGAGCGCCTTGAATCGGAATGCGGCGGTTGTTGCGCTGGAATCGTCCGTGATTGCACAGGGGCTGCCTTCGCCGACCAATGTTGAGACCGCACTCGCGATGGAGGAAGCCGTGCGCGAAGCGGGTGCCGTGCCGGCTACGGTCGGCGTCATCGCGGGGAAAGTGCGGATCGGACTGAGTCGCGACGAGATCGAGAAGCTGGGACGCGGCGAAGCAACCAAGCTTGCCGCCAGAGACGTTCCTCACGCGGTATTGAGCAGAATCGACGGCGGTACGACCGTCTCCGCTACCGCCCGAATCGCTTCGGCCGCCGGAATCGGAGTGATGGCGACTGGCGGCATCGGCGGCGTTCACAGGCACAGCGCATCCACGCACGACATCTCCGCCGACCTATGGGAGATGGTGCGCACTCCAGTCGTGATTGTGGCATCGGGGCCGAAGGCGGTGCTTGACGTGCCGGCAACCGCTGAGTGGCTGGAAACCCACGGCGTTCCGGTATACGGCTATCAGACGGACGAGATGCCGGCGTTCTACTCGCGGAAGTCCGGCGTTCCGATCCCCAGGTTCGATAAGCTCGATGATCTTGCCGAACTGATTCGCGGCTCGTTTGGCGTTATGGGGTTACGCTCGGCAATACTGATCGGAGTTCCCGTGCCGGAAGCTGATGAAGTCGATGTGGGTGCCCAGATTGACGCTGCCGCCAACGAGGCCGAACGTCAGGGCATTTGCGGCAAGCAATTGACCCCGTGGCTGCTCAAGAGAGTGGCCGAGCTTACAGGCGGCAGGTCGCAGCAGGCCAATGTTGCCCTCCTCGTCAACAACGCTCGCGTGGCGGGTGGGCTCGCCTGTGCGCTGGCGGAGGACTCGCAGCGCCGGATGGGGTTCGTGGTGTAAAAGTCATGTGCGGGAGCGTCCGTTCGATAAGCCTGCGGCTGCTTAGGGCGAGCGGAAGAGAAGCGCTTCAGAAGTTCTTCGAAAAGACGGGAACGGGATTTCGAAGAATCCTTTCCCTACGCGGGATTTACGTAGTGGAGCACACTCCTACAGGAGGATAACGTCCACGCCTTCGCCGCGCTTGGCTATCTCCACATTTTGCTCCACCACGATAAGGGAGTTGGTTTCGGCCGACTGCGTCGTTACCGGCTTCGCGACACACCTCTGCGGCTCGAAGAGAGTGTGTGCCCGTATGAAATGGGCGTAGCCGGGATTGAGTCTGAGTGTGGAATTGAGCGCGGCCCTTAGGCGCGGACGGTCAATCGGTTCTCGGCCGAGCATCATCATTAGTCCCGGACGGACGATTGCCTCGAACACCTCGATTACCGACGCGCTGTCGATAATGAACACCGGCGTGTCGCACGCAATGCCGAATGCGCAGGCGCCTCCCGGCGCGATCTGAACACGGTCGAAACAGCGCGTGCCTACGCTGGATAGCGCCTCCAGCGCGGCATCGTGCTTGTCGTTGGACGCCAGCGCAACTATGACCGCGTCACAGCCGGCGCACTGAGCGAGGGCGCGCTCGAGACCGACCCGGCATTCGCGCACGTGAATCAGCCGGCCAAGGTCACAGCCGGAATCCAGCAACATTCCAATGAGCGCGTAGCGGGCGGCGTTCCGCGACTGACCGGGCTTCACATCCTCGAGAATGTCCACCACGCCTGCCCCCGTCGTCAAAACGCCGATCCTGGGCTTGCGGCGAACCGCCACACCGTGTCTGCCCAGCATGGCCAATATCTCCATCTCAACGGGGCCGACAACACATCCCTGCCGCAGCAGCACTTCTCCGGCAGGCAAGCGGGAGCCGGCGGGAACGACATTTGCGCCCGGCTCCGTTTCGATGAATACAAGAACCTCAGGCCCCTGCTCGGGCCGATAGCAGTCGGCGGTGGCAACGACGGCGTCGGCGCCTTCCGGCAGCGGCTCGCCTTCGCGTACGGGCATCACCGTTCCCGGCTCGATGCGTTTGGAAAACGTTGAGGCTGTCGACAGCACGCTTAGCCTGCGCGGCGATTCGCGGGTAGCACAGGCGGTATCCGAGGCGATAACGGCGTAACCGGTCTTTGCGGCCTCATCGCGCGGCGGAACGGAAGCATCGGAGGCTAGGTCCTGGGCGAGGGTTCTGCCAAAAGCATTTATTATGCCTGCCTGCTCAGGCTCGACTGGAAGCATGTAGCGCGCAAGCACGGCACGCGCGGCGGCTATATCGACGACGCAGCGGCGCTGTAGGCTGTTCACTGAGCTCCCTCTGGTGGAGTCAATCGCCGGTGTCAAGGGTCTCCGCGACCTCCACGGTCGCATCCTCGTCTATCTCCAGAGCCAGTTGTTCGATCAGCTCGTGGATGTCGCCCTCGGTAACCCTCGCGTCGGATTCCGGGGACCACTCAATCGTGACGATGAACCTCTGCCGCAGTTCTGCCTCCGAGCTCATTGGTTCCTTCACACCTCCCAGGCCGGACGATGCCCGTTGCTACTGGATAGTTTATCGATTCGGCGCCTGCCATACCTTCCCTATTTGCAGAGGAATTTTCGCTTATTCAGCGCAACCCGCGGACCTGGGGGATGCTTCTGCCGTCGGCTTGGGAGAATGAGCGCAGGTTGGCGGTCTGGATGCGGTCGCCGACGGCAATCCTTCGCGCGACGTCCATTCCGCTGATAACTCGGCCGAATGCAGTGAACTTCATGTCGAGATGATGCGCGGGCTTGGTGGTTATGAAAAAGACGCT
>Ga0272448_1006572_pt1 | contig 12523 bp, 7 predicted proteins | sample YNPCB0191_FD_202220 | JGI IMG/M metagenome (GOLD analysis project Ga0272448, IMG submission 202220) | Hot spring sediment microbial communities from Yellowstone National Park, WY, United States - YNP-CB-019-1 | ecosystem: Environmental > Aquatic > Thermal springs > Hot (42-90C) > Sediment... | reverse complement strand
CATCGATCAGGAGGAACATCAATCCCCGGTTCCGTTTGAAAAAACAGGGCAAGGTATGACAATTGGAATCTTCACTATAGAAAGCGGCTTTTACCCTGGGATTTTTTTTGAGGCGTTCCTCCCGGCTATAATGGTACGTATAGTTGCCGTCACCGGAGGTTTCTGGACTTTTCCGCATAGGTCAGCACCACCCTGGAAATGGAAGATAGAAGGTCTTGAGAGAGGAAATACCCATAGGTTTTCTCGGCTTCCTTGGCAGCTTCTCCGAGAAGGAGTACCCCTGCGGTAGCCGCAGAGAATGGATCCACTCCCTGCGCTAGGATTCCCGTGATCATTCCCGCAAGAACGTCACCCGTACCCCCCGTCCCCAGTAAAGGATTCATCCCATCGTAGATACCGACCCTTCCATCAGGAGCGAGAATGTAGGAGACGTGTCCCTTTAGTACCAATACACATCGGTATCTGGAAACGAACTCCTGCGCTTTGGGCAAAGGATTGCCCTCGAACTCTTCCCTGGAGCAGCCGGTGAGAAGGCAGAATTCTCCCGGATGAGGTGTGAGCACCCATCTGGAGAGGTCCACCTCCCCTTCCCTATCCAGAATTCGTTTCAAGATAGAAAGTCCATCCGCATCGATCACGCCTCCCTGCGGGAGTGACAGGATCCTGTTCAACCAGGGGATCCTGGTCTCCTCTCTACCCCATCCAGGGCCCACCAGTATCGCGGAAAAGGCCTTTGCCCAGCCTTCCGAAACTTCCTGCGGCATAGGCTTTACCATCACCGAGCGGCTTTGCGAAGCCAACAGAGGATACGCAGAGGAGTCAGCGAAAAGACTCACCAATCCGGCTCCCGACCTAAGAACCGCTTCGGCAGCCAGCAACCCTGCCCCCGTAGTTCCTAAGGAAGAGGCAAATACCGCCACATGACCGCGTTTATTCTTGTAAGCCCAGGGTTCGGGGTATCGGATCAGATAGGGTATGCCGCCGGGATGGATCCGCTCAATCTGGGTCTTGAATCGAGATAGGGATCCCGGGGGGAAACCTGCCGAAAGTCTATGGATTCTTCCGCAGTGAGTTCTACTCTCTGGCCAGAAAAGACATTGCTTTAGGACTTCAAAGCTCAAGGTTTCCTCTGCCTGCACTACCGGGTACCCCGGACGGTACTCGTCTCCCAATCCGCTGGGTATATCGAGGCTCGCGATTCTTTTGCCCGATCGATTCATCAGCTCTATCAGTTCACTCACTTCACCCCGAACGGCTCCACGCAATCCTATTCCGAAGATTCCATCTACGAGGGTGTTACTTTCTTTCAGTACTTGCAAAGAGGCAATTTTTTCTTCTGAAAATTGAATCACCCGGCACCCTTCTTTTCGCAGAACCGAAAGGTGAAGAGCGGGAAGTTCTCCGAGATCCTTACTAGCCCGTAGGATAGTGATCTCCCTTTCCCCTTTCAAAAGCAGATGCCTAGCTACAACCAACGCATCCCCTCCGTTGTTTCCCTTTCCCACCACAACGGCCCAGGGGCCCTGGAACTCTCTCAAAAGATGTTCTGCAGCGGATCGGCCTGCATTCTCCATCAATAGAGCTGCAGGCAGTTGGTACTCTGCCTGGACATAACGGTCAAGTTCTAAAGCTTCCTTGCAGGACAGTACCGGTTCCTGCCACACCGTCTGTCTCATGTCTCTCTATTCCCCTTACTTCTTCACAAGAGAATCTGTCCGCCACCACACGACCTTTGCCCCTACATCGGAAACCAAAAGAGCGGTAAGAATCCCCTCCAAGGTAAGATGAAACGTGGAGTAGAGGAGCTGACTATCCTCTATATGTATCGTCTTTTTAGAAAGAACTTTGCCGTTGGACTGCAATATCAACAGTTGACATGTGTCCTTTCCATGACCGCTCTGGAAGAGAAACTGTTCGTTGGGGAACACACCCACAAGCTCATAGACGAGAGGCATCTCTACGGGATCGGTGGTTCCCTTCGTTCTTACGAGGGTGGGATTCTCCGGCACATCGAAGAGTTCTTTGAACCCTCCCGCCGGCAAACTATAGCGAAAGATCTTCGTTCCCACCTGTTCGATCCCATACCGAATCCCCGTCTGCGAATCTAACCCTTCCTTGAAATAGCTTACCTTGAAGAAGAGGGTTGAGGTTGCGGGGGAGGGAAAAATGGTATCCAGGTTTGCATACACTTTCCCCTCAAAGGGCATGGGGAGATCCTCGAGAGAAAAGTTCAGTTTGTGTTTCAAAGCCCCATCCGGGGAGAACCAATATACCATCCATAAGGTAGGAGTGCGGCAGATTACCACCACATCCTCCCGTTGGGTCACCTGTAACCGTTCGATGAAGGGAAAAGGCGTTCCCCCCATCCCCTCCTGCCCCAGGTATCCTCTGTATTCTCCGTTTTCGAATCGGAGAATGATGCCGTTCAGCAGGACCCCGAGTTCTTTATCGAATACACTCCGTTCGTTAGGTAACTTATCCTCTATGTACACAGAGCCCTGGGGAGTCACTGCGATCTTTCCTACCTGATGGAACGCATAGGGGTACAATTTACGGTTAGAGACCGCCCCTCCTTTCTCTCCAGGATACTGCACAGGAGGCGGATTCTTTTCGGGATTGTAGTACAGAGCGAGGAGATCCCCATAGGAGGAAAATACCATTACCTTTGCCGATGGGTTGTTGGAAATATAGAACCTCCCCTCCTGCGCCCACAGGCTCGGTTGTGCCTGATAAGGGCTTTCGGTTATATGGAAAAGATCCAGCTGGTCTTCCAATTTTCCTAGGGTGAGGGTGAATAATTCCTCCCTCTCAAGAGTAATGGGGGAGCTTTGTTTACATCCAGAAAAACCGACACTCACGAGAATGAGGAGAGTACAGCATACGCCTCCCCATCCTTTACCCTTCCCTGTACCCATACCCATTGGGGTAGTGTAGCCAGGGAGCTTTCCATTGTCAATCTTGACCCATTCTCCCGTAAAAGTTAGATTTCTACTATGGTGCAAAAAATAATCGAGGCCTTTCTAGGGTCGAAAAACGATAAAGATATTTCTTCCTTACTTCCCGTGCTCCATGGGGTAAACGTAAAGGAACTCTGGGCCATGCAGTTGCGAGACGAGGACTTTCCTAAAGAAACAGCCCGGCTCAAGAGTATGGTAGCGGAAGGCAATACCCTAGATTCCATTCTCCCGGAGGCTTTCGCGTTGGCCCGAGAAGCCGCCCGCAGGGTATTGGGCGAACGCTTGTACGATGTACAGGTCCTGGGAGGGATCGTCCTTCACCAGGGGAAAATCATGGAGATGAAAACGGGAGAGGGAAAAACGATCTCCTCAGTTCCAGCGGCCTACCTGAATGCCCTAACGGGAAAAGGAGTCCATATCGTAACGGTGAACGACTACCTGGCAGAACGGGACTCCGAATGGATGGGAAGGATCTACAAGTTTCTAGGTCTCTCCGTGGGAGTAGTTCTATCCCAGATGGACACCAATGCTCGAAAAATCGCCTACGCAGCGGACATCACCTATGGGACCAACAACGAGTTTGGATTTGACTACCTTCGAGACAATATGCGCTACGATCTCGAAGGGAGAGTACAGAGAGGCCATGAATACTGCATCATCGACGAAATCGACTCCATCCTGATCGATGAGGCAAGGACGCCCCTGATCATTTCGGGTGCGGCAGAAGACGATACCACGAAAATACTCAATGCCAACAAAGTGGTAAAGTTCCTCGTAGAATGCGAGAAAGATCCCGTTACAGGCGAATACCCCGAAGAACCCCGGGGAGACTTCAAGATAGACGAAAAGGGAAAGCGAATCTCCTTTACCGACGAGGGGCTGAATCACCTGGAAGAGATCCTGCAGGCGAGGAAGATCATTCAGGGTTCTCTCTTCCTGGATGAAAACTTCGAGTACATCCACTATGTAACCCAGGCCCTCCGGGCTCACCATCTATTCCACAAAGATACCGATTATATGGTACAGGATGGACAGGTACAGATCGTGGATGAGTTCACCGGTAGAATCCTGTACGGGAGACGGTACTCCGATGGGCTCCATCAGGCGATCGAAGCCAAGGAAAACATACGTGTGGCAGAAAGGAACCGGACCCTTGCCACCATCACTTTCCAGAACTACTTCCGGATGTACAAAAAGATTGCAGGAATGACGGGAACGGCTGATACGGAGGCGAAGGAGTTCAACAAAATCTACAACCTAGATGTGGTGGTAATCCCCACGAATAGGCCTGTCATCCGCATAGACGAGGATGATCTGATTTACCTGAACGAGTCAGACAAGTACGAAGCGATCTGTTCCGAGATCGAGGAGGTCCACCGGAAAGGGCAACCGATCCTCGTGGGTACCATCTCCATTGAAAAATCGGAACGCCTCTCCAAGATGCTGTTGAAACGGGGAATCCAGCACGAGGTGTTGAACGCGAAGAATCATGCCCGGGAAGCGTTGATCATCGCGGAGGCTGGGGCGAAGGGGGCGGTAACCATTGCCACCAACATGGCCGGTAGAGGTACGGATATCAAACTGGGGGGTAACCCGGAGTTTCGAGCCCGGAAGAAGGCAGGTACCACTGCCACAGAGGAAGAATACAGGGCTGCCTACCAGAAGGAGTTTGCCCTCTGGCTCAAACAGTACGAAGAGGTGAAACAGTTGGGAGGGCTCTACGTACTGGGAACCGAGAGGCACGAATCCCGTCGAATCGACAATCAGCTGCGCGGCCGTTCTGGACGACAGGGAGACCCGGGGAAATCCCGTTTTTTCCTTTCCATGGACGATGACCTAATGCGGTTGTTCGGGGGGGGGAGAGGGAACCTGAAATCCCTGCTGGAAAAAGTGGGAATGCGTCCCGGGGAACCTCTCAATCATCCCCTGTTGAACCGCTCCATAGAACGTGCGCAGATGAAAGTGGAGGAGCGCAATTTCGAAATCAGAAAACACCTTTTGGAGTTCGATGACGTACTGAACGAACAGCGAAAGTTCATCTATGCCCGTCGGGATGAGATACTCCAGGATCCCGCTTTGATCAAACGAGTGATAGCCACTGCAGAGGAAATGCTCGAAGAAATTCTCCTCCCCTATACGAAGACCCGTGGAGAAGATCCTACCGTACTTGCAGAAGTGCTCAAAAAGTTGAAAGCCACTTTCCAGTACGTTCCCCGTAAGGCAGTGGACGATCTAGTGGGAACCAGCCCGGAGGAGTTCAAATCTTTCGTTCTGCAAGAGCTCCGTACGGATCTTTATTCCAAGGCAGAACTGGTGGGCCCGGAGACCTTTAACCTGATCATTCGGTTCGAGTACCTAAAAGCGATCGATTCCAAATGGCAGGATCATCTGGAGAATCTGGAGGCCCTAAGGGAAGCGGTGTACCTCCGTTCCTATGGGCAGAAAAATCCGTTACTGGAATATAAACTGGAAGGATTCGAGATCTTCGACCAGCTTCTCTACGACATACGGACAAGCATTGCCAAGAAATTATTCCAGATCCGCATCGAGAAGGCCAAAGAACGGCCCCATCAGCCTTCAAAAGTTCCCGCAGGGACAGCTACTCACCATGCGGTAAATGCCTTCGAGAGCGGGAATCAGGGGATGGGAGAAAGCCATGTCCAGGTTCGACGTACCGTACCCAAGGTGGGTCGAAACGATCCTTGCCCCTGCGGGAGCGGAAAGAAGTACAAGTACTGTCACGGTAGATTCCAGTAACTCTCTCTTAGGGATTTAATAGATACCGTCTGTAATGTGTAAGGATAGAGGGGAGCAGGCGATCCTACAGGGAGAGGGACCTCTCCACAGAGGGGTGAGGCTCTGCATGGGCTCGGGCAACGGAATACGCGTTGATAAAAGCTACCAAGGCAAAGAGTATAATAATAAAAATCGCAACCTTCCTCATATCTCCTCCCAGAACATGTCCATTTTATCGAAAAAATTGCAACGGGTCTACAGGATTCCCATTCTTGAATACTGAAAAATGGAGGTGAGGACCGGTGGAATATCCCGTAGATCCCATTTCACCGATCACTTCACCCTGGGAAACGGATTTCCCTTCCGTGGTACCTATCGATTGGAGATGGGCATAGAAGGTCTGGAACCCTCCCCCATGAGTGACAATGATGTACCTTCCGTAACTGGGATGTACCCCAATCTTGGCTACCCTGCCCGCCATCGCGGCATGCACTGGTGTCCCGGGATCATGGGCGATATCTATACCGTTATGGAACCTTCGTACCCCCGTGAAAGGATCCGGCCGAATCCCAAAGGTAGAAGTGATTCTGCCCGTTGTGGGGAACAGGAATAGATCTCCCAGGATACGTTTCAGTTCCATCTCCGGTAGCCGAGCTCCCGGGATAAAGAGTTTCATTCCGGGATGGATCACGGAGGATCCCAGATCATTCGCATCTACCAGATAGCGAACGTTTGTATTGTATAGGGAACCGATCTTCGAAAGGGAATCTCCCCGATTCACCTTGTAGAGGATCCCATCCTTATTAGGTATGAGGAGTTCGGCACCTGCGGGCACCTTTCTGACATCGGTGATTTCGTTCATGCTGATGAGAGTGTCCAGGCGAATCCCGTGCTTCTTCGCAACTTCGAGCAAGGTTTCTCCCGGTTTCATTTTGTATGTCTTGAGGGAAAGCTCGGGGAATCGCTCTACCTGCGGTACCTGGTAGGGGACTTCTTTTCCCTGAGGTTCTGAAACGGCGGATGTCAGGATCTGTTCCAATTCAGATTCCGCAGGAAGTTCGATTTCCTTCCCTCGTGCCCACAGGGCATGGGAGGACATTCCGCTCTCCACCAACCCCATGGTGAGGGCGATGCCCAGACCGATCCACACAAAGGGAATACGAAAGGCTGCCGTTCGAAGGTTCATCCTGATCCGGGAGGCAAGAACAGCCATCTTTACCTTGTTTCGCAGCGCAGGTCTTCTTGTCACGTTCTGGTCGATCAATTCCAACATCATATGCCTTATTCCCTTATCGACAGGATAAAAACGAACGATTATAGTAGAAACCAAATTTCAGGTTGCAGGGGAGATCCTGTTGGAAACGGTCAAGGGAGTCCTGGCGGCAGTTGTTCTTTTCGTTGGTATACGCCTCTTTTTCCTCGAGCCCTGCCTGGTGGAAGGTAGTTCCATGGAACCTCTTATCCCCTCCCACGGATTGGTGTTGATCAATAAGCTTGCCTACGGGCTCCGGATTCCTTTTTCACAAAGGTACCTTTTCCTATGGAGGCAACCCGAACAGGAGGATATCCTTCTCCTGCAGGATCCTCTTACCGGCTTACTTTCCATAAAAAGGTGCATCCGAAGGACCCCCTTCGGTGTTTTTGTGCAGGGTGACAACCATACATTTTCCGTCGATTCTCGCCTGTACGGTTCTATATCGACGGAACAGGTATGGGGCAAGGTGATTTTCTCGATTCCTGGAAGAGGAAAATGACAGAAAACCTCCGCAATCGACGCTTTCGAATCGTTGTAATCTCCCTGGGTGTCTGTTCCCTGATCCTCCTATTGCAATTCGGATACATCATGCTCGGCGGAGAGGGGATCGGGATCGATTCTCAGATCAGCCTGCCGCCGGTAGAACGGGGGCCCATTCTAGACCGTAACGGAAGGATTCTGGCCATACAGACGAAGCTCAACTCAGTGAGCGCATGGGTGCCCCACGTGACCCAACGGGAGGAAACCAGCAAGATTTTAGGGGAGATCCTCAGTATCCCGGAGGAACAGATTCTGGAAAAGTTCAAAAACAGTACGGGATTCGTGTTCATCAAACGGAAAATTTCACCTACAGAAAACAGCAAAGTCCTAGCCCAACTGTCGGAAGGGAAATTGGAAGGAATTTCCTTGGTCCCCGAGTTTGGAAGAAACTACCCTGCGAAGAGTACAGCTTCCCACGTAATCGGATACGTAGGGGTAGACAATATCGGGTTGGATGCATTGGAGTATACCTTCAATCAGGAACTCACTCCCCCTGTAATCGGAAGTTCCCAGGAGATGGTGTACGGGAACCAACTGTTCCTCACGATCGATCTTCCCCTTCAGGAGGCGGTAGAGAAAATTGCAGAAGATACATTCAAAGAAAATAAGGCCTCCTCTGTAATGATCATCGTGGCGAGCGCCAAAACAGGGGATATACTTGCCTATACCTCTTTACCTAACTATGACCCCAACAATCTGTCTTCCCTGAATCCTTCCACCATGAAAAACAAGCCCATATCCCTCCTCTACGAGCCCGGATCGGTGTTCAAAGTTTTCTCCATGGCCTCTCTCCTCGAACTGGGGGTTGTGCAAGAGGAAGATACCTTTTTCTGTAATGGGTACTATGAGAAGCAGGCTCCGGACGGAAAACTCGTAAGGATCAACTGTTTGGGACGGCATGGGAACGTGAATGTTCGGGACATTCTGAAATATTCCTGCAATGCGGGAGCGGCTTACGCATCCGATCGGGCCAGTAGCGAAGCTTTCTACCGAATGCTGAAACTATTCGGTTTTGGCGAGGCAACGGGGATTCCCTTGAACGGCGAAGAAACGGGAACCTTACGACCTCCCCGCACCTGGTCTATCCGTTCGAAACCCACCATTGCCATCGGCCAGGAAGTGGCGGTAACCGCCATCCAAATGGTAAAAGCCGCTACAGCGCTGGCAAACGAGGGAATGCTTCTCCAACCCCACATCGTAAAAAAAATCCTCACCCCCGATGGGAAGCTGGTGAAGGAGTACACCCGTGAGCCTATCCATCAGGTGATCTCGCCCTCTACGGCTCGGAAAATCCTCGAATACATGGCATCCGTCACGGAACCGGGCGGCACGGCTACCCGAGCCCAGATTCCTGGAATCCGGGTCTCTGCAAAGACCGGTACCGCTCAGATGGTAGATCCTCAAACGGGGAAATATAGCGATACCGCCTTCATCGCAAGCTGCCTTGCCCTGTTTCCTACAGACTCTCCCCAGGTAATCGTTTACGCGGTAGTGGAAAGTCCGAAAGGGGATAGCTACTTCGGGGGCAGGATTGCGGCACCTCTCATACAGAAGGTGGGAGAGTTCCTGGTGCCGTATCTAGGGATTCCTAGAGAAGGCGAACAGGTATATAGCCACCCGGGAACCCTTACCGTGCCCAGGGTAACCGTCCCCCCCCTCGATCACACAGTACCCGACTTTACCGGTTTACCCAAGAAAGCACTCCTCCCCCTTCTCAGCAGAAAGGATGTGAAGGTGATCCTCAACGGATCCGGATGGGTTTATAAACAGACTCCTCCTCCGGGTACTCCCGTGAAACCGGGTATGGAGATCGTGCTGGAGCTGCGATGAATCCCGATCGAATCGAACCCATCCTCACCAGAAGCGGAGAAATCTCTGGGGTATGGAAAGGGGTAACCCTGCACAGCAGAATCGACCCTAGACGCGAAGCGGAACGAGCTGTGCAGGAAGCCCTTCCCCGCGAGGCAGAGGGAATCGTGGTATTTGGATTCGGTCTAGGGTACCATGTGGAAGCGATTCTTTCCCTCTTTCCCAGGGCGAAGGTATGGGTTGTAGAACCAGACCCCCTTCTGTTTCAATCCGCACGGGAGTTGAGGGACTGTGGTGCACTGGTATCCCATCACCGGGTTCGCATTTTCTTGGGAACCGATGGAAGTGTGGTAGATCATCTACTCCACTCGATCGAAGAGACACCTTTTACCATCTACCGATTCAGGCCTTCGGTGGAACTGCATGGGGAGTTCTATAGGGATCTGGAACGACGCTTGCAGAGAGTTCTTTCCCGCCGGCAGGTGAACCTCCATACCCTGGCCCGTTTCGGAAAACTCTGGGTTCGAAACCTGAGTCGCAATATGAATCTTCTATCCCGATACGGCGGAATCGAGGCCTTGAAGGGAAAGTTCTCCTCTATTCCGGCATTGGTAATTGCGGCCGGCCCCTCTCTGGACGAAATCCTTCCCCACCTTCCCACCCTACGGGAGAAGTTTCTCATGATCGCGGTAGATACGAGTTATCGCGCGTGCTTGGGATCCCAGGCGGAACCAGACTTCCTGGTGGTGATGGATCCCCAATACTGGAACACACGACACCTCGACCGAGCGGTTGTACGCTCTTCGCGCCTGGTGTCAGAACCATCTACCCATCCCACGATTTTTCGCAAGTTCCCAGGCAGGACGTTTCTAGCAGGCTCTCTGTTCCCCCTGGGGAGGTATCTGGAGGAGAAGATCGGGAAGAGGGCATCCTTGGGAGCGGGAGGCTCGGTTGCCACCAGCGCATGGGATTTTGCCCGACTTCTCGGTTGTAATCCCATCGTAATGGCGGGACTGGATCTGTCCTTTCCACGGAAGCGCACCCATTGCAGAGGGAGTTTCTTCGAAGAAAGGGTGTTTTCCATCCGGACCCGTCTTGACCCGGAAGAGACTCACTTCTTCCGCTACTTACAGGAAGCCACTCCCCTCTGTCTGCCTTCCAACGATGGGAACACAGTCCTTACCGATCAGAGAATGCTCGTGTACCGTGATTGGTTCGAAATACAGGGGAAATTGCATCGTGACCTTCGAACCCTGACTCTTTCCCGGCATGGACTGAAAATCGAAGGAGTGGAATGGGTTCCCTTGGAAGCAGTGTTGGAGTATCCATCCTGTCGGAGTTCGATAGACTCCCTGTTGAAAGAAATCGACCAAACCCCTCCTGTTCTGCCTGAAAGCAGTGCCATCGAAACGGGGAGGAAGGAAATCCTGAAAGGATTGGACACCCTGGAAGAAATCGCTCGAGAGGGAATCCAGATAGTTCATGCCCTGCGAAATCATGAGATACAGCATGAAAAGACCGATCTCGAGCTTCTGAACAGAATCGACGAGAGAATTGTTACACATGAATACCACGATATCGCAGGTTTTCTCCTGGCAAGAACCCTCCTGAGCATCGAACAGTCCAAAGCATCCACAGTGGACCAAACCCTCGAAAACTCCCTCCGGATCTACACGGATCTCCTAGATTCGATACGCTTTCACAGGGAAGTTCTTTCTAGGAACGTGTCCTTTTAGGAAACTTCTCAAGATTTTCCCCTAGAAACCGATTATTTTTAATGGAGGGTTGTTCACTACTCTCTAGACGGTATGCAATTCGACGTCCAGGCATACCGTTTTTTTTTATTCCCGGGAGAACAAGAAGGATATGAGATTCGATAAATCCTTTTGAAGCATGGGGGGCGGGATCCACCGTTCTTCCCCCACAGTTTCCGCCCAGAGCACTCCTGGACGTTCCGCAAGGCTCAGGAAGATTCCTATCCCCCCATTCGCCTGTACAGCGGGACTCAAGCCCAGCACAGGGATAGCCTTCCCCTTCAGGGGGTAGAATAGTTTTTCCCCCTCCCTACGGACGGACTGGGGAGTTAGGGGGAATACCTCTTCCACCAGTACCTTGGGCACGTGAAACTGCCCTTCCCCCTGCCCACAGGGGAACACCGGATGCTTCAAAGAAAGTAGGTCGAATCGCACCTCGAATAGGGAACCTTTACCTGGTTCGGTTTCCAGGCTGAGGGAGCCCCCCAGTTTTTCCACGAGGGAATGGACGGTTTGTAATCCTACACCCCTACCGGAAACCAGAGAAACCTTTGTGCTCACCCCACCATCGATCAAAAGGGAAAGTACATCCTTATCTCCGGCATCTGGGGTTTTCGATAGAATTGCCTCTCGATCGATCCCCTTCCCATCGTCCTCTACCCGGATCGAATAGAGGGTCCCTTCCTTTCTGATGGATACCCTTATATTCCCCGAAGAGGATTTTCCCATCCTCCTCCGTTCTTCCGGAAGTTCGATGCCATGATCCACCGCATTCCTGAGGAGATGATTCATCACTGTATTGAGTACTTCGAAGGCTCGGTAGGGAATCTTCGTATTTTCGTAGCCTTCCTCATGGAAAGAGACTTCTTTCCCTAACTGGGAAGCCAGATCGGAAACCAGTTGCGAGGCTTTTTTCAGGAGCAGATCTGCAGAAATACCTGTCTGCTGAAGGATCCCTTCCAGCAAGGCGTGCTTCAACGGGGAGTTTGTCTCTTCCATGCAGCTAGCGAGAAGTTCCTGCCCGTGAAAGAAGTGGGAAGAAAGGGTAAGCATCCTGAAGGTATCTTTCCGGTATAGAAGGAGGGGAGCGATTGCCTTCCAGTTCGGGGGCAGTTCCTCTTCTCCGATGAACTCCTCCATCGGTATCGGTTGAATGTCCGCCTTCTTCAGGCCGTTTATCTGGGTCCAGGATCGGAGATGGGCAATGGGGGAGGATGAAGTGATCAACAGGGAGCAGCTTCTATATTTCTCCTTTTGCAGGGTCTCCAAGGAAGGAGTGATGCGAAGTACGTTGGTACGCAGTTCTAAAGTATTGATCAGCAGGTATAACCGGGGAAAGGGCATTACTTCCCCATCGTCCACTTCCGCATCTACCCGATACAACACTTCTCCTCTGACCTTCGCTTCTTTTAACAGAACCTTTTCGAAATCGTTCAGGTTGCCTACCTGGGGTACGTGTTGAGGGGATAGTT
>Ga0272448_1006570_pt1 | contig 12531 bp, 12 predicted proteins | sample YNPCB0191_FD_202220 | JGI IMG/M metagenome (GOLD analysis project Ga0272448, IMG submission 202220) | Hot spring sediment microbial communities from Yellowstone National Park, WY, United States - YNP-CB-019-1 | ecosystem: Environmental > Aquatic > Thermal springs > Hot (42-90C) > Sediment... | reverse complement strand
GCAGTATGGAGGGACGCGTTCGGTCGCGTCCATCTTCGCCTCGCGAGTTTTTATAGAAAGGAGAGTGCAAGAGGCAAGAAAATCATCCATTTTCATGCCCTGCTTGACGGAGTGGAACTCGAGAGGCCACCACGATTGATCTTGCGCCACCGGGCCGATATGCTCTCTCTCATCTTGAGAACGTCCGAACCGCGCAGCTTACAGATCGGATGAAAAGACCGCGAAAGCGTTGGTCCTCAACACTCAGCGCATCGACAATCCTGACTCACCGTGAGCCCTGATGAGCCTGCGGGCCTCCAGATGAAAATCCTTTACCTCCACACGACCGACTGGCCCTCCGCCTCGCCCGGCGCCAACTTCGTCACCTATTACACCGAAGCCCTGTCCCGCATCGGCGTCGAAACCGAGTTGGTGGTCCAGAAATCGCCCGGTTCCCCTCCTGCCGCTGATGTCATCCGGGGCTTCTTCGGACTGGAACCCAACTCCCGTTGGACCGTTTGGGCGCTGGAGGTGCGTGGCCGCAGCTCGGCTGCACGCAGGCGCGAATTTTACAGAAATCTCGAGATCTTTCTCCGGGGGAAACGGCCCCCCTCCAAGGTGGACGTCGTCATCACCCGCAGTCTGTCCATCCTGCCCCTCTTGCTCCGCGCGCGAGATCTTCTCGGCAACCCCCGGTTGCTCTTCGAATCCCACGACTGCTACGCGGTCTTGGCGCGAGCTCGCCAGAAAGGGTTTCAGGGGCTCAAGAGCCTTGTCCGCGAGCGCCTGCTTCTGCCGAAAACCGACGGAGTGATCTGCCTGCAAAAAACGCAGCTCGACCTATACCGCCGCCGATTCCCGTGTGTCCGACTTTTCCATCTGCCCTCGGGGTGCAGATCCTTCGGGCAAACAGACCCGAAGCAGGGCCCGTTTACGGCTGTCTATGTGGGCTCTTTCGATAGGCACAAGGGAGTCGAAGACGTCCTGGAAATCTGGCGGGGCTGGAAGGACGCGCCCCGGCTCCTTCTTCTTGGAGCACGGACGCCTTCAGAGGGAGAGGAGATGGAGAAGAGGGCGAAGGCCTTGGGAATCGGTGGGCACGTGATCGTCGTGCCCTGGCAGAAGCCATCCGCGCTGCCGGGATGGCTTGCCCATGCGCACGTGGGCTTGCTGCCGCTCAGAGACACCTTCTTCAACCGCTACCTCACTTTCCCCCTGAAGCTCATGGACTATGTCGCAGCAGGGCTCCCGGTCGTGGCGCGCCGTTTGCCCACCATCGAGAACATAGTGGAAGACGGGAAACACGGGATTCTGGTCCCTCGCTTCGAACCTGCCGGCGTGCGCCGGGCCCTGGAGGAACTCCGGAACGACAAACGATACGCCGAAATGTGCACAAGCGTATCGAGCCTCTCGCAGGAGTCCTCCTGGAAGAGACGGGCCGAAAAAACCGTATCGGCCTTGAAAAGCCTGGACTGAATGCTCTCTGGAGGATCCAGACCTTCTAAGGAAGATTCTGCATCGGACCTCTGAATTCAGGCAGGACGTCCTTTGGCAAGGGCGTCATACAGATCCAGTATCCCTTTAACAACCTTGTCCTTTGCGTACTGTTCCCACACGTACTTTCCACCATCCTCGTTGAGGGCAGGGCGGTCGAGCAGTTCCCCCAGACAGACGGCGCATTCCTCCGCCGTCCGGGCTGTCCGGCAGTAGGGATGTTCGTAAGTCCAGATCACATGCCGGCACTCCGAGAGTGCCTCAAGGACAGACCGCGCAAGCCCGTCGTGCTCGGTGAGCCTGAGGAAAACCGTGCAACGGCGCAAATACGGAGCCAGTTCTTGCACCCACCCATGGAATACAACGTTTCCCGGCGTGTTCCCGGCATTTTTTCCCCGGGTCCCCACCACGTGGAATTCGGCGTCCAGTCTCTTTCTCGCCAATTCCAAGACCGTGGGAAGGCCGTAAAAAGCTTCCCGGCCCTCGGCGATATACGTCAGCACGGTCGGACGCGGGGGCAAGGGATGGACCTGCTCGGGTTTGCGCACATAGGCGGCCAGGAGCAGCCGAGCTCGAATCCCCAGTGCAGCCAGTTCATCGACAAGCCAGGGCGCGTTGGCTGTAACGGCCTGCGCCAGCCGGATCCCGAGCCGCGTCCGCGCCCTCTTCCAGGCCGGCGCGCGGCCAAGGCGCTGAACGTCCGAGCCGATAAAACTGTACGCGACGGCGACCCCATGGTACCGTGCAAACAGAACCTCCTCGATCCGAACCCGACGACTCCAGTAGAAGTGCACGAGATCGCGGGCGGCGATCCTGCGCAGTCTTTGAGCAACAGACCCTCGTGCCCAAGCGGCGGAGTCCACCCAGTCCGCCACCCAGGCGCCCGACGCGGCGAGATCCGTAAGAAAGGCTGCAAACCGGGGCGGCCCCACAACCAAGAGCCGCCGGGTCTCGGTTGTCCGGCGCAGTGGGCTCTCCGTACCTGTGCCGCGCCGACAGGGCGCAAGGGTTTCTACTCGATCCACTCCACGGGCACCGCGTTCCGCTCCACGGGCTTGTCGATCTTGCCCTTGGGGTATCCAAGGCAGAGAGAGGTGAGGGCCCGCCACGGGGGGACGATCCCGAGCTTCTTGCGCAGGGCCGGCAGGTAATCCAGAGCAGCGATGGTGAGACCGATGTAACAGGTGCCCAGCCCCATGGAATGGGCCGCCAGCACCATGTTCTGGGCGCAGATGCCTCCGTCCAGGTCCGGGTTGCTGATCCCCCGGCTGTCCACAAGCAGAAAAATCACCACAGGAGCGTTCCAGTAAATGACGTTGTCGCACTGGTCGGCTTTTTCGATGGCCGTCATGGGGCGCTGGTCCATCTTGTTGACGTAGAGATAGCTCAGCAAAGTGGAAAGGCTCCTGTTCCATCTCTTGCCGCCCATGTACACGTCCCGAAACCGGCGCAGGACTTTCATGCATTCTGCTTCGATCTCCCGGATTCTGTTCCGGTCCGTGATCACGACAAACTTCCAGGGCTGGCAGTTCCCGGCGCTTGGGGCAAAGCGGCCCGCTTCCAAAACGCGCCAGATCATCTCCTTGGGCACAGGCTTGTCCTGAAAGAGACGCACGCTCCTCCGTGTAAGGATGACCCGCTCCACGGGCGTAAGGCGCTCTGCGAGTTCTTTGAAGGGTGTTTGATCCCCAGGCCCGAAGGGCCTCGGCGGCATCACCCCCTCGGGCAAAACAGTCCGGTAGCGGCCTTCGAGGACCCGGTACGTCCCCACCATCGAGCAAGCGCCCGCAGGGCAGACCGCCTCGCAGTTCCGGCAGGCCAGGCAAGCCTTCTCGATTCCTTTGTAGCCTCGCAGGCGGGGCAGCTCGTCTTCTCCCATGACGAGCCCCATGGTGGGACAGGATTCCACGCAGCGGCCGCAATGGGTGCATTTTTCCGGATCCACTCTGAATTCCGGAAAAACCGTCTTGGGGAAGTGAGCCTTGCGGTAGTTTTCCAGAATCATCCCGCTCCCTCCATGCGCAGTTCGCTCCGAGCTGTCCCAAACTTGCAAATCGATCAAAACCGTCCCATTTCACCCGGAAGACCCGCGCATCAAAGGCGCAGATCCTCCAAGGCATCTGGCAAAATCCAGAACGAAGGGGAGCCGTCCGGCAGGGGCAGATCCGTATCCGGCAAAGCCTTTCGCTTGAGTCGCCTCTCATAAAGGCTTTCCATCCGGTCATCCGTCCCCCCCAGGAGAACCCGGTGGGGAAAGGCGCCCCTCTCAAAAGGACGGACCAACACAAGAGCCATATCGTCGTAAGGCTTCCCCGCCTCAGGACAGAACGCCGGATGCCTTTCTTCGACCAATCTTCGGGGAGCGCCCTCGAGAGGGCCCGTGCCCAGGGCTTCGGCCAGGAACCCCAAGGTCTCCTGGCCGCTGCCGCCTTGAAGGTCCCAGAGCCCGTCCGTCGCCAAGACCAACAGCTCGTCGTCGCCCACCTCCAGGCCGCCGAAATCCACTATTTCTCGGGACCTGCCCGTAAACCCCATGTTGGGCTTGTTCAACACAGAGACCGTGTTCCGCCTGGGATCCACTTGGAGAAGAAGGCTGTCCCCCCCGGCGAGAAAGAGGAACCGCCGCCGCTCAAGGGGAACGAGGCAAAGAAACGTTGTCCTCTCGTTGTAATCGAACTGTTCTAGAACCGCTGTGGCGAGATCGAGAAACTCAGAAGCTCCGGGAGGAGGGCCCCCTCTGGCCCACCGGGCCGCCCCTTCTCGCGCAAGGGTCGCCAGGAAACGACGGGAAGCCTGGGGGCTTCGGTCCGTGCCGTCCGCAATTCCCACGAGGCCCAAAGCCCCGTCGAGAAGAATGCAGTCGCCGTTGCCGACAAGGCCCCGGGGAGCGCCCTTCTTGCCGCGCAGGAGAAGGCCCGAGACAAGATCCGGGACGTGAAAGGTCAGCCGGGCCGGGTTGAAAAGAAAATCGGACATTCAAGATCAACCGGAGAATGAAGGTCTCACAAACGGTTCACAGCCTTCGGGGGGCCGAAGGATCTTACAATACCCTTTCACCGATCCCCTTTCAATTCACACAAGGATCAGCACCACCCCGGCCAGCATAAGGAGGCTGCCCAAAAGCCTTTGCCCGATGCGGGACTCGTGGAAAAACAACCATCCAAGAACCACGCTGAGGACCAGGCTCAGCCGTTTCACGGAGATCATGTATGAAACCAGAATGAGGGAAATGGCCTGGAAGTGAAAAAACGCCATAAGGGCCTGACTGGCTCCGATGAGAAGGAACAGGGCCCATCCGGACCGGATCTGCCCCAATCGGACTCCCCCCCATCGCAACAGAGGCAGAAAGGCGACGGAAAGAACCGGCAGGTAGACTGCGGCCATGAAAGAGGCGCTCGAATGCTGAACGGCCATTTTCCCGAGGTTCGACGTGACGCTGTAAACCAGGGCAACACCGATCATCAGGCGTGAACCTTTCTCTTTCCATACGGCCCTCAAAGGTTCCAGGATCCCCTGACGGGACAGGTGAACATGGAGCAGGTATGCGCCCAACCCGATGAGAAAAATCCCGGCCAGACCCGACCCGTCCGGCCGTTCGCCGAGCAGAACGAAGGAGGTTACCGTCGTGAAAACCGGGGTCAACGCAAGAAACGGCACGGTCAGCGAGAGGGGGGAGGCCTGCAGAGCACTCATGTAAAGCCACACGGCGAGAATCTCCAGCGGCACAAGGCATGCCAGAAGAATCCAAAACATCCGGTCCACGGCCGGAAGATCCACAAAAAGCAAAGTCGCCAGCAGAAAGGGCGCTGCGCCGGCGAACCGCGCCCAGGCGATCACGAGGGCCGTGTCCCGCTCAAGGGCCTTCTTGCAAAGGGCGTCCGACGTTGACGCAAACAAGGCGGCGGCCAAGGCGTAAAAGAATCCCGGCATGGGACGATCGAGCTTTCGGGGTGTGAAGCGTTGGCCCGGAGGATCTCTCGTCGCTCTCTGGGTCTGACGCAGGAGATCGTTCTTGCGGCGCGGCCGGCCGAACCCGAAATTCCTGCCTTGAAAACCAAGGGCTGGACGGTTTCCATTTTGTAACCGGCGGGTCACGGTACTGGAATCTTCCTTTGCTTGTCAAGGAAAGTCGAGGAGATCGTATCCGCGTCGATCGTTGGTGAGGAATCCGTGCAAAGGAGCGGCCTTGACGAATCTGGACCTCCGCTCCTACACTGGCAGGGGCTGGTCTAGACGGCAAACTCCTTCTTTTGACCAGCTCCGTTCAGGAGCCAGCGCCACCGGCTCGCTGTGGCACGCCCCTTGCTTGCGAATAGTGCCTGCCGGGCCGCGGAACCGGAACCGGGCTCGGCGGTCCTTGCTGCGTTTCCCAGAACCTGGGAGGGTGAACATGCACAAGACGGGATTGCGAATCCTTTTCCCCACGTTATCGCTCGCGGCGCTTTTCCTTCTCCTGTCGTCCCTGGCCGGGCCGGCATGGTCCTCCCCCATCACTGAAACCGAAAAAGGCAACGTGGTGCGCCTGCCTGAGGGCGCATACGAGGTCAAAGAACCGCTCCTGTACCAGGTTCAGCGCGGAGACGATCTCCACTGGCTGGCCGCAAAGTTCTATGGCGACGCGCGGCAGTGGGTGAAGATTTACGAAGCCAACCGGTCGGCCCTTGCAAACCCGAACCGTCTTCAGATCGGCCAGACCCTGACCATTCCGGCCCACGTCACGGCCCGTTAGCCGGCGCCGGGTGCCGCTGGAGCCAAAAACATTCTGTTCGCCCCTCAGACTCACGGACGCCTGCCATGAAAGACCGGGAGCCCGGGAGAAAACCCGAGCACATCGGAACCATCCTCCAGGCCATCCTCGAACAGCCCGAAATGGCCCGCCAAAGCCAGGCCCACGCGGCCTTGCAAGTCTGGGAAGCCGTCGTCGGTCTTGAACTGTCCAGGCACTGCAGAGCCCGGGCCGTCGCCCTCGACCAGGGCACGATGATCGTGGAAGTGGAGCATTCGGCGTGGATGCACTATCTGCAGATGCAGGAGGAGACCCTGCGAGAGAAGATCAACAGCGCCATCGGCCACCCTTTGATCCAAAGGATCCGTTTCCGCCTCGGGGATGGGGCCGACTCCTGAGCACGCCCCCGTTGAGCCCTCAGGAATGCCAAAGGAACATCCTGCGGACCTCCTCGGTGTAGCCTCCGGTTTCTTCCTCCAGGTACAGCGGGATGTCGACCAGCAGGGATTCTCTGCCTCTGCGCACACCCTCAACCAGAACCCATTTGGCCCTTTCGCCGACTCTCGGGTAGACCGGCCGCAGGTATTTCGGCTCGAGGGCGTGTTGCCGCATGCGGGAGAGAAGTTCGACAGAGCGGGCCGCCGGATAAATGAGAAAGGCTTTTCCTCCGGCTCTCAGCAAGTAGGCCATCACGGCGCAGATCTCGGCCAGAGAGGCGGCGATTTCGTGCCGTGCGAGAGCCTTTTGAGGGTCCGGATTGACCCTGCCCGCGGCCAGGGGTCGATAAGGGGGATTGCAGGTCATCCAGTCGAACGAGCCGGAGGCGAAAGACTTCGGAAGATTCTTGAGGTCCTCGTGGAGAATCCGAATTCGATCCTCCAACCCGTGGAGGCGCATGTTGCGCTCGGCCAGGTCGGCCAGGCTCTCCTGGATTTCCACCCCGTATCCATGCAGGCCGGGCTCCCGCCGGGCCAAAAGAATCGGCACGATCCCGCAGCCGCATCCCAGGTCCATGTACCCGAACCGGCCCGGACTGCGCGGCCGGGCTCGCCTGAGCGCGGCCAGATACGCCAGAAGAACCGCATCGATCGAAAACCGATACCCGTGGCGTTTCTGGAGAATAAAGCCCTGGTTCAGGAGAAGGCGTTCAAGAGTCTCGTCCTCCTTCCGCAGAGCATACCCGAGAGCGGCTTGGGTTTCGTCGGCCAGCCCGCCGCCCATACGACAGGAGTCGGCGCCGGCCGCACGCTTATCATCGGCCGATCCCGGTCCCCGTTTCATCCCGCCCTTTCCCCGGCCGCCGAGATCCGGCGGAAAACGAGTCCCGTGAGAAGCTTGGGGTAGAAAAAGGTGGTTTTCTGCGGCATCCGGATGCCCTGAGAGGCCAGCTCCATAATGGAGCGGATCGGCGGAGGGTCCAAAAGAAAGGCGACCTGGGCCTCTGGGCCGGCTTCCAGAGTCTCGAGAGCGGCCTCTTCCCCCTTCACGTACCGCAGGTATCCCCCTGTCTCCTGGTCCTGACGGCTCATGCCGAGCACCCTGCCCAGGAGAACCTCGTGAAGGACAGCCACGTCCAAAGAACGCAGCAGAGGATGCGTATCGGCCGGAAAGAGCTCGGAAGAAGACGCAGCGCCGGTCCTCAGGAAAAACTGCCACCCTTCCCGCCGCCCTGGAAGGAAACAACGGATCCGCGGCCTTCCGTCATCTCCTACCTGCCTCGTCTGCTCGGCCATGGCCCGGCCGTCCCGGCCGACGTCGCCCGGCGTCGGCCAAGGGATCGCCTGGATATCGAAGAATCTCTCAGCTCTGGAAAAGAACGACTGGGCCTCCCAAAGGGGGTAACCCCAGAGAATTCTGTGAGTGGGATAGACCCGCAACCCCGGGTCTTCGCTTCCCGTAAGGTAGACCAAGACGTAATCCCAGGGCCGGGGCCCGCTCGCTCCGGGCTCGAGCCCCCTGCGCCACGCACGATAGGCGAGAGCGGTTTCGTACCTGTGGTGGCCGTCGGCAATGAAGAGGTCCCTTTCAGAAAAAAAGGACTCGATTCGTCTGTGAGTACCGGGATCTCCCAGGAAAAAGAGCCGCCGCCTCACTCCGTCCCGGCCCAGAGCCTCCCCACAAGCCCCGTTCAGGGGAGGCGTCTCCAAGATCTCTCGAAGGACCCCTGAGGAATCCTGATAAAGAACAAAAATCTGACTCAGATTCGCGGCCGTGGCCTTCATCAGGGCCAGACGGTCCTCCTTCGGGCCGGGATGGGTGGCCTCGTGGAGCCGCACGCCCCTCTGGCCCGATCCCTCGTCGAGGCGAAGCAGGGCGATGAGTCCTCGGCGCACGACGAGCGTACCCTCCCCTTCCTGGAATTGTTCCTCGAGAAGATAATACCCCGCCTCCCTCTCCTCGACCAGAATCCCCTCCCGAAGCCATTCATCCAAAAGCCGGGCGGCCCGGCTGTAGCGGTTCTCACCCTCCGAGTCCTCCTTCGACGACTTGCCAAGGTCGAGGCGAATGGCGTTCCATGGATGAAGGGAGTGGTAAAAATCCTGCTCGGTCGGATCGATAACGTCGTAGGGCGGGCAGGTCACCAGAGAAAGATCCTGGATCCTTCGCGGGTTGTACCGGATTCCTCGAAAAGGTCTAACCTCGACCATGCCGGGCTCCTCTGCTGCCTCCGCAGGCTCCCTAGCCCGCAGTGTCCGATGGGCTGACCGGCTCCGGGCCAAAGCGGTCTCGCCTGGGTTCGAGGTGAATGCGTCTTTCGGCCAAGGCCTCTTGGTAGGACCCGCTCTTCAGCCTGACTTCACCGGCGGGGAACACGACCACGGCCGCCTCGCCCTCGACAGGACAGACGGCCTCGCACATTCCGCACCCGTTGCACCGGCTCTCGTCCACGACAGGCCTTTTGTGCCCCTCGACAACCTCGAACACGATGGCATTGTAGGGGCAGACCTCGTCGCACAGCAGGCAGAGGCGGTTCTCGGCCCAGGCCACGCACCGTTGCCTGTCCAAGACAGCGGTGCCAACCTTGGCGTGCTGGCGCTCGATCAGCGGGAGGTCGCGAATCGCTCCGGTGGGACAGACCTTGCCGCAGAGGTTACAAGACTGCTCGCAGCCGGCAGTCCTCATCCGGTGGACCGGGGTCCCCCAGGCGATCAGCCCTCCTTCGGCCCCTGACGCCTGCAACGTGCGGGTCGGGCAGACCCGAAGACAAGCCCCGCAGCGCACGCAGGCCGCGAGGAAGTCCGCCTCGGGGATCGCCCCCGGAGGCCGGAGCCGGCGGTCGGACTTCTTGATAACACGGGGGTCGAGCCTTGTCAAAAGGAGGGCCAAGCCCCCGAGCCCCGCCGCCAGAAGAAACCCTCTCCTGCGCGGGTTCTGGAGGAGCTTTCCCTTTGCCGGCGCGCGACCGTTCCCAAAGGAAAACGAGATTGCCTCGACCGGGCAGACGTCCTGACAGGAACGGCAATGCACGCAAAGGGTGAAACGAGTCTGAATCGGCTCGACCGGCACCGCACCCATCGGGCAGGCTGAGACGCATCGGCCGCACTTTATGCAAGAGGGAGCCACCCGCCTTCCGAACCAGGAGACCCTTGCCGGAAGCGCGAGCAGAACGCCCAGAGGGCAAAGGAAACGGCACCAAAAGCGCGGCGCGATCCCGTTCAGGCCCAGAAAGGCGGCAAACAGGACGAGGCTTGCCGGGCCGGCCGCGGCGCCCGGCTGAGCAAAAGCAAGATAGGCGACCCCGTACCAGCCGACCTGCTCCGCAACAGGGCGAAAAAGATGGAGAAGGCCGTTTGCGACCCATACACCGGCGGGGAACACGACGATGGCCAGCAAGCGGAAAAGATGGGGCAGCGGATCCAGAAGAGCCGGAAGTCCGTTCCGCAGGGCCCAGCCCAGCAGAAAGACCGCAAGCACGGCCCACGGGATTGAATCCAGCCAACCCGGCAGAGGCGGGGCCACGTCTGTCACTCTCTCATCCTTGGATCCGGCCGGCCTGGCCTCGCTGGCAGCACTTTCAGAGGCGCGCCCTTGCCCGGCCCGGACAACAAGCCTTGTTCGTGGGCCGAACAGATCCACCAGGAATCCGAAGGGACACACGTAGCCGCAGAAAAGCCTTCCAAAAAGCAGGGCGGCGACCAGCAGAATGCCCGCAAGCGCGAGGGCATGGCGGGTGCCGAAGGCCGAAAAGAGAGCCACGAGGGGATCCAGGTCCAAGAAGAGGCGGTACGGGAGAGCGGGCGGCAGCGGATAAGCCATGGCCAGGAACAAGAGGACGAAAGCGAGGAAGAAGGCGACCTGTAGAGGCCTTCTCAATCTTGCTGCCCAAGAACGAGCAACGCCTGGAGAAGACCTGCCGCCCTTCACGATGGAGGCACCTCGCGGGAGACCAGCTCGATCCGGTCAAGATCGATCTCGCCCAGTCCCCTTTCGTGGCAAGCCACCAGATGCCCGACCTCAACTGGAGAGATGACCTTGCCGTACCATCTCGCCTTGCCCACGCCCACAGCGTCCACGGCGACCGGGTCTGTCCCGCCGATCAGACATCCCAACTCTTCCACCGGCCCGGGCCCGAGAGGGCCCCCTGCCGTCAGAACCCGCATCCCGTCCAGAATGGTGAGGGCCGCACGGATGACGGTATTAAGATCGCCGATGGCCTGGTCCAGATCCATCCGACCGTGAAAACTCTTCCGGTCCCAGATGAGCCCCATGGTGCCCTTGGTACCCAAGGAGACCGTCGTGGCCCCATGGGACTTCATGCGGGGCAGGTTGATAAGGAGATCGGACTGAAGCAGAGCTCGAAGCACCCGGACCTCCTTGAGTTCCCGAGTGCCCGACAGAGGGACGGATTCAAACATGCCCTCCTCGGAAGCGCCAAGAAGATGCACGCCCTTCAACCCGGCGCAAGCTTCCTGCATGCCCGTCTTCTCGAGGCACAGGGGCACGGATCGCATGGGATGATCAGCAACGAAGACCCGCTTTGCCCCGGCTTTCAAACATTTCTCGGCCAGGGCCCGCACGATCCGAGGGTCCGTGGTTGTGGCCATCTCCGGGGGGTTTGGAAAGCTCATGTTGGGCTTGAGGAGAACCGTGCTTCCTTTTTTTACGAAGCGCTCGATCCCCCCCAGTTCTCTCAGCAGGATCTCCAGCGCGGCTTCAGGGGAACCATGGACTTCGACAACGAGCGGCCGGCCTTCCTCCGCCCTGGCCTGCCGACTGAAAACCGCACCAGGAAGCAAAGCCGGGACACAGAGTGCAAGCGAACCCTTCAGCAGCTCCCGTCTCGAGAACCTGTTCATGGACACAAGCTCCCTTTACCGCCCACAAGACCGGGTGGGCCGTCGAATTTCGAGGCAAGCAGGCGCAGCAAAGCCTCTCGGCTGGCCCGATCCCCGTAAAGTCTCACTTCCAGGACGACCCCGCCTGTCCAGAAGAACGCCTGGGACAGGGCCGGATCGGATCTCTCACAGGAATGCGGGCTGTTGCGGCCTTCCTGAACCTCCCCGGCCGACCCTGGACAATTCTCTTCCCAGAAACCCCGGGCGAGTTCCTGGGCGACGAACTCGTACCGAAAGGCCTCCGCCGAATTGCCTGTGCCGGGCCCAACGTAAGACTGTACGGCCAACTTCCGGACACCTTTCTCCCAGAGAATCTCCGCGGCGCCGTCCACGAATTCGGTCATGCCCTCCACGTCTTTGGCAACCTGGATCTGCTCGGAAGGCCTCCAGCCGAGAGATGAAACTGCGGGAAGAAGGGATTCGACCCTATCGGATCCAGGACCGGTGGATGCCGGAGTCTCCCCTCTGATCTCGCCGTCCGCTCTCTGCATGAGCCAGCAGCTAGGCCTGCATCCGAGCAGAAAAGGGCAGGCCAGAAAGACCCAGGCCACACCCAGGCAGACAACGGCCCTGCGACGACGCGACACAAGGCACCTCCGTGGCCGCGAGTGGCGAGACGTACCCGAGCGTTTGTTGAAAAAGGCCCCTCATTCAGTATATCGGCGTCCTTGAAGGGGTGTCAACGCAAAGCCATTTCAGGGCCACGTCAATCTTGGGGGTAAGGGGGTGAAATTTTGCGTTTCTGCATTTTTCTCTGGACTTTTCCCTCCCCTTGTCCTATTGTGGCCCCATGCTCGATCCTTGCCTTACCGAAGAACAGCAGCGCCAGATGGTGCGGGAAGTCACGCTGCGGCTGATCACCCCCCAGGAGCGACCTCGCTGGGACCATCTGATGCGCTCTCACCACTACCTGGGCCTGCGGTGCCTGGGCGGCCGCCATCTGCGCTATGTAGCCCTGTGGCGGGGCGAATGGATCGCTCTGCTCGGCTGGCAAGC
>Ga0272448_1006569_pt1 | contig 12533 bp, 12 predicted proteins | sample YNPCB0191_FD_202220 | JGI IMG/M metagenome (GOLD analysis project Ga0272448, IMG submission 202220) | Hot spring sediment microbial communities from Yellowstone National Park, WY, United States - YNP-CB-019-1 | ecosystem: Environmental > Aquatic > Thermal springs > Hot (42-90C) > Sediment... | reverse complement strand
GAGAAGCGACGGGATTTCTCGCACCGCCGTAAACAGGCGGTGCTGGGCTTTCGGCTTGCCCAGCACCGGCTCTTCAGGCCGGTGCGGAGTAAACCTGCCAGAAATCCTGGACAGACCCCCGGTCGCCACGCGCGTTGACGCCAGGGGCCTGCTGTGTTATACTGCGGGACACTGCGGGAGGGTAACTCATATGATCAAATTCAGGCAACGTTTGGCTGAGCCAGGCATCTTGATCGCCGACGGCGCCACCGGCACGATGTTGCAGCGCGCGGGCCTGCCGGCGGGCAGTGCGCCGGAACGCTGGAATCTGGAGAACCCGGCCGCCGTTCAGGCTCTGCACGAGCAGTACATCGCAGCGGGTGCAGATGTGATCCTGACCAACACCTTTGGTGGCAGCCGCCCACGCATCGAGAAGTGGGGCGTGGGCAAGCGTACGCACGAGATCAACCTGACAGCTGCCCGACTGGCGCGCCAGGTGGCCGATGGGCGGGCCTATGTGTTGGGCGATATCGGTCCCACCGGCCAGCTGCTGGAGCCTCTGGGTGCTTTGAGCCAGAGCGAGGCTGTGGCTGTTTTCGCCGAACAGGCAGCCGCGCTGGCCGAGGGAGGCGTGGACGGTATCCTGATCGAGACCATGGCCGACCTGAACGAGGCTGTGGCCGCGCTGCAGGGCGCCCGCCAGGTGACCGATCTGCCCATCCTGGTGACCATGAGCTTCGACACGCGTGGTCGGACTATGATGGGGGTTGAGCCGGCTGCCGCCGCCCAGCAGTTGTGGGCGCTGGGCGTGGACGTCGTGGGCGCCAATTGCGGTCGTACCCTGAGCGAAACGCTGGACGCCATCCAGCGCATGCGCCAGGCGTTGCCCGAAGCCACCTTGATGGCCAAGCCCAATGCCGGCCTGCCCCACACCGCCGGCGGTGAGCTGGTTTACGACGTGACGCCGCAAATCATGGCCGACTATGCCCGTCGCTTTGCCGAGTTGGGCGTCAAGATCTTCGGCGGCTGTTGTGGCAGCACACCTGAGCACATCTCTGCCGTGGCCGCGGCCTTGCGCGCCTGACGGTGTCAGATATGAAGGCAGGGAGGAAGGGCATGTCCGGGAATTCAGAGCCTTCAACCCATACCTCGCCGGACGGCTGGCCGTCTCCCGAGTCGTCGGGCGTTTTGGCTCCATCGCAGCTGCTGAGCGTGCGCCGGATCGTGGTTTCCGGCGTGCTGGGTGCCATCACCTTGTTGATGGGGTGGACGAGCATAGGCTTCATTCCGGTGCCCACCCTCGCCGGCCATGCGACCGTCATGCACATCCCGGCCATCATCGGCGGCGTGTTGGAGGGCTGGGTTGTGGGCGGTGTGTTGGGCCTGCTGTTTGGCCTGGCCAGCTTCCTGCAGGCCACCATTCCCATCTTCAAGGACCCCCTGGTGGCCATTCTGCCCCGCCTGTTCATCGGGGTGACGGCGTGTTTCGCCTATGCCGCTGTGCGGCGCTCCGGTAGATATACCTCCTATGCTGCGGCGGTCATCGCCGGCGCTGTGGTCGGCATCCTCGTCTACCAGATCATGGGGTTCTTGAGCTCGGAACTGGTTGCCACGCTGGTGGCCCTGGCCGTCGGTGGAAGCGTGATCGCGGCGCTCAGCTACGTTGTCATGAGGTACCCGGCTGAATACCTGGCCCTGATCGTCGCGGCTATCGTCGGTACGCTGACCAACTCGATTCTGGTGCTGGGTATGGCCGTGGTGCGCGGCTATCTGGATTGGGCAGCCATTCCTCCCATTCTGTTGGTCAATGTGGTGCCCGAAATCGTCATTGCCATCATCCTGGTGGTGGCGGTGGTGACAACCTGGAAACGCATCGAGATCGGCAGCGGGGAAGCCAAGATGTGAGATTTGCCCGACGCCCGGCCGCAGACAGCCGGTGCAGGGCGCGCAAACAGCCTACGCCGGGCAAACCTGGAAGCCACACTCAAGGAGCCTTCTATTCCGGTGTCTGCCACCCTGCTGAGCGCCTGTCTGGACGAGTCCCTGGGCGGCCTGTTGGCAAGCCTGAACAGCCCGGCGCGCATTCAGGCTTTTCTGGATGACCTCCCCTACAGTACCGAAGAGATCTATCGTTGCCCGCGGCGTGTGTTGCAGGATCGCACCGCGCATTGCTTCGACGGCGCCCTGTTCGCGGCGGCTGCCCTGCGCCAGCTGGGCCATCCCCCCCTGATCGTCGATCTATTGGCCGAACGCGACGATGAACACCTGTTGGCCGTCTACAGACAGGACGGTCACTGGGGCGCATTGGCCAAATCCAATTTCGTCGGCCTGCGCTATCGGGAACCGGTCTACCGCACCCTGCGCGAGCTGGTCATATCTTACTTTGAGGTCTACTTCAACGTGGCCAGAGAGAAGACCCTGCGCGGCTACACCCTGCCACTCAACCTCACCCGCTTCGACCGGCTGAACTGGATGACGAGTGACGATCATCTGGAGTGCATCGCCGAGCGTCTGGACCGGATACGCCGGGTGAGCCTGCTCACGCCGGCCATGGTCGCCAACCTGTCCCTGGTAGATGAGCGCTCCTATCGCGCCGGATTGTTGGGAGCGAATCCGGACGGCCTCTACCGGCTGAGCGAAACATAGGAAAGATGCGAGCTACCCGATGACTCCCCGAACACCCGAGCTGCGCTCATTGTTGCGGCAATACTTTGGTTTCAACGAATTCAGACCGGGTCAAGAAGCTGCCATTCAGCGGGTGTTGGCCGGTCAGCACACTCTCTTGGTGATGCCTACCGGTTCGGGTAAGTCGCTGAGTTACCAGTTGTCGGCCATCCTGCTACCTGGTCTGGTGTTGGTTATCTCGCCTCTGATCTCGTTGATGAAGGACCAGGTGGACGGACTGCTGAATCTGGCCGGGGATGGGTGTTCACCGGTACTGCCCGCCACCTACATCAACAGCAGCCTGCCCAGCGATGAGCAAAATCGTCGCCTGCGCGCCGTGCGAGAGAGGCAGATCAAGCTGCTCTACATCGCGCCCGAACGATTGCGTTCGGAACGCTTCCTCCAGGCACTGAGTGGTGTACAGGTCAGCCTGCTGGCGGTAGACGAGGTGCATTGTGTCTCGCAATGGGGACACGACTTCCGTCCCGACTACCTGCATATTCGCGCTGCCTGGCAAAGATTGGGCCGACCACCGCTGCTGGCTACCACTGCTACGGCCACACCTCAGGTACAGAATGACATTCTGAGGCTCTTGGGCCCAATAGATGCCGAACGCATCGTGACCGGCTTCAACCGACCCAACCTTACGTTTTCGGTGCACTACGCGAGCAATGACCAGCTCAAACGGGATATACTGCTACAGCTATTGCGTGATCGGACGAGCGCCATTGTCTACGTAGGCACCCGGCGGGCCGCCGAGGAGGTGGCTGTTTTCATTGCCGAGCGTATGCCGATGGATGCCCAGCCCTATCATGCTGGCCTGGATCCCGACACCCGACACCGGGTGCAAGATGCCTTTATGAGCAATCGGCTGCCGGTGGTAGTGGCCACCAACGCTTTCGGCCTGGGCGTGGACAAGCCCGACATCCGGGCCGTGATCCACTACCACATGCCATCCAGCGTGGAGTCCTACTACCAAGAGGCTGGCCGAGCCGGCCGAGACGGACAACCTGCCTGGTGTGCCTTATTGTATGCCCTCCCCGATCGTCAGCTGCAAGCCCGGCTGATCGACCTGGCCACACCTGGCCGAGCCGATCTGGAACGAGTTTATGCCTGGATGGGCCGACGGGCTCAGGATGGAATAGTGACGATCGACGTTGACGAGCTGGTGGATGCCACGCGCATGCATCCTACCCGGGCGCGCGTTGCGCTCAGCGAGTTGGAACAAGCTCGGGCACTGCTACGCCTGAGCGACGAGGCAGGTTATGCACGTTGGCAGGTGTTGAACCTGAGCGCGCATGAACTGACTGAACGTGTGCGGGCTATCGAGGAACGTGCCCAACATCGCCTCAGCCTGCTCGACCAGGTTATCGCTTATGCGGAGACGCAGGCATGCCGCCGCCGATTCTTGCTGAGCTATTTCGGGGATGAGAGCAGCCAGGTGATGTCCTACAGCGATGACACAACGCCTCGGGTGGCTTGCTGCGACAACTGTTGCCGAATGGTTGACGTGACCCAGCTGCCCAAGGCGCAGACCGTCCAGGAGTGGCTACCACTGATCGTCCTGGAGACGGTGCGTACCCTGCCCCGACCAGTAGGCCGTGAACGCCTGAGCCAGATCCTGCACGGCTCGCGCAGTCAGAGTATTACCTGCCTGGGTTATCAACGCCACCGTTTCTACGGTAAACTGGCCCAGCTCAAGCAGTCGGATATCACCGAGATCATCAATGCCTTGATTGAGGCACGTTACCTCGGTTTTTCGGGTGAAGCAGATCGCCCTGTGCTGACGCTCACTCCGGCGGGGAAGGCAGCTCTGGATGCCCGATCGGCGATCCCCTTAACCATACGAGGGGCGGGTCTGACAGTGACTTCGGGCGAGCAAAGATCCGGCACACTGCAAGCGACGCTAGCCATGCATCGAGATGGCCTGTCGCCAGCGCAGATTGCCACAGCGCGAGGGTTAACTGTCGGTACCATCTATGGCCATCTGTCTCGGTTGGTCGCGGCCGGCAAGATAGAGTTGGAAAGTGTAGTTGCGGCCGACGTGATCCGCCAGGTACGCGCTGTCATTGAGCAAATAGGCCCACACCGGCTCAAGCCCATCAAGGAGCATCTGCCTGATGCCATCTCGTACGGTGAAATATCTTGCGTGGTCGCCGATACGCTCAGAAAAGCTCAGCCCGAGCAGGGCGCAGCCGCAACCGCGCGGCGTGCTCGGGCCAACAGTCGCGCGCGGGTCGCGGGCGTTGAAACAGACGTATCCAAGATTCCTGGTGCGCTTCGCTCTCAGGAGTCGGCCGAGCCAGATGCAGCTTTGTTTGAGAAGTTGCGCAGGTGGCGCAGTGCGTTGGCTAAAGAAGAGGGCGTTCCCGCATATGTCATCTTCCACGATCAAGTCCTCCATCGGGTTGCCGCTTACCTGCCAACCAGTCGAGAGATGTTGAGAGCAATTCCGGGCATAGGCCGCGTCAAACTCGAACGCTACGGTGACGCACTGCTGGACATAGTGCAGGCGCATCTGGCAGGCCAGGAACCACCCGCTCCCGTGCGATAGCCGGCAGGAACTTGTCAAGGGAGCTGCACGTCATGACTCACGGGTCTGTCCAGAATTTTAGGAGGAGAGAAGCGACGGGATTTCTCGCACCGCCGTAAACAGGCGGTGCTGGGCTTTCGGCTTGCCCAGCACCGGCTCTTCAGGCCGGTGCGGAGTAAACCTGCCAAAAATCCTGGACAGACCATGACTCACGGTATATGTGACAATCTGAGCAGCCGGGTGTAGAATGAGTGAAGGTAAATGCTCGGTTCCCTGTCCCTCAAGCGTCAACCAGTGAGCTTTCCGTGAGAAAGGAGGCGTGTTCTGCCATGGCGAGGAAAAGCAAGCTGTTGACAAGCGTGATCATGGTGCTCAGCCTGCTGGGCATCTCCGGTGTGATCGCCTTTGCCCAAGAACAGGCCAATCGAGACACAGTGATAGACACCTCTGGCCCGCTCCAGTCGGGTTCGACCGCTGCCTGGCTGCCCGCAGCCAAAGAGTGTACCAAGTTTGAGGTGACCGATGAGCAGGTGCTCTGGTTCGCCGTTGACGAAGAGCACAATGTTGATACTGAAGAGGTGGTGGACGCGTACCCTAGCGGCGTGACGGCTATAGCAGCCGGCTTCAAGCACAATTGCATCCCCAAGAACACTACACTGACCATCATCTGGTACACCGGCGGAGTTGATACCGAGCCGCTGCTGACCGAGAAGGAGCGCCTGAAACCCAGCAACCGCCCCGGCACGTACTACCGTCTGTTCACGCAAGATGAACAGGAGCTGGCCGACGGTGACTACCAGGTACAGTTCTATCACAAAAAGAAACTATTGGCCGAGGGAGAGATCACGGTAGGGGGCAAACCCCAACCCGAACCCGAACCCACACCCGCCAGGAAAACGCCGGGCGGAGTGAGAGTGCGAGGCATCATCAAGGATGCCTATTCAGGCAACCCGTTGGCCGGCGCGGTGTTTGTGGTGCTCCGGCCTCCCATAACCGTGGCAGAGTGGGCCAATTACGGATACCCGCCCAGCGATATGCTGAGCAGCGCAAAGACCAACCGAGAGGGGCGCTTTGCCCTGCCAGAGCGGTTGGAGCGAGGTACAACCTACTCGGTGATTGCCTGGGCGCTTAGCTACCAGGGCTACTATGACGACAATTTTGCGATTGACACCGATGCTCCCGATACGCTGGAGGTAACCATCGAGCTGTACCGATAGCGCCTTGTCCATCATTCTTCTCGCCCAAGTAGTGCATAGATGTGGGGGTACACGCCCGGGGCAGTTGCGCGAGGTGTTGCTCCGCCACATCGCTCCCGGTTCGGCAAGAGCACGCATACCTGCCACGAGGTTCTCGAGGTAAGATGACCCAGGAATTGGAAGTGTACACCATCGGCCACAGTACGCTGGCTATTGACGATTTCATTCGGCTGCTCAGGGACAACTATATCAAAGTTCTGGTGGATGTGCGCAGTCAGCCCTATAGCCGCTTCAGCCCGCAGTTCAACCATGATCTGCTCAGAAATGCTATGAACTATGCAGGGATCAGGTACATCTTCGAGGGCAAAGACCTGGGCGGGCGGCCGGCTGATGCTACCTGCTACAAACAGGGTGTGGTCCCCCCGGAAGGTCATGCCGACTATCTCAAGCTGGTGGACTACAAACAGGTTATGGAGCGCGCCTGGTACCAGCAGGCCATTGAGCGCCTGCTACAAGTCGCCGGCCGGAATCTGACCGCTATCATGTGCAGCGAAGAAGACCCGATGCAGTGTCACCGGCATCACCTCATTGCCCAGACACTCCTGGCGCGGGGCGTGTGCGTCTGGCACATCCGCAGCGACGGTCGCGTCGAAGAAGCCAAGCCGTTGCCAGAGGTGCGCGCTCTCTGGGAACTGTACGGCCTGCTCGCGTGCTGGAGGTGATCTACGAAGAACGCAAAGAGGGCCAAAAATGGGGCTATCGTATCGTGTTTGAGGATCAGTCGGCACAGCGGTATCGGCTACGGGTGACTGATCTTGCCTTTCGATGTTACCTGGATCACTGCCGCACCCAGCTCGGCCAATCGCCGAGCGCGATCTCGGATGGGCTGCTCGAACTGTTCAACCAGGCTGCGACGTTCTTGCGAATCGGCCTGGCGCGCCACTGGGAAAGATTCCCCGATCGGTGTTACCTGCAGATCACGGGCGTCTATTCCTTTCCGGATTATCTGGAAGGTCGCTGCTTTGCCGATTTTCGAACGGGACCCTAGTTGATTGCCAAAACCTGACGCACTTGTACCTGTCTTCTCTTTTTGGGGCATCTCAACTATAATGTCAGTGATGTCGCGTATCCAGCCCGGGTGATTCTGGAAGCTGCAGGTCAAGGTACCAGGAGGGAACATCTATGCACAAAAGACTGTGGCTGATACTGGTGATGGCACTGGCGCTGACCGTTGGCCATTGGGGTATCATCCAGGCACAGGATAAGAGCCTGTATTGGCAACGCTATGATGTAAACATTGGCGTGCAGCTCAACTCCGACATGCTGGTCGAGGAGATTCAGCAAATCCGCTTTACCTCCGGCGTTTTCCGCTTCGGCTTTGCCAGCATCCCCACCGACCGAGTCGAGGCGATTACCGACGTGAGCGTCTCGGAGCTGACCGAGACGGGCGAGCGTGCCTACCAGCGCGGGTCGTCCCGCGAGTATGGCTTCGTGGTTTCGACCACAGAAGAGGCACTCGAGGTCACCTGGTACTTCCCGCCCACCAGCAACAGCACCCACACGTACATCCTGCGCTATCGGGTAGTCGGCGGCTTGCGTTTCTACGAGGGCGGCGATCAGGTGTGGTGGAAAGCTATTGCCCCCGACCACAACTTCCCGATCCAGTCCAGCCGGGTTACAGTAACTTTGCCGCAGGCGTTTGCCCGTGAACAGTTGGTGACCGAAAGCTACGGCGCGCCGGCCGAGATCAGTTACAGCCCAAACGGGCAGGTGGTGTTCACTGCTCAAAACATCCCGGCCGACACCGAGTTGGAGGTACGTGTTCAGTTCCCGCACGGCGTGGTGCAGGGCAGCCCGCCGGCCTGGCAGGCCAGCTTCGACCGCAGGCAACAGTACGGCCCGTTGTTTTCGGTCGTCTTCGGCGGTCTGGGCCTGGCCCTGGCGGTTGGAGGGCCGTTGGCCATCTATCTGCTTTGGCACACGCGGGGACGCGACCGGCCCAGCCCCATCGTGCCCGAATATGTGAGCGAGCCGCCCAGCGATCTGCCGGCCGGCGTTGTCGGCACCCTGGTTGACGAGAAGGTGGATATGAAGGATATCGTCGCCAGCATCCTCGACCTGGCCCGACGCGGCGCACTGCACATAGAAGAGCAAAGGCAGACCGGCTTCCTGGGCATTGGCTCCGGCAGTGACTTTGTGTTTCATCTGGTTGACCGCAGCAAGGCCACGCGTCCATTCGAGCTGACTCTGCTGGACAAGATGTTCGAAGGGGGCATCAACCAACGCAAGCTGTCGGATCTGCGCCACAAGTTCTATACCATCATACCCAAATTGGAAGAACAGCTCTATGCGGAAGTGGTGCGCGCTGGTTTCTTCCCGGCCAGCCCACAGGCCACGCGCCGCAAGTGGGTGGCTTTGGGCGTTTTCGGGTTGGTGGTGTCGGGAGTGTTGGCCTTTGCCCTGTTGGCGCTGTTGGGCGATTTTTCGCCTTGGGTGGCCTGCCCGGGGGTCTCGTTGGCGGCCAGCATGATCGGGCTGATCATCGTTGCCATGGCGATGCCGCGCAAGACGCCCCAGGGCGTTGAAGAAGCCGCCAAATGGTTGGCTTTCAAGCGCTACCTGCAAACGATCGAAAAACAGGCCGACCTGCAAGTGGTCAAGGACAAGTTCGAGGAGTACCTGCCTTACGCGATGGCCTTTGGGCTGGAGCGCCGTCTCATCCAGCAGTTCGCGGCCGTGGATGCCCCGGCGCCCAGCTGGTGGGGCCCGGTGTACCTGCCTGGCCGGGTCTACCCTTACCCCGGGGGTTCGCTGGCTCAGGGCAGCAACCCGGCCGGCGGGCCGCCCGGTCCCCTGGCCGGCGAAGGGGGCGGTGCGCCCTCGCTGGCCGGCATGAGCCGGGGCATTGGCGCCTCGCTGGCCAGCATGAGCGCCGGGCTGGGCGATCTGCTCAACTCGGCCGGCTCGGTGTTGACCAGCGCACCTTCCAGCAGCTCCCGTTCCGGCGGAGGTGGCTGGAGCGGTGGTGGCTTCAGCGGGGGCGGTGGTGGTGGCGGCGGTTCGCGCGGCTTTGGATGAGTGTGCTACAAGGAGAGCGCGTAATGGTCAAGAGTGGCCGATTGATCGGTAGTATTCTGCTGGGCGTGGGCATTGTGGTCGGCATCGCCGGCACGGCGGTGGTGGTCAGCGCGGTGCGCAGCACCGAAACGCCCAGCAGCGGGGGGCTGATACTGGGACTGGCCATCGTGGCCGTCGTGACGCTGCCCCTGTTGGCGGTGGGTGTCTATCTGATCGTGCGGGGGCGCGCCGAAGAGGTCGAGCAGGTGGACATCAGCCGCCAACGCAAGATCCTGGATATGGTCAAGACACGCGGCCAGGTGAACATCAGCGACCTGGTGCTTGAGCTCAGGTCAAGCAGCGCTCAGGTGCGCGATGACATCTACAACCTGGTCGGGCTGGGGCTTTTCACCGGTTACGTCAACTGGAAGACGGGCGTGTTGTATTCGGTGGAGGCCTCGAAGCTGACCGGCAACAAATGTCCCAATTGCGGCGGCGAGCAGGCATTTGCTGGCAAAGGGGTGATCACCTGCCAGTACTGTGGCTCTCAGGTTTTCCTGTAGACAAACTCTGTAGGGGTTGCTGAAGCAAAGAAAAGAAAGTAGGGAAAACAAATGGTGGATTACCGACAAACAGTTGAGGGCTCGAAGGGTGGCTTTGAGCGGTTGATGCGGCATATCCCCGGCTATCGGGGATACAAGGAAAAGGAGGACCGCCGGGCAGCCGACAAGCTGCTGCGCGATCACCTGTTCAACCAGCTGGATGGCCTGCGCCGGCGGTTGATCGACTTGCAGGGGCAGCTCATGGACAGCAGCGGTGGTTTGCTGCTGATGGACGATATGGAACGATTGTTGACCAAGGTACAGAAGTTGGCCGACAGCATCCGCACAGCCACCTACGGCTTCGGCGGCCTGTTCGACGCGGTTACTGTCAAGGAGGATCGCCTGGACGTGTTATATGCCTTCGACCAGGGCATGCTCGAGCACCTCACCAACATCCAGACGGCCATCGAATCGCTGGCCTCGGCCATCGAGGCAGGTGGCGACGTCAAAGCCGGTATCAAGGGCGTGAGCAGCGCGGCCGATAGCGCCAACCATACCTGGCGTCAGCGCCAGGAGGCGTTGGCTGGCAGCGGCCAGCCAGCAGGGTCATAGTCAGGAGGAATAAGGGATGCCCAGGTTTATTGATGTGATTGAAGCGCCCGACCAAAGTCGGGACGAAATGGTGGTACGCGTGCCGGAAGTGGGCTCAGGTGATTTCCGCCTGGGATCGTCGCTGATCGTGCGCGAGTCGCAGGCAGCTGTCTTCTACCGGGATGGCAAAGCGCTGGATGTGTTCGGCCCGGGCCGGCATCACATCACCGTGGCCAACCTGCCCATCCTGTCCACCCTGCTCAGGTTGGGCACGGGGGGCAACGATGTCTTCACGGCCGAGGCCTACTTTGTCAACATGATCGAGTTCACCGATTGGAAGTGGGGTACCCCGGAACCGATCACGCTGCGCGACCAGGACTTCGGCATCGTCCGCATACGGGCCTTTGGCAACTATTCGGTACAGATCAACAATCCCCAACTGTTCGTAACCAAGATCGTGGGTACCGGCGGGGGCTACCGCACCGCACAGATCCAGGATTTTCTGCGCGGCATCATAGTAGCCCGCTTCACTGACATCCTGGGCGAGGCAAAGGTCGCCGTCCTGGATCTGCCAGCGATGCAGGATGAGGTGGGCGCTGCGGTGCGCGCCAAGCTAGGCGAGGAGTTCGACGCCTTTGGTCTGACCCTCAAGACCTTCTTCTTGCAAAACATTAACCTACCGGAAGAGGTGCAAAAAGCGATTGACCAGCGCGCGGCCATGGGCGCCATCGGCGACATGCAGCAATTCATGCGCTATCAAGCCGCCCAGGCGGTGCGCGACGCGGCCCAACAGACCGGCGAAGGCGGTGGGCTGGCCGGTGCCGGTCTGGGGCTGGGTGCGGGTGCGGGCATGGGCGCCATCATGGGCCAGGTGATGGGCCAGGCCGTGCAGGCGTCACAGCCGGCCGCCGCACAACCGACCGGTCCGGCAGTGGCACCCGACATCATGACGCTTTCAGAGGCGGCTGCTTACATGCGCGTGGGCGAACAGGATGTCCTGGATGCCATCACCTCCGGGCAGCTGAAGGCCAAGAAGATCGGCACCAGCTACCGCATCAGCAAGCAGGCCATTGACGAATTCCTGTCCAGCTAGAGCTATGGAGAGCGCTGTGCTTGCCGACGACATTGCCGAAGTTCTGGTCACCGATGAACAGATCAAGGAGCGCACCGCCCAGCTGGCGCGCCAGATCGACGAGGATTATCGAGGCAAGGATCTGGTGCTGGTGTGTGTGTTGAAGGGCGGGGTATTGTTCCTGGCCGACCTGATGCGCCAGCTGACCATCCCACACGCCATTGACTTCATGGCTACCTCCAGCTACGGCAGTTCCACCGAAAGCAGCGGGGTAGTGCGCATCTTGAAGGACCTGGATAGCCCGATCGAGGGGCGCCATGTGCTCATCGTCGAGGACATCATAGACACCGGACTGACGCTCAACTACCTGTTGCGCATCCTGGAGGAGCGCAAACCGGCCAGCTTGCGGGTATGTACCTTGCTCAACAAGCCCTCACGTCGCAAGGTAGACGTGCCGGTTGACTACATCGGATTCAACATCCCCAACGCTTTCGTGGTCGGCTATGGCCTGGACTACGGCCAGTTGTATCGGAACCTGCCCTTTGTGGGTGTGCTCAAGCCCGAGTTGTATCGGCCGCGGTCCAACCGCCGTTAGGGTGTACGATTGGGGTTATGGGTGGCGGTCTCTCCTGCAGGCCATGCGTGCCTGCAGGAGGGCCAGCCAGCGTCGTTCGCCAGTCGGTTATCCCGGCGCCCGCAGCGCGTGAACGAGGAAGGGCGGCGTGCCTGAACTGCGTCAGAATCTGGCCACCAAGGAATGGGTGATCATTGCCGTCGAGCGCGCTCGACGGCCGGATGAATTCGTGCAACCTGCCCGGACCCTGACCGAAGACCGGCCGGCGTGGGAGGCCAGTTGTCCTTTCTGCCCGGGCAATGAGGAGCTGGATCTGGAGATCATG
>Ga0272448_1006567_pt1 | contig 12537 bp, 13 predicted proteins | sample YNPCB0191_FD_202220 | JGI IMG/M metagenome (GOLD analysis project Ga0272448, IMG submission 202220) | Hot spring sediment microbial communities from Yellowstone National Park, WY, United States - YNP-CB-019-1 | ecosystem: Environmental > Aquatic > Thermal springs > Hot (42-90C) > Sediment... | reverse complement strand
CCGCCTCCTGGTTGGTTAGGGTTTGGTTTGATCAACAGGAGGCTAATGGTTTTTGGGGCCTGACACAAATCAAAGTACACTATGTCCTTTTTAAGAAAAGCTGATATGCACCTAGCTATATCCACCGGATTAAAAGAACTAATCCTTAGTTATCAACCCAACGCAGATGTCCGAATTGTTTTCAATCCAATAGGTACCAGGGCAGGGAAGCTTGTCAAAAGAACGGATGCCCCAAAATTTCTTTATGTTGGACGCCTCGATGATCAGTTTAAAAATATCTCTTTCTTGTTAAAAGGTCTTTCTCACTTTGCTAATAAGGAGTGGGGCCTTACCATAATTGGTTCGGGTCCGGATGAAGCAAAGTTGAAGAAGCTAGCAGCAAAGCTGAGCATAAATCACAGGATAAGATGGCTCGGATTCAGGGATAATCCATTCGATGAACTTGAAGAGTGTACTGCACTACTTTTAACCTCAAGAGTCGAGGGATTCCCGCTTGTCCTTGCAGAAGCCAATGCCTACGGCATCCCTGTAATTGCTTCGGATTGTCTTACCGGGCCAAAAGATATTGTAATCGAAGGGGTAAACGGCTACCTGTTCCCTGAGAGTGATATAAAAAGTTTCGTTAACCTTTTAGATCTCGCAATCCGTGGAGATCTCGCTGTTGCCAGTGCCGAGGAAATCGCAATGACAGCAGAACGGTTCTCGGTGGAAAACTTCTATAGGAGGCTTAAGGAGGCGCTGAGATTTTAATCACAGCCTAACCCCATTTTTCAACCCCTTCTACCTATCTTTTCTAATTTGAGGCAATAAAAGAAATAAATTTGCCCTATTTCGGGTGTTTGATAGAATAAACCATGCAACAACAACCTCATTCGGCAACAGTTACTACCACATATTGGCTTTAGATTTTCGATTCCAAAAGTGAAAAAAAATGAAGCATGTAGGTATAATTCAAATTGAATAGTACATTCCGAAAGGATCAAATTATGCTTAAGGCTTTAATAACAGGAATAACAGGCCAGGATGGCTCCTATTTAGCGGAGTTCTTACTGTTCAAGGGATACGAAGTGCATGGCCTTATCCGGCGCGCCAGTACATTCAATACATCCCGTATAGACCATATTTATGTTGACCCGCATATGCCAAGCGCAAAGCTGTTTCTGCATTATGGTGACCTCTCAGACAGCGGACAGCTTACTAATCTGATTTACAATATTCAACCAGACGAGATCTACCATCTTGGCGCGCAGAGCCACGTGCGCGTAAGCTTTGATATGCCCGAATATACTGGGGATATCACCGGATTGGGCACAACAAGAATCCTTGAGGCAATCAGAAGAAGCGGCATCAAAACAAAATTTTATCAGGCCTCATCAAGTGAAATGTTTGGGGCAGCGCCTCCCCCTCAGAACGAGCAAACCCCATTTCAACCAAGAAGCCCTTATGCTGCGGCTAAAGTTTATGCTTACTGGATGAGCCGAAATTATCGGGAAGGTTACGGTCTTTTTATCTCTAACGGAATTCTTTTTAACCATGAAAGTCCTCGCCGAGGAGAGACCTTCGTCACTCGAAAAATCACCAGGGGCTTGGCCCAAATACTCTCCGGGAAACAGTCAAAGATTTACCTGGGAAACCTTGAGGCTAAAAGGGACTGGGGGTTTGCACCTGATTACGTGGAAGCTATGTGGATGATGCTCCAGCTGGATAAACCCGATGATTTTGTCATTGGCACAGGCGAAAATCATGCAGTCAGGGAATTTTTGGAAGAGGCTTTCTCTTACGTCAATCTTGATTGGAAAGAGCATGTGGTCATTGATCCGAAATATTTCAGGCCACTGGAGGTTGAATCGCTATTGGCCGACGCTTCTAAAGCAAGAAAAGTTCTCAGGTGGAGCCCCAGGATCACCTTCAAGGAATTGGTAAAAATAATGGTGGATTTTGATTTGGAATTGGAGAATATCCCCTCTCCTGGGGAAGGGAAAAGGATTTTGGACCAGAAGGGGATTGTTTGGACCAAGAACTCAATTTCAAAGGCTCCCTGCCATGATTAGTCGAGAGGCGCGCATTTATGTTGCTGGCCACAGAGGGCTGGTAGGTTCGGCAATAGTTCGACGTCTTGAAGGTGCTGGTTTCCGGAACCTGATTCTTCGCACTAGCCAGGAGCTCGATCTTAGAGACCAAGCGAGGGTGAAGGAATTTTTTGAAAGGGAAAAACCGGAATATGTCTTTCTGGCTGCTGCCAGAGTAGGCGGAATCTTAGCCAACATGACCTACCCCGCCCATTTCATTTACGATAACTTGATGATCCAGAGCAACGTTATTCATCAAGCTTTCAAGACTGAGGTAAAGAAACTGCTCTTTTTGGGAAGCTCATGCATTTATCCAAAATTTGCTCCCCAACCGATGAAGGAGGAGTACCTGCTCACCGGGCCTTTAGAGCCCACAAATGAGCCTTACGCGGTTGCAAAGATCGCTGGCATAAAGATGTGCCAGGCCTACAACCGCCAATACGGGACCAATTTCATCTGCGCCATGCCCACTAACCTCTATGGCCCGAATGACAACTTTGACCTGGAAACTTCACACGTGCTCCCCGCTCTTATCAGAAAATTCCATGAGGCCAAGATAAGTGGGGCAAAATCGGTGGTTGTTTGGGGCACAGGAACGCCACGTCGGGAGTTTTTGTATGTTGACGATTTAGCTGACGCCTGCTTGTTTCTGATGGAGAATTGCGATGCCCAACATGCTGAGATAATCAATGTTGGCACAGGCGAAGACATAACGATTAAAGAATTAGCGGAAATGATTAAAAACATCGTGGGTTTTAATGGAGAGATTATTTTTGACCCGTCCAAGCCAGACGGAACTCCCCGGAAATTATTGGATATAGGCCGAATCAAAGAATTAGGTTGGAGGCCGAAAACATCGCTTCAAGAGGGGCTTAAAAAAACTTACCAGTCATTTTTAGCAAATCGATCGTGAAATTTCTTCTCAGAATTTCCAAAAGAATAATTAAGCGTCTCATTCCTCCTAAATTCCTCTCAAAATATAAAAAATTAACTTTCGCAAAAAAATACCCAGTTACCAAGAGAAGAGCTCATCCCGAAAGAATTGCTTTTAACGTTATTTATCCATATTGCCCCAAGACAAACGATACAAAGATCATATTTGTGGGGTTAAAGGCTGATTATGATGTCGAGTTAAGAGGAATGTCCTATGAATATTACAACTTCTTCTTGCCTTTGGTTGAAATGGGAATGGTGCCAAAAATGTTTGATCCTTACGAGCTTTCGCGAAAGTGGGGGAGGACTGCCACCTCGAAGGCTTTGTGGGAAGCAGTTGGTCAGTTTCAGCCAAATTTTGTTTTCTATTTTCACTATCTCGATGTTATCGACCATGAGATTTGGAGAAAAATTTCCTCCATATCCTCATGTTCCACAATTATATGGTTAGCCGACGACCATTGGAGGCACGAAGAAACAGCCGCCTTGGAAAAAACTTTAACTTGATAGTCACCACCTGGAAGGATGGTTTAACGCTTCCCAAAAGGGAAGGAAAAGTTTTCCTCAGTCAGTGGGGAGTAAATAGTAACCTTTTTAGAGATTTAGGGCTTCAAAGAGACCTCGATGTGTCTTTTGTTGGGCAAAGATATGGTGAAAGAGAGAAATACATAAATGCGCTTAGAAAAGCGGGGATAGAAGTCCAGGTCTTTGGTTGGGGTTGGCCCAATTCCTATCGCCTTAACCAGTTTGAGATGGTTGAGGTCCTTAATAGAAGCAAGATTGTTCTCAATTTTGCAGATGCGAGTCGTTCGGGCATCAAGCAAATTAAAGCGCGCCCCTTTGAAGCTACCGCATGTGGCGCTTGCCTTCTAACTGAGTATTCGGAGGGAATCGAGGAATTCTTTCAACCTGGTAGTGAGGTTGTTTGTTTCAGAACCTTGGAAGAAATGGTCGATAAAGCAAAATATTATTTAAATCAAGAAGAAGAAAGAAGGGAAATTGCAAGAACCGGAGAAGCGAGGTCCGTGAGGGACCATGATATAAAGGCAAGATTGCAAAAAATTTTAGATAAGGCATTAGAGTTAAAGGAAGGAAGCAAGCCAGATTGAATTCATCTGTCCAAGTCGGTAAAAAACAAAAATTGTTTTCGACCCGTTCAAGCCGGACGGGTCGCCGGGGAAATTGCTAGACATTGGCCGAATCAAGAAGTTAGGTTGGAAGCCAAAAACCTCACTTGAGGAAGGGCTTAGGGCCACTTATGAATATTTTTCCAAAACCGCTGACGCTTTCTTGCGAAAGGAGCTTTCATGAGAATTGCTTTAGTGGAACCATTTTTAAGAAATACTGTTGGCCATTATTATTCTTTTTTAAAAGAAGTAAAGGCTGGCTTTGAGGCCCTGGGGGATTCAGTTCAATTAAATCATCTCAATAATGAAGAGACTTTCCTGAAGGGGGATCGGTTTCAACTCGGCTAGGCTGAGCGCAAAAAAATAACTTTTAGGATTAATATTTTGGAAGTATTGTCCAAGATCATGTACTACAAACGCATTTTCTCCGAAATCACTCAAAAGGCTGACTTGGTTTTAATCACTTCTGCAAATTCCTATCATATATTGGCTGCTTTGAGCCTTTCCAAGCTGAACTGCCCAGTTTTTTTATATTTTCACACTTTAGAGCTTCCTCAAACTAAGCGCTCAATGCTCTTTAGAGTGCTGTCAAGGTACAGATTGGGTGTCAAAAACCCCATTTTCCTATTAGCCCCATTTGAGCTTGATCCGCAGGAGATTAGGGAAAAAATAACTCGAGCCCGCATTCCCTTTTACTCCTCAGCTCCCTATCCTCTTCGTTTTCCTGCTCCATTCCAAAAAGAATTTGAGACAATAATTTCGTCAGCATTTTGCCTGGGATATTTTGGCGATGCCAGATTGGATAAAAACTTTCCGAGAATAGTGGATTTTACCCTTAGAAAACACGAAGAGTATTCATTCATTATCCAGTGCAATCCACCAGCTAGTGGTGTATACGAGGATGATGTTTTGAAGTCAGTACAAAAATTAAAAAAAGACATACTAGAGAACGTAACCGTCCTTGACAAGCCTCTCAGTGAGCAAGAATACTGTGAGTTTCTTAATAAAGTGTCAGCGGTCCTTTGCATATACGATCCTATACAATATAAAAGAAGGGTCTCTGGAATCTTGCTTGAAGCTTGGTGCCTGGGAAAACCAGTAATAGTTTTAAGGGGTTCTTGGCTCGCCGAGCAAGTTGAGAAATTAGGGGGAGGGGTCGTCGTGGAAGATACCGAAATAGAAACCCTGGAAAGGGCTGTGGAAGAAATCAAGAATAATTACCAATGGTACTTTGAAAAGGCTATGAGATCTGGCATTACTCTCTTTGAGGAAAATAACGGGAGAGCTTTGGCGATGTTCATAAGAACTAAAGCTCTTCAAACGGTTGCGCAAAAGCCGTGATTCATCACTCGAGGAGAACGAATGCCTATTGCATTTAGCGTAGTGTTCCCTTACAGCAGGCAAAAGACCTTTCGGCTCCGACCCAGTCTGTTTTAAAAAATAGCGCCTTGCCAGAAGAAATAATAATTAACGCCGGCTGGGGAAATAAACGAAGTTCCAATAAATAGGTTAAGTGAAGATTGTGGACAACAAATATAAAGTTTATATATCAAAATATCAAAAACCAGGCAGGTTCGGACCTTCCCCGGTACTAGCATTTGAGCACGCAGAAAAGGAAATAGTATTCATTTTAGATGACGATGTTGTCCATTTGGATTATTTTTTTTCTTCATAATTCCAGGGAGGGAAAATTACAAGGATGGTATTTCCCAATAGCCTGAGGGGCGATTCCTAATGAGAGAAAGAAGATCCGCCTAGAGCGTTTTTAATAGAGTCTTCACCCCATTTAGAAAAGGGTCGGAGTAAGAGAGCCTGAAAATCACTGAGCTTATTTTCACCATGGAAGAACAAGGGCCTTATGTCGAGTGAAATGGAAGAGAGAACTTCACTGTTGAAACGAGTGCTAAAGGGTATATTAATATAAATAAGAATCTCTTAAGGGTAGGTATGAATGGGAGAGTTTGAAAATAAATTAATTAGCGTAGCTATTGTAACTTGGAATCGCAAGGAACATGTGCAAAGGGCTATAAAGTCGGCACTCGATCAAACATATCGCCCTATTGAAATAGTGGTAGTAGACTCAAACTCCCAAGACGGAACTGCTGATGCCATAAAAAATGCTTACCCGGAGGTGAAGATCATAAGGCTCTATAGGAATATGGGGTGCCCGGTGGGTCGAAATATAGCGATAGCCAATTGCTCTGGTGATATAGTTTTCTCTCTTGATGATGATGCATGGCTTGGCCATTATACTTTCGAATTATGCGCTCGTAGATTTCAACAAGAAGCAGGTATAGGAGTTATAGCCTGTAGAGTTGTCACTCCCGGGGAAAAGACGGAGGATACTGAAAGGGAATATTATACTTATTTATTTAGAGGGGGTGCATTTGCAATAAGAAAAAGGATTGTAGATGAAGTTGGCTATTTCCCTTCAGATTTTTTTCGTCAAGGCGAAGAGACTGATTTAGCCTTAAGGATTCTTGATAGGGGCTATGATATTCTTTACTGTCCGGAAGCCATTGTTTACCATGAAAGGGCACCTACTAATCGCAATGAAAAGCTTTTTATGTTTTACGGATGTCGGAATGAGCTTTATACTGTAATTAGAAGATATCCATTGCTTCTTGTTCCCTTAGCAGCTCTCTGGAAAATTATTGTCTGGAATGTAGCAGGTATTAAGAATAAAGCAATACACTATACATTATTTGCGACTATCTCCGCATTGTTGAAATCTCTGCTGTTGCTCTTCCAAAGGAAGCCTGTCTCTGTTAATACAATAAAGAAAATTGTGAATCTTAAATTTTCCCGTAAGCCTCACTGAAAAATTTATGGTGAATGGTCATCTTGAATGGACCGCCCTTAAATGAGAGAATCGGCAAAGGAGGAGCTGAATTAAAACTTCAATCTTCATCGTTGACAAACAATTATTGTACGGTGTCCAAGGGGAAATAAAATAATGAGCATCCGAGTCGAAGAGAAAATCGCCCGGCAGAAACTGAGCCTGCTACAATTAACCGAAGCCTTAGGCAACATTTCTGCCGCTCGTAGTCAGCGGAGAATCTCCCGCACCATGTTCTTCGAGTACCAGCGCAGATTCCAGACCCAGGGGCTGAAGGGGTTAAGGGCTCTTCCTCTCATCTATAATGGCTCCTACAGATCAATGGCCGATCTGTTGCAAGATAGAGACACCGCACCAAGGATAGCGCAACCCGGGCAAGCAGCCGATCGAGAAGATTGGAGACTATGCGTCAGTGTTAGACAGGAAGGGTGAAGGGCAAAAATGTTGGAAGCAAAAGTGGTTATCCTTCATAATATAATTTCTCCATACAAGACATTATTATTTAACGCCCTGTTCAAGATATACAGTAATCTTGAGGTCTTCTACATTTCAGAAACAGAGCACAGAAGGGAATGGGAAATAAACAAGGGTGATCTGAAATTTCCTTATAAGATAATGTTCGATTTTCCCGTAGACGAGGTATCGCCAGCCTCAATGTTTAAAGAAACCTGGAAACACCTCAATGCTTCAAAACCTGATTTGCTTATAATTGACGGATATAGTTATGCCTATTCATGGGCTGGTCTTTTTTGGGCAAAAAAGCATAAAAAGAAAATAATCCTCTGGTCATCATCCAATGAGGATGACCACAAAAGAGTGTTTTACAAGGAGGGCATTAAAAGCTTTTTTATTAAAAACTGCGATGCTTACAATGCTTATGGGACAAAAAGCAAAGATTATCTCATAAAGCTCGGAGCCAAAAAGGACAGGGTTTTTATCGTAGGAAATAATACCGATAATTCCTTTTATTATAGGGAGACCCTAAAGTGGAGGGGAAAGAGAGACATTTTGCGCCAGGAATATAAAATCCTGCCAAATAATTTCCTCTACGTGGGAAGATTTTCTGCTGAAAAGAACATTCTTTTCTTGCTGGATGCCTATAAAAGGGCGGTTGAAGGGAATGACAATTGGGGCTTGATTTTGGTGGGAAACGGGCCCCAGAAACTGGATATCGAACATTATATTGAAAAATTTAATGTTAGGAACGTTTTTTTACCGGGATTTAAGCAGAAAGACGAAATCCCCAAATTCTTTGCCATGAGCGATGTTTTTATTCTTCCAAGCACCTCGGAGACGTGGGGGCTTGTCGTCAACGAAGCGATGGCAGCAGGGTTGCCGGTATTAGTATCTCGAAAATGCGGGTGTTATCCAGATTTAATTAAAGAGAGCGAGAATGGCTTTTCTTTTGACCCTTATGATAGGAACCAGTTGGTTAGTTTACTGAAAGCAATAATTGATAATCAGGTTGATTTGAAAAGAATGGGAGAGGTTTCCTTAAGAATTATTAAGGATTATACCCCAGAAAAAGCAGCAGATATTATTTTAAATACCATCAAATTTTTATATAACGATGATTAGCTTAGAAAAGAAACAAGCTTTAAAGAGAGTGATAGCAAAGATAGCCAGACCTTTCATTAATAATAAAAAGCTCTCTGTGATATTAAATTACCATTCTGTTCATCCCACTCATATATTTGCTACAAAGCCTGACGATTTCAGGGAACAAATGGAATATATAGGATCAAATTTTAAAGTCGTTTCTTTGTATGAGTTGTATGAGATGAGGATCTCAAATAGCGATCTTCCCGATAAATTAGCGGTGATCACTTTCGATGATGGTTATGAAGATAATTATGAGTATGCCTTCCCCATCTTGAAGAGATTGGGACTACCAGCAACCATTTTTCTGGTAACGGGCTTTATAAATGGAGAAATTGATATAGCCAAAAGAGACAGGACTTACAGCGGGTTAAGCCCCTTAAAATGGCAGCAAATATTAGAGATGAGAGAGGAAGGGATAACGTTTGGTTCCCATACTCATACACACCCTATACTTACCGATATTTTGTTGAAGGACGCCGAGAATGATATCGTCTATTCTAAGAAAATCTTAGAAAATAAATTAAATGAACCCATAAAAATGTTCGCCTATCCCCTGGGGCAAAGGAAAACATTTAGTTCTTCTGTTATTGAAATTTTAAAAAAGCATAATTTCGAATTGGCCTGTTCAACCCTATGGGGCTGTGATAATAGTTGCACTGATATCTTCTCCCTTCACAGAATCAGGATAGATGCTTGTGACACCATGAACGACTTCAAGGAAAAGGTAAACGGAGATTGGGATTTTATAAGATGGGCGCAGAGATTGAAGGTGTAAGAAAACGGATAGCACGCCAGGGAGGGCTTGGGGAGGATTTTAGAAAAAGGGGGCATAAGAAATTAGGATTCATTTAGTTAAAACGGGGAGAGAACGGCCTTCTTTATCAACCCCAATAAACAGGGACGGGAGAATGCTCAAAGAGAAACCGAAAATGTTTAAAGGAATCTACAAAGTTATGGAAGCGGGATTTAATAGATGAAGATTTTATTTATTGCTCCATTGCCTCCTCCAATAACAGGTCATTCCTTGGCATCTCAGGCTCTTTTGGAGGAGATCAAAAAATATCATTCTGGAGAGGTTATTAATTACAATAAAGGAACGCTTAAGCAAGGATTTACTTCATTTAAAAGGGCTTTAGAGGTTATTAAGCTTTTATACGATATCCGGATTAAAAGCAAAAATGTGGACTTAATTTATCTTACCATTTCTCAAACATTAGCAGGCAATATAAAAGACCTTTTGATCTATTCCCTTTGCTTTAAAAAGCTTCCAAAAATGATAATTCATTTGCATGGCGGAGGTATAAGGAAACTAATATTTGAAAAATACAGAATTCTTGGCGCCCTAAATAAGTTTTTCATAAGTCGTTTGGGCGGAGTAATTGTATTAGGAAAATCGCTCGCTCCTATTTTTAAAGGGATGATTTCTGAAGATAAAATTCATATTGTACCGAACTTTGCTGAGGGTTACCTATTTTTAAGTGAGGATAAGATCATTGAGAAATTTAAAAGCATTGCTCCATTAAGAATACTTTTTTTAAGTAACCTTATCCCGGGCAAGGGGCATGAGGAGCTTTTTGAGGCTTATAAATCTCTGAGTAGAGATTTACAAAAATTGATAAAAATCGATTTTGCAGGTGATTTCGAATCGGAAAGCCAGAGGAGGAATTTTTTAAACAAGATTAAAGATTTTGAGGCAATTGAATATCATGGTGTGGTATACGGTGAAGAAAAAAAGAAACTGTTTGCCAAGGCCCACATCTTCTGTCTACCTACATATTATTCCTATTATGAAGGACAACCCATCTCTATTTTAGAGGCGTACGCTTCTGGCTGTGTGGTAATAACGACCAATCATGGCGGAATATGCGATATCTTTGAAGATGGTGAGAATGGGTTTTATGTGGAGAAAAGGTCGTCCAATTCTATCAAAATTACTTTAGAAAAGATTTTGGAAAAGAAAGAAATCCTTTTGGAGATAGCGTTAAGAAATCGAAGACTGGCTGAAGAAAAATATACGAGATCAAATTACATTGCATCTTTAACCAGGATCCTTCAGGCTTTTAATAATGTTAGATAGGCTCGGCATTCTTAAAAACTGAGCTGATAACCTCAAAATACTGCTTAGTAATGTCGCTACGATTAAAATGAGAATCAAAATATCTTCTTGCGTTTATCGAGAGTTCATTAAGCAGGGCTGTATTCTTTAATAGCTGTTCAAGAATCGATGTTATTCTTTCTACATCATCAGGTCTAACTGAAAACCCGCATTTAGCTTCCTTTACCACTAAATCTACCTCCGAGCCCTCTTCCACCAGTGCCAATATGGGCCTTCCTGCTGCTAAAAGGCTGTAAAGTTTGCTTGGGACACCGAGACCTTTTATATCTTTTTCCATAGCTATAATGGCAATATCACCTGAGGAGAGGGAATAGGCAAGAATTTCTTTATCTTGGTAAGGAAGAAACTTTACGTTCTTTAATTCTCTTTCAGCCGCTATTCTCTGCAGAACACTCTTTTTTCCCCCCTCGCCAATAAAAAGAAAAAGCACGTCCTTGTCTTTTAAATTATCGGCCGCGTATATAATCGTTTCCAAGGGATGGAATAGGCCCAAATTGCCGGAATACAGAACTACAAATTTATCCTTTAATTCATTTTTCTCGAGGAACCAATTTGAAGCTTTGGGGACAGGATGTATTTTATTCCCATCAGCCCAGTTAGGGATAACCTCTATCTTGTCTTTACTCTGAGAGGATTTATCAAGCTTCTTTGCAATTACTTCTTTCATGCAATCTCCCAATACGATGATTTTTTCGGCATTGTTGAACGCAATTCTATTAAATCTGTCCCACAACCTCACTATGATGCTCTTTGGGGATAAATACCCAAGTTTCACAGCGATGTCTGGGTAGACATCATGAATAAGCAGTATGTATGGCTTTTTCTTAAGCTTTTTTAATAGTATCCCCATAAAAGGTAGAACAGGGGGATTGGTCACTATTAGAAATATTCCTGATTTTAATGGTCTAAAAAGAAGGGAAAAGAATATAGAGAAATAGAAAGAGAGCATATTCAGAATTCTTCCCATTTTGCTATTTTTAGAAAAATGGGTACTCCGCACCCGATAAATATTTATTCCACGATAGTTTTCCTTATTTGGACATTGCTTATATTTTGCGTATGAGGGTTGCGTAGTTAAAACGTTTATTTCAAATCCATATTGAGCCAGGTCTTCCGCGAGCTCGGTTAAGAGTTGCCCCGTGGAAGCAACGTCAGGATAAAAATATTGAGTTAGAAAATATATTCTCTTTGAAGTACCCTTATTTACTTTCCGAGAATTTCCCATAAGAACAAGGCCCATTATTTATCTCGCTCCGAATCTTGTCAGTAACCATGGCAAAATTTTTATATAGCATAAACTAATCCTTCACAAGTCTCTTCTAATTTCTGTGTCTTGTTTGATGTACTGTCTATCAGGCTTATGTCACTAAAAGGAACTTCGTGAGATTGTTCGCGCTGCAAGGGAATACCGCTCCCCCCAGCCTCTGGACGACCTTCTCCGCCCCCCCAATGTGGGGAAAGTAAAGCTTATTTACCTGGAGGATACGGATTCCCCTATCCATTTTTATTCTGGAATCTCGTAAGGAACTTCCAGGCAGTTGAGATTATGGTTTCCAGGTCGGAGAACCTCAGGGACCAGCCCAACCTCTCAAAAGCTCTCTTGTTGCTTGAAACGAGCACGGCGGGGTCTCCCTCTCGACGGCCGGTCACTTTCCTTTTAATGGATAAGCCCGTTACCCTTTCCGCCTCCTTTACAATTTCCAAAACCGAGAAACCCCTGGCTGTGCCTAAATTTATGGGACCAAGGCTTTCTTCTTTCCTCAAATGCTTCAAGGCCAGAAGATGGGCCTCCGCCAGGTCCATTACGTGAATGTAATCTCGAATGGGCGAGCCGTCAGGGGTGGGGTAGTC
>Ga0272448_1006565_pt1 | contig 12537 bp, 7 predicted proteins | sample YNPCB0191_FD_202220 | JGI IMG/M metagenome (GOLD analysis project Ga0272448, IMG submission 202220) | Hot spring sediment microbial communities from Yellowstone National Park, WY, United States - YNP-CB-019-1 | ecosystem: Environmental > Aquatic > Thermal springs > Hot (42-90C) > Sediment... | reverse complement strand
GGCGAAAGAACGACGCCACGCCCTAGGCGGGGCACGCGTGTATACCCGCCGACCGATTTCAGATCGGCGGATGAAGCAACTGCTCGCTTGTGGGAGCGGCTGTTGTCATGACAAATGACCCACTAGCATGATCAATAGCTCCGGCAGATGCACGAAGCATGAAATCGGATACGCCTCATCATTTCCCTGCATAGACGATCCTCGTGCGGTTGTATATACTGGATACAAACTGCCGGTCTGTCTCGCTCCGGCCACCATTACAGAATTGGAGATCGCCATGTCTGCACCACACTCGTTGCCGTTCCGGCAGATCCATCTCGACTTCCACACCAGCCCGAAGATCGGGGACGTGGGGCGCGAATTTGATGCCGCGGAGTTTGCGCGCATCCTCAAGCGCGCGCATGTGAACAGCATCAACCTCTTTGCCAAGTGCCACCACGGGCACCTGTATTACAACACCGCGCGCCCGGAGCGCCACCCCGCGCTGCCGGCCGGGCTGGACCTGCTGGGCGAGCAGATCGAGGCATGTCGACGCGAGGGGATCAAGACGCCGATCTACATCAGCGTCCAGTGCGACGAGTACGCCGCCAACACCCACCCGGAGTGGATCGCCCGCGAGAAGGACGGGCGCCAGTGCGGCGCCGGGCCGCTGCAGCCGGGCTGGCAGATTTTGGATATGTCCTCGCCCTATCAGGATTACGTGGCCGAGCAGACGGCGGAAATCCTGGCGCAGTTCCAGCCGGTGGACGGCATCTGGTTCGACATGTGCTGGGATCAGCCGAGCAGCAATCGCTACGCCATCGCAGGCATGGAGCGGAACGGCTTGAATCCTGAGGATGACGCCGACCGCCAGCGCTACGCCCACCTGGTCGCACAGCAGTACATGGCGCGCTACTACGACCTGGTGAAAGCCTCGACGCCGGACGCGCTGGTCTTCTTCAACTGTCGCCCCTTCAAGTTTCTCGACGAGGAGATCGGCTGGTTTGAGCAGATCGAGATCGAGGCGCTGCCCACCGGCGGCTGGGGGTATATGTACTTCCCGAAGAATGTGCGGCTGATCCGCCGCTGTGGCAAGCCGTACCTGGGGATGACCGCGCGCTTCCACAAGTGCTGGGCGGATTTCGGCGGCCTCAAGCCCTACCCTGCGCTGGAGTATGAGACGGCGCAGATGCTGGCGCACGGCGCGCAGTGCTGCATCGGCGACCAGCTTCACCCGCGCGGCATCCTGGACCCCGCCGCCTATGAACTCATCGGCCAGGTGTACGCCCGCGTGGAGGCGCGCGAACCCTGGTGCGAAGGCGCGACGGCCGTGACGGAGATTGGCGTGCTGCAGTGCCCGGAGACCGCCGGGGTGGACGAAGGCACCACGCGCATGCTCACGCAGCTCAAGCAGCAGTTCGACCTGCTCTACCGCACCGATGATTTCACCCCCTACGCGCTGCTGGTGCTGCCGGACGCCATCGAGGTGGATGAGGCATTGCGCGCGAAGCTGGAGGCCTACCTGGCGCACGGTGGAAAGATCCTGGCCAGCGGCACCAGCGGCCTCACCGCGGACGGCATCGGCGTCACCCTGCCCGCGCTGGGCGTGGTGCCGCAGGGGATGTCCCCCTTCACCGCGACCTACATCCGCTTCGGCCAGCAGGTGGCGGAGGATGTGCCGCCCAGCGACCACGTGATGTATGAGCGCGGCGTGCGTGTCACCGCCGCCGAGGGCGCCAGCATGGTGGCCGGCATCGTGGTGCCATATTTCGAGCGCGCATGGAACCACTTCAGCTCGCACTTCCAAACCCCGGCGGATGCGCTGTCGCCGTACGCCGCCGCCGTGACGACCGCGCAGACGGCCTATGTCGCGTACCCCATCTTCGGCGCCTTCAGCAAGCACGGCAACGCCCCCTACCGCCTGCTGGTGCGCAACCTGCTGGCGCTCCTGCTGCCCCGGCCCCTGCTGCGTGTCGAGGCGCCCACCTCCACCGAGGCGACCATCACCCAGCAGGGTGAGCGCACCATCATCCACCTGCTGCACTACACCCCCGAGCGCCGCGGCGAGAACCTGGACCTGGTGGAAGACATCGTCCCCCTCTACCAGGTGCACCTCGCCCTGCGTCGCGATGTAAAACCCACGCGCGTCTACCTGGCACCAGAAGGAACTGATGTACCCTTCACCCTGACGGACGGCTATCTGCAGATGAGCGTGCCGGAGGTGCGGGGGCATGCGATGGTGGTGGTAGAGTAGGGGGATTCAGGATGCAGGATGCAGGATCCACGTCGCTATAAACGGCACAAGCACATAATGGCAGGCCGCGGAGATCTCCCGCGGCCTGCTCTTTTCTACCGGTTACTCCTGCAACGCTTTCCGCACCAGATCCGGCTGGTGGTACTCCTGCTCGAATTCTGCACAAGGGTAGTGCTGCTCACCCTGCTTCCAGCAGATCGCCTTCAGCACTTCCGGTGTGCAGTCGAAATAGCCGGTCGGGGTGGTAATGAGCCAGCGGTTATCTTCGAAGGTTTGCAGGGTCGCGCGCGGTTGCATCGTGTGTTGGGCGATCACCTCTGCGGTATCCCAGCATCGCACCGTGCCGTCCACCTCGCAGGTAAGCAACTGGCGGCCATCGCGTGTCAGTGTGATGCTCTGTGATCTCGAGATGTCACTCAGGGCAATCGATTTCACTTCACCCGTGGCGATATCGCAATAAAACAGTTGCTGCAGCCCCATGCAGAGCAGATGCGTGCTGTCCGCCGTGAAGGAGAGACGCGCATGTAAACTATATCGCGGTAAGAGCTCTGCCGTGATCGATTTCCCGGCTTTCCCTTCGGCGAGATTCCAGAGGCGTATTGCTTTTCCCATGCGCGTGGCCAGCCATTTGCCGTCCGGACTGAAAGCGAGATCGGCGAACGCCAGCCCTTGCTCACTGGAGAGCGTGTCGCTCCGGTCGGCGAGAATATCCCAGATCGCCAGTTGGCTCTCGCGCGAATCATTCTCACCATAATGCGTGCCGAACCAGGCCAGCTTCTTGCTGTCCGGGCTGAAGGCGGCATCGCTCATGAGGAGGGGATTCTTGCCAAACCGTTTGACTTCGCTCCAATCTTTGGTATTCCACAGATAGAGTGCGCTTTCGTCGCAGCCCAGCGCATAGGCACCATCCGGGCTGAAGGCGACCCGAAATGTGGTATCCTGGTTCAAGTATGTAATCTCCGCCGGCATCCATTTCTTCATCACCCCACTTGGGAGATCCCATACCGTAAAGGAGGCGCCGCTGTCATTCCCGCTGCACGCCCACAGGATCGCCATGAGCATGGTCCCGTCCGGATTGAAGGCCATCGTGATGGGGTATCTCCCCCCGGGCAACGGCAGTTGCTTGTGGACGCATCCCGTGCTCAGATCCCACAGGTTGATAGATTTACTGTCACAGACCGCCACTTGCTTGCCATCCGGCGTGGCGGCAAAGGGACTCATAAATCCCGGCAAGGTGGTCCTCCGCAGCGGGCCGGCATATTGCCTGACCTGCTGGCCGGTCTGCACGTCCCAGCACTGGATGCTGCTTCGGCTGGCAGTGGTCTCCGACCCGGTGAGCAGGTAAGCGCCATCGGGGGTGAACGCCAGCTCTTCGACCTGGTGTTCTGCTGTCCGGAACGTCTTAAGCCGATGCCCGCCGGCGACGTCCCACACAACAGCCTGGCCGTCGAGACCTCCGGAAGCGAGCAACGTTCCATCAGCGCTGAACGCCAGGATATCGATGTAACGCGTATGGGGAGGCGGTGTCTCCCTGTGCTCGCCGGCCGTCGGGGTATTCAGCGTATGCACCAGGACCCCGGTACTGGTATCCCAGATACGCAGGTCCGAGGGAGCATCGCCGGTGCAGGAGGCGGCAGCAAATTGGCGGCCATCCGGGCTGAAGCGCACAGCATTCGGCTCCACGTGAGAACCGCTCAAGCCTTTCAGCCGGGTGATTTCCTTCCCGGTGGTCAAATCCCAGACGATAAATTCCGCGTGGTCGACATCCGTCATCTCCTTGCCCACTATACTGGGGGTGCCAGTGAGGGTGACGGCTTTTCGATTATCACGGCTGATATCCAGCAATTGGCCGGAGATGCCGGGGACTGTGCGCTCGATGTTGCCGCTCACTGGATCACGAAGGTTCAACGTGGCGGGCATGGTCAGGAAGTTTTCCTGCCCCGGGTTTTCGATGGTCAGGTAAGCTAACAGCAGGCCATGCGTCGAATCGCTGTATGACAAAGTATGGCCAGGACCATACTTGTAGGGGGTCTGATATTCCCAATATTTGCCTTCTGTGGTGAAGCGGCCTAATCCGGCAACGGATTTCGCCGTCGGCACGGCCTGGCCTGCGGCGATATCCCAGACCACCGGCGGCGAATTTTTATCGCCGTTGAACAGCAACCGCCGATTATCCGCGCTGAACTGCACCTGCTCAGTGACGATGTTGGGAATGCGCTCAAGAATGGTGCCGTCGCGCAGGTCCCAGAGGATCGCAGTGTTCAGATAGTCGGTAGTGACCAGCCGCTGACCGTCCGGGCTGAGCGCCATCCAGCTCAGCAAGCCGCTGTTGCCGAGTTGCAAGACCATCTTCGGCGGCGTGGCGGCGGGTGCCGTGTAGACGACCGGCGGCAGCTTGATCGGTGCTGCCAGGGGGGCGGCTACCGGCACGGTAGGCGGTGTGGCGGCGGCAAGCAACAGGGGGTGTTGCGGTGTACGACACGGGCTGGAAGCACCGTGCCACATCAACGGCAATTGCGGTGTATCACACAGGTGGGAAGCACCGTGCCTTGTATTGGACTGTTCGAGCGGGGAGGCGGCGAGCAGTGGCTGCACTATTGGCGTTGGTTGCACTGCTGCCGTCGGGATGGCAAGCCATCGATGTGTGAGCAAGAAGCCCACAAGGGCGCCAACCACCGCTAGCCCGGCAGCGATTTTCCATCCAGCCACTGGCAGCCTGACAGAGGCGGTGGGTAATATCCCTATCGGCGGTTCTGCTGGAACACTCGGGTTCGTGAATGTCATTTCCATGGGTTTGACCTCCTGTAATACCCGCTTCACAAAGGCATCGCTCAGCAAGCCGGCCGTCAGGGCGCTCATCGCGCGCTGCATCGTCCGGCGGGTGTCCTCCTCATCTCCTTGCCGCATCAGGGTGCGCAGCCGTTCGCGTGCTCGTTTACAACGCACGTAAGCCGTGGGCACGCTGCAGCCCAACGCTGAGGCGATCTCCTCATATTCCAACTCGGCCAGATACCGCGCCGAGAGGACTTCCCGGTCGGCGAAGGGCAGGCGATTGAGCAAGTCATGCAATTCGTCATCGCTGACGTCCATCGGCGTGGCGGGAATTTCTGCGCAGTCCTGCAGGGAAAGGAAGGTTGGCCGGTGGGTGCGGAGGTATTCCACGCACTTTTGTCGCAAGATGGCGAACAGCCAGGCGCGGAATTTGTCGCGATCGCGCAATTGCCCGAGGCGCTGATACGCGGTGAGCAACGCTTCCTGCGCCAGGTCTTCCGCATCCTCCGCACAGCGCAGCAGATGGCAGGCCGAGGTGACGAGCGCCCGGTGATACTTGCGCGCCAGCACGCCAAACGCCTCCGCCTCGCCCCGCATCGTCGCGTCAATCAGCACAGAATCATCAGCCATCGCTCTGCCTCCGTGAATCGGTTCTATCCTGTAGATGGATGCCGGCGCGTGTTTCTTACAGCTTTCAGTGGATTTTTCTTCCGTATTATATAAAATTAACGGTCAAGTCGCGGAACGAGGAGGAGCGGCTACGGGAGTGCCTGAACAGGAGCAAAACATCTCTTGCCTAATCCCAATGATACAACTCCATACTCTGCTGCATGATCCGATACTCCTCTGCATAGCGCGCGTACGTCGCCTGGTCGCGATACTTGAAGCCGAAGGTCGCGTGGTAGAATACGGCAGCATCGTCCTCCTGCTTCATATCCAGCACCTGGCGCGTATAGCTGCCGTCTTTTGCGCGGATGGTCTGGCGCGTGACGAGGCTTTTGCCAAAGAGCTTGGTGTTTTCGGTCTTCTGTGTGCGCGAGACGAGGGCTTCTGTCTTCGGCTGCAGCCGGTAGTCGACCGCGTCCTCCATCGACCAGGGGTAGTAGGCGTAGAACTCGGCTTTCTTATCCGGCGAGGTGAAGAAGGCGCTGATGACCGGGCCACCGGGGGTATTGCCAGGGTGCAACGAGGGACGGGCGGTGAAGCCGGGAGGCAGAACGACGCCGAACGACCCAGCGTGATAGCGGCGCGATTTCAGGCTGTTTTTGAAGGTGAGGTAGGCAGCGCGGTATTGCTGGTAGGAGGCGTCATCCGCGTACTGGATGCCGAGGACCGCCTGGTCGTACTTGCGGTTGTCGCGCGCATCGCTCACGATCACCAGCGCGCGGGTATAGCGGCCATCCTTCGCGCGGATGGTCTGCCAGGTATAGCGATAGAGCTCGTACTCCGCACCGGTATCTTCGGCGGTCGCATCCTTTTTCTCCGTCTTCGTGGAGACAAGGGTCTCCGTTGTCGGCTTGAGCGCGATATCCGCGGCCTGCTCCAGCGCGTTGGTCGTGGCATAGAAAGTCACTTTGCCATTCGGCGACACGAAGAAGATGCTGGCAAAGCGCTGAGCGCTCAACGGCGACTTCAGCGACGGCTTCACAGTGAAATTCGCCGGGTAGGACACATCGAACGCTGCCGCATGGTAGACCTTCCAGCCGGCCTGGGCATCGGCCATCAGCGGCAAGGCCCAGATCATGCAGGCAAGCAGCAGGAATCCGTACAAACGCCGTGCCATCATATGCGCTCTCCTGATAGGTGAGGATAGGGGAAATTCGGTATGCGCTTTTGTCCTATCTTGCCACGCAACCGCTATTATGTACCAAAGAGTAATTATGGTGGTTCATCACGCGTGGTCGCCTTCCAGCGGCGCCAGCCGTGCCACCAGCCGGCGCAGGGGGGCGATGCCTTCCACTTTGCGGAATGAGGCATCCGCGCCGCAGGCGCCCGCCACAGCCGCGACCTCGAAGTGGTTGCTGAACAGGATGGTCTTGAGCTGCGGATCTCGGGCTTTTGCCCAGCAGATCAACGCATCTCCGTTCATCCCGCCGCCCAGGTCCCAATCGGCCAGCAGCAATGGGAATGGTTCGGCAGTCAGCCGTTCCTGCGCCTCCTCGGCAGTCGCCGTGGCGACCACTTCATACCCGGCGGCTCTCAGCACATTGGTGAACAGGACAGCCTGTTCGGCATCGTCTTCGACGAGTAACAACTTCGTTCGCATTACACCCTGTTCCATTCGATTGCCGTGATCGGCGCGATTCATTATACTGTAGGCAATCTACCGGTGACAATGCGGAAAAAGTACAACATGTCAGTAGTCGATGGGAGCCATGTGGACGGAAGAGATCACCACCCGGAGCAGAATACGCTGTGGACGCTGACCCGGCAGGTGCAGGAATTTCGCGAACGCCTGGCACAGGAAGGCATTGTGGTCGAACTGGCTCCCGGGTTGCCGCTGCCGGAGCAATTTGCCCGGCTGCAGGACGCCGCATTTCGCGAAATGGCGGGCTGGCGGGCGCAGGCGGACACTTCCCGGCAGACCGAAGAGGCGCTGCGCGAAAGTGAACAACGCTACCGCGAGCTCTTCGAGAAGATGCAGGAAGCGCTGTTTGTCATCGAAGTGATCACCGATGCCCAGGGACAGCCGATTGACTGGCGCTATGTGGAGGTCAATCCGGAGGTTGAGCGCATGATGGGGATGACCCGCGCGCAAATGGTGGGGCGCACCTATCGCGCGTTGGTGCCACATCCGGACCCGGAGTGGATCGCATTCCTTGGTACGGTGGCGCTCACCGGCAAACCGGTTTTGCGAGAGATGTTCGCCCCGTCCATCAATCGCTGGGAGCAGGTCAACGCCTATTCACCGCGCCCGCGTCAGGCCGCCGTCCTCCTCACCGACATTACCGAGCGCAAGCAAGCCGAGGATGCGTTGCGCGAAAGCGAAGAGCGCTACCGCGAACTGGTGCAGCATGCCAACAGTGCCATCATCCGCTGGAAGGCCGACGGCACGCTCACCTTCTTCAATGAATACGCGCAGCACTTCTTCGGCTATCGCGAAGATGAGGTGATCGGCAAGCCGGTGAGCCTGCTGGTGCCCGCGCAGGAATCCACCGGCGGGGATTTGACGGCATTGGCACGGGATATCGTGGCGCGCCCGGAGCAATACGTCTATAACGTGAACGAGAACGTCCGCCGCGACGGCAGTCGGGCATGGATGGCCTGGACGAATCGCCCGATCTGCGATGCCGCAGGGCAGGTGATCGAGATCCTGGCCGTGGGCACGGATATCACCGCGCTCCATGGCGCCCAGGAGCGCGAGCGCCGCTATCTCTATACCCTGGCGCACAATCTGCGTGTCCCGGCGACCATCATCAAGGGGAACCTGGAGTTCCTGCTGGAGCAGTTGCCGTCGGATAATCTGGCGAAGCATCAGGAACTCATCACTGCGCTGAAGCGTGCGTTGAATCGCATGAGCTTGATGGTTGACGACTTCACCATCGCCTCACGGCTGGAAGAAGGGCAACTTGCGCTGCATCCCGCACCGGTGACCCTGGCCACCTACCTGCCGGAATTCATGCAACACGCCGGTCAGGTGTTGGAGACCGAGCGGTTGCAGTTCGATGTACCCGCCGATTTACCCATGGTACAGGCTGACCCCCGGCTGTTGGATGTGATTCTCCTCAGCCTGCTGGACAACGCCCGGAAATTCTCCGCGCCGGAGTCGCCCATCCGCGTGACAGCCCGCCGCCAGGACCATGCCGTGGAGATTGCCATCACCGACCAGGGGATCGGCATCGCCCCCGACGACCTGCCGCACCTCTTCGACCGCTTCTACCGCGTCGGCCACACGCGCAAAGCTGAAGGCACCGGGCTGGGTCTCTATATCGCCAAACGCCTGGTGGACATCCATGGTGGGCAGATCCGCGCGGAGAGCCAACGCGGGCAAGGCAGCACATTCGCGTTCACGATGCCGGTGGCATGAGGGACAACTCATGCTCTTACTCATGCTCATGCTCAACAGAGAGAGCTGGATGCGCTTTAGTCGAGAACTATCCCCGCCGCTGGTGCTCGGTAGAGAATCGAATGCCCTTCCAAGGGACTGAATTCAATCTCCCATAAACAGGCGGTATCACGATGCTGATTCCTCGATCAAATAGGCATTTCTGAGCATGAGCATGAGTAAGAGCATGAGCATGAAGGGCGCTCCTTGAAAAGGTATAATGGAAAACGGGTTGAATTGGTACGGGGGCGGGGACAATTCCATTGGAGAGCCGATCTCAAATCGACCCGACCGGTTGGCAACGCATAATAGGAGGTTTGCACATGACCGAACACTTTACCGAGGAAATTCGCCTGAGAGGCGATGAACTGATTCAAAAGATCAAACAGCTCATTCACGAGGGCAATGTTCGTTCCATTACCATTAAAGACAAGGACGGCAACGTCATCTTTTCCATGCCGCTGACGGTCGGCATCATCGGCGCCGTCTATGCGCCCATGCTGGCCGCGGTCGGCGCGGTCGCCGCCCTGGTCACCGAGTGCACCATCACCGTGGTGCGTAAGGAAGCACCAGCCATGAACGCCGAAGCGGCGGCGGATGTTGAACCGACGGTTGAATAATGTGTGGGAGTGTGGGGGTAAGGTCTGTGTTTTGGCGTTAGCCATCTTTCTCTTACTTAAAAACTTACCCTGCATTTTCTGGGAGTAAGATAAAGAGAAAGAGTAAGAGAAAGAGAAAGAATTCAGCCCTAATACTCCCACCCCCCCACACTCCCATACTCCCGCACCAAATCATACACCGGAGCCTGACCATGCAGCAACACACTCCCTCCTCCCTCGCCTGGATCTGGAGTGACCATGATCCGCAGGCGGCGGGACAGGTCGCGCAATTGCGACTGACCTTCACCAGCGATGGACCGATCTACTGGATCGGTTTTGCCGACACCTTCTACACTCTCTATTGCAACGGCACAGTGGTCGGCGTGGGGCCGGTGACCGGCATCCACACCATGCCGCGCCTCACCTCCTGGGAGCTGACACCCTACCTGCGCGCGGGGGAGAATGTGCTGGCGCTGGAAGTCTGGTTCGACGGGGACCTGCGCAGCATCTCCGATGTCGACACCTGGCAGGCCGGGGCCATCGGCTGGCTGGAGCGCCCGGAAGGCGTCATCGCCACCGGGCCGGCCTGGAAGGCGCGCGCATCACTCGGCTATACTAAGGCGCATCCCGACCAGCGTGGCTTCGGTGCTAAGCGCATCGTCATCGCCGACCTGCGCGGCGAGCCGGATGGCTGGCCGTTGCCCGGCTTTGACGACTCTGCCTGGCCCGCAGCGACGGTGACGGCTATGCATCCTGCCGAGGGGCGGCCTGCGCTGCGCGAAAGCCTCACTCCGCCGCTCACGCTGTGCCACCGGGCGCCGCAGGCGCTCATCGATGCCGGCATCGCCACCGGCGACCTGCCGGTGACCACCGCCGATGATGTCGCCCGGCGCATGGCGGCGCAGACGCACGCCACGCGTATCCGCCCCGTCTCGGTGATGTCGGTGTTGTCCACCAACGAGCGCGAGGCCATGCTGCTCGGGTTGCCCTCGGCGGCACTGATGGCCGACTTGGGCTGGCCCGACCTGACGGAGACTTTCCGCTTGCCCCTCGATATCCCGGCAATGGAGGGCGATTTTTACCTCACGCTGGACATGGGGCTGCAGACCAGTGGCAACCTCTGGCTGGAGGTGGAGGCGGCGGAAGGGTTGGCTATCGATGTCGGCTATGCCGATCACCTCTACCGTGGGCGCGTGGACCCCACGTTGCAGTCACATTGCTTCGCTGACCGCCTCATCGTTGACGCCGGGCGACATGCTGTCCACCTGCCCACCGACCGCGGCTTCCGCTACCTGCAGCTCACCTTCTCCGGGGCAGCGCGCCTGCTTGATGTGCATGTTGACGAGCACGTGTATCCGCACGATGAGATAGTCCGCTTCCGCTGCAGCGACACGGGGCTGAACGCCATCTGGGAAATGGCGCGCGCCACCGCGCATCAGTGCTCGCTCCATTCGCACGTCGACAACGCCCGGCGCGAGCGGCAGGGGTGGAGCGGCCCGGACCTCTACGCGCAGATCCACGGCTTCTTCCACCTCTTCGGCGACCTGAGTCTGACGCGGAAGATGCTGGAGGACTATCTGGAATTCTTCGCGGCACATGGCTTCATCCCGGATTGGTATCCGGCGGTGGCGCCGGCCGTGCGCTGGCTGCCCGCCCATGACCTCTGGTTCCCGCTCACCTGCCAGGATTACCTGCGCTACAGCGACGACCGCGCACTGGCCCCACGCCTGCTGGCCGCCTGCGAGACAGTGCTGGCCTACTACGGGCAGAAGAAGATCGATGGTCTGCTCACCAAAATTGAAGGCAGCCCCTGCCGCTGGCAGGAGTGGAACATGAACGCCGCGCAGCAGATTTCCACCTGGGAGAACCTGCTCGCCGTGGCCGGCTGGCGCGCGATCGGCGAGATGCGCGACTACCTGGCCGTGCCGGGGAGCGAGGCGGCTCGGAGTGAAGCCGACGCGCTGGCGGCCGCCATCAACGCCCACCTCTGGCACCCACGCCATCAAGCACTGGCCCAGGGCACCGCCGAGGACGGCAACCTGCTGGACTTCTGCGGTCAGCTCGACAATGCCTTTGCCCTGCTCCACGACATCCTCCCGGCGGAGCGGCGGGTGCTAACCTATCGCTTCTGCGCCGGCGCAAGCGGCACCTGGCCGATCTCGCGCAGCAACTGGCAAGGCATGGGGCAGGGGGAGCGTGCGCGCTTCGATCCGCGCAAACCGGTGGTGGCCGGCACCCCCTTCGCCAGCTCGCTCTGCGCGCAGACCATGGCGCACTGCGGGCAAGCCGAGGAGGCCCTGCAGTACATCCGCTACAACTTCGGCGCCATGCTCGACGAAGGCGAAGGCGCGCTGTGGGAGATGTGGCCCATCTACAACGAGGAGGTTGCCGCCACCTGCTTCAGCCAGGGCTACGGCGCGCACATCGCCGCTACCCTCATCGCCACCATCGCCGGCCTCACCTTCACCGCCCCCGGCGGCACCGTCCTCCGCTGGCGCCCCAACGCCTCCTCCCTCCCCTGGGTGGAAGCCCGCATGGAAACACATCACGGCCCGGTCACCGTCCGTCGGGACGACGCCGGCCTGCACTACACGCTCTCGGCGGGAGTGCGGATGGTGATTGAGGAGGAGGAACACCTGGTAGAGGTGGAAGGGCCGGTTGAGAAGCGATAATAGTTGGTACGAAAGATCCGGTTGCACCGTAATCGGGGACTGTCCCCGACCTTGGCGCCCGTTATCAAGTGATATTGCTAGCTGAAGGGACTGTCCCCTTCTCTCGTACGAGGGTTGGGGACAGTCCCTGATTCCCTCGTAAAAACCCCTATTTTTTCGTCTGATCGCCCTCCCGCCTGCTAGGCCGCAAGAACGGTATAGTAGGCGGGAGACACT
>Ga0272448_1006563_pt1 | contig 12543 bp, 13 predicted proteins | sample YNPCB0191_FD_202220 | JGI IMG/M metagenome (GOLD analysis project Ga0272448, IMG submission 202220) | Hot spring sediment microbial communities from Yellowstone National Park, WY, United States - YNP-CB-019-1 | ecosystem: Environmental > Aquatic > Thermal springs > Hot (42-90C) > Sediment... | reverse complement strand
ACTTCAACTTTTTCAGGAGAAACTTTTGGATCATATAAATGTGGAATACCATTATATATTGATAATTCAAGTCGCTTTGGGTCTATAAGCAAAAATTTCACTTCATCTGGTTTTGCCTTATATAAAATAGAATTAATAATAGAATGAATACACACACTTTTTCCAGAACCGGTTGCCCCTGCTATTAAAAGATGAGGCATAGGAATAAGATCTGTCACATAAGGTTTTCCATCAGATGTCTGACCTAAAGCAATTGTTAATTTTGATTTACTTTTCTGGAATTGTTCTGATAAAATTATTTCTCTTAATCCAATAATTTTATTGTGTGGATTTGATATTTCTATTCCAACAGTTCCTTTTTCTGGAACAGGTGCAATTATTCTTACACTCTGTGCTTTTAATGCTAAGGAAATATCGTTTTCTAATGAAACAATTGAACTTACCTTTACTCCGGGTTCTGGAGTGAGATCAAATCTTGTTACAACAGGACCTGGCACAATATCTGTTACTTTAACAAATACATTAAAATTTGAAAGTGTTTTTTCCAGTATGGATGCCTGTGTTGTTAAATCATGATATCTTTGTTCTTCACCCACTTTACTTGAAGTTGGCAGTAAATCAACAGGAGGAAAAATATATTCCTGTTTTTCTTTAAAATCATCTGTTTTTATTTGTGTTTTTTGGGGTTCTGATTTTATTTCTTCATTTTTATAATTTTCTTTTTTTGGTATATCATCTTTTATAACTGATGTAAATTTATTTGGCTGTTCTATTTCATGTTTAACCGGTTCATTTATAACTTTTGATTTTTTCAATAAATCTTTTGTATGCTGCCATTCCAGCCAGTCCTGTTTCAGACGATTCACTATTAATTTTATTATTTCAGGCAAAGAAACATTTATAAGTAAAGAAACAAAATATATAAACAATACAGGAGTTATTATTAAAGTTCCAGCAGAACCCAATAAACTAAAGAAAATTTCTTTATAAAAATATCTACCTATATTTCCAGCATAATTTTTAAAAATACTCTGTATTACAACACAACCAGAAATTACAGTTAAAAAAATCAGTAACCATTCAATAAGTTTTATTTTTGTTTTTTTAAATATTTTAAAACTCCAGTAGAAAAGAAAAAAAGGTATGAAAAAAAATCCTATTTCACCAAATGTTTCTGTTAACAATTTTTTAATTTCCTTACCAATAATACCAAACTGGTCAGGAAATATAAACAGTAAAACAAAAAAAATACTTATTAAGAAAATCAGAAATGATTGTATTTCGTAAGATTTTTCTTTTGATTTTGGGGATGTTCTTTTTATCATTAAAAACTATCAAATCAATTTTATTAAATAATTATTTTTTTCTTCTCTTATTGAAATTTTATTTTCTCTTAAAAGCCATCCTAATGCAAGAAACAATAAAGAATTATTTAAATTCAAGTCAAGTTTTATTTTGAATGTATCTGTTTCTCCTTTTTCATTTAAATAATTCCATATATCTCCTGCTATTTTCCCTATAATACTTTGGTCCATAAATTTATTTTAAAATTTTCATTTTTTATTCTATCTTGCGCACCAAAAAAATATCCTGATCAGCATTAACTGATTTACCATTTTCTACTAATATTTTTAAAATTTCACATTTAAATTCTGCTTTTATTTCATTCATTATTTTCATTGCTTCTATTATACACAAAGTTACACCACGTTCTACTATATCTCCTTCTTTTACATAAGGTTTTGAAGTAGGAGAAGGAGCACGATAAAACACACCATTTAATGGAGATTTTATTTTTATACCTTTTTCTTCAATTTTCTGAATTTGTTTTTCTGTTAATAATTTATACTCTAAAAATTTTTCAACTGGTTTTTTTGGAGAATATCGTTTTAATTTTAAATAAAAATTGCTGTTTTTTATTTCTAATTCTTCAAGATTCTCCTTTAACATTAATTCATAAAAAGAAGATATTTTATTTATTGAATTTTTTTCAGTATTGTTTTTTTCCATTATTTTTTACTGCTTTCTTTGACAGAACTATTCTTCCCTGATTATCTATATCAATTACTTTTACAAGTATTTCTTCACCTTCTTTAACAACATCACTCACTTTTCTAACACGATAATTTTCCAGTTGTGAAATATGCACAAGACCCTCTTTGCCCGGTAATATTTCTACAAAAACACCAAAATCAGTTATTTTAGTTACTTTTCCTTGATATATCTGTCCTATTTCTATATCTTTTGTATAATATTCAATAAGTTTTTTTGCCTGTTCTACAGAATCATTATCTGTTCCACTTATATAAACTTTTCCTTCTTCCTCAATATTTATTTCTGTATCTGTTTCTTTTAAAATCTGTTTTATATTTTTACCACCTGGACCTATTAAGTTACCTATTTTCTCTAATGGAACATCCATTATTATAAGTTTAGGTGCAAAATCAGAAAGATGTGTTTTTGGTTTTGAAATTACACTATCCATTATTCCAAGAATTTCTAAACGAGCCTGTTTTGCTTTTTGTAAACCGGAATAAATAGTATCAAGATTTATTCCTTGAATTTTTAAATCCAGTTGTACAGCAGTAATTCCATCTTTTGTACCGGCAACCTTAAAATCCATATCTCCACAATGATCTTCCATACCTGCTATGTCAGTTAGAATAATTTCTTTATTTTCATCCCGAATCAATCCCATAGCTATTCCAGCAATACTTTTTGAAAGTGGAACACCGGCATCAAATAAAGCAAGAGAAGCACCACATACACTTGCCATTGAAGAAGAACCATTTGATTCCAAAATATCAGAAACCAATCTTATTGTATACGGAAATTCTTTTTCAGAAGGAAGTAGTGGATAAATTGCTTTTTTTGCAAGTGCTCCATGACCTATTTCTCTTCTTGAAGGACCTCTATCTATTTTAATGTCTGATGTTGCAAATCCAGGAAAATTATAGTGAAATAAAAACCTTTCCTTATACTCACCTGATAATTCATCTATTAATTGCATATCCTGAGGTGTTCCAAGAGTAACAGTAGCAAGTGACTGTGTCTGACCCCTAGTAAAAATAGCAGAACCATGAGTTCTTGGTAATATATCTATTGAACAGGTGATTTTTCGCAATTCATCAAATTTTCTGTTATCAGGTCTTATGTTATTTTTAATTATAAACTCTCGTGTCATATTACCCATTAATTCATATAAAACATTATTTAACTGTTTTTCTTTAGTTTGTAATTCCGGATTATTCTCAAAAATTTGTTGTTTTAAAATATTAATTCTTTTTTGTCTCTCATTTTTATCTTGAACTGTTATTATATCCAAAATTTTCTGTTTTAAATCCTGTGAATTTATCAGAACTTTTAATTCTGGAATTATTTCAATATTTTTCAATTCAAGTTTTTGTTTACCAACTTCTTTCTGTATTTCTAATTGTAATTGATTTATTTTTTTTGTTTCATCCTGTAATTTTTTAATTACTTCAATCACTTTTTCTTCTTTTGCTTCTCTGGCACCTAATTCAAACATAACCACATCACCATTATTCAAACAGGATACAATAATATCAAAGAAGTCATTGTCTTTTTCTTTTAAACAACTAACAGGTCCATCAAATGGAATATCTGAAATCATTAATGCAGTTGATGTTCCAATTAAAGCAGGAACTTCCGGAACATTTTCTCCATCATATGAAAGAACAAGACAATTTACCTGAATTTCATATCTTCTTAAACTCTCTGGAAAAAGTGGTCTTATTGTTCTGTCTATCATTCTTGAAATAAGTATTTCCCTCTCAGATGGTCTTCCTTCCCGTTTAAAAAATCCACCTGGTATTTTACCAGCAGAATAAGTTCTCTCACGATAATCAACAGTTAAAGGTAAAAAATCACCCACATCTTCTTCTGGGATTGGTGTTTGAGATATTACAACTGTTGATAGAACTGCTGTATCACCGAATTTTACAACACAACTACCATTTGCTAATTTTGCTATATCACCTACTTCTATTACTAATTTTTTATTATTATAAATATTTAATTCTTTTTTTATCATATTTTTAGTGTCTCCATAAATTTTTTATATTCATTTGGTTTTGTCTTTTTAAAATAATTCAACAATCTTCGTCTCCTGCCAATTAATTTCATAAAACCACGTTTTGAAGAATAATCTTTTTTAGATGAATCTAAATGCCCGGCTATCTGTTTAATTCTTTCTGTTAATAGGGCAATTTGAACTTCTGTTGAACCGGTATCTTTTTCATGAATTTTATAGGAATCTACTATTTCTTTTTTCTTCTGGGATGTCAACATATTAGTACCTCCTTGTATTTTTATCAAAATGTTTTTTTATTTCATATATTTATATTCTGTACTCATAGTTTTTTACATTTTCCTGACACAATAGTATATACTGGAAAACCACTTAATTCCATACCAATAAAAGGAGAATTTTTACTCTTAGAAACAAAATCAGTTATTTTTTTTGTTTTATTTATATCAACTATAGTTATATCAGCAATATTACCTATTTTTAAACTTCCTCTTTTTGAAAGATTAAATATTTTTGCTGGATTGGATGTAATTTTTGATACAACATTTAACAATGAAATTTTGTTTTTTTTAACAAGTTGAGTAATTGTTAGAGGAAGTAATGTTTCAAGTCCTATTATACCAAAAGGTGCCAGATTATATTCTTTATTTTTCTCTTCTTCTGTATGTGGTGCATGGTCTGATGAAATACAATCAATAGTTCCATCTCTTAAACCTTCAATTATTGCTTCTACATCTTGTTTTGTTCTCAGTGGTGGATTTACTTTTGTGTTTGTATTAAAATTTCTTACTTCTTCATTTGTTAAAGTAAAATAATGAGGACAGGTATCACAGGTTATATTAATTCCTTCTTTTTTTGCTCTCCTTATCAATTCAACAGAATTCATTGTTGAAACATGTGTTATATGTAAAAGACCTTTTGTCAATTTTGCAAGTATTATATCCCTTGATACCATTATTTCTTCTGATTCTTTTGGTATTCCTTTTAAACCAAGTAAAGTTGAAATATAACCTTCATTCATAACACCATCTTTACTTAAATTCAGATCCTCACAATGAGATATAACAACCAAATTAAACATTTTTGCATATTCAAATGCTCTTCTTGCTATTAGTGAATTCATAATTGGATTACCATCATCTGAAATTGCTATTACACCTGCTTTTTTTAATTCACCTATTTCTGCAAGTTCTTTACCTTCCTGTCCTTTAGTAACAGCACCAACAGGAAAAATATTTACCACACCTTCATTCTTTGCCTTTAATAAAATAAATTCTACTGCAGTTTGATTATCAATTACCGGATGGGTATTTGCCATACAGAAAACACTTGTTATACCACCTGCAAGGGCTGCTCTTGTTCCACTATAAATTGTTTCTTCTTCTTCATGTCCCGGTTCTCTTAAATGAGTGTGAATATCAATAATACCCGGTATTACAATAAATCCTTTTGCATCAATTATCTTTATATTTTTTTTAATATTTATTCTTTTTGATACAGAAATTATTTTATCATCAGAAATCAGTATATCATATTCTGAATCAATTTTATTTTCCGGATCAATCACATGTCCATTTTTTATCAATAATTTCATTTAATGTACTCCTGCAAGTAAATATAAAACAGCCATTCTTATAGCAACTCCATTTGTTACCTGTTCATTTATAACTGAATTAACTGAATCAGATATTTCAGAAGTTATTTCTATTCCTCTATTCATAGGACCGGGATGTAATATAATAACATCCTTTTTTGCCAACTTTATTTTTTCTTTATCCATACCATACAATAAACTGTATTCTCTTACTGATGGAAACATATTTTCTTGCTGTCTTTCAAACTGCACTCTCAAAATATTTATCACATCAGCATCTTTCAGTGCATCTTCTACTTTATAACATACTTTTACACCTGTTTTCTCTATTTCATATGGAATAAGTGTTGGAGGACCGCACACAACAATTTCAGCACCCAGTTTTGTTAAACCCCATATATTTGATCTTGCAACTCTTGAGTGCAGTATATCACCAATAATTGCTATTTTTAAACCTTTTATAGTTCCTTTTTTCTCTCTGATAGTAAACATATCTAACAGTCCCTGGGTTGGATGTTCATGTACTCCATCTCCTGCATTTATTACATGAGATGATATATTCCTTGCCAGAACATGTGGTGCTCCTGACATACTGTGTCTTATAATAATGAAATCTGCCTTCATTGCTTCCAATGTTTTACCTGTATCAATTAAACTCTCACCTTTTTGAACACTTGAAGTGCTAACATTAATATTTACTGTATCAGCACTTAATCTTTTTGCTGCAAGTTCAAAAGATGTTCTTGTTCTTGTTGAATTTTCATAAAATAACAATACAACTGTTTTTCCTCTTAATGTAGGAACTTTTTTTATTGAACGTGTAAACAGTTCTTTAAAAGAAATTGCTGTATCAAGAATTAATTGAATTTCTTCTTTAGTTAAATACTGTAATCCGAGTAAATCTTTTGATTTTAATTTCATTTTTTAATTAATAATATCTGGTCATTTTTATCAATCTCTCTAAGTTTTACCTGAATTTCATCTGTATAAAATGTTTGAATTTTTTTACCGCAATAATCCGGTTGAATAGGAATTTCTCTATGACCCCTATCAATTAAAACTGCCAAAAGAATTTTCAATGGACGACCCAAATCCATTATAGCATCAAGAGCACATCGTATACTTCTACCTGTATATAAAACATCATCTACTAATATAATATTTTTATTGTTAATATCAAATGGTATATTTGTCTCTTTTGCAATTGGTTGTTTATCTATACTGTTTATATCATCCCTGTAAAATGTAATATCTAATGTTCCTAAAGGTATATCAATTTTTTTGATTTTTTTAATTTTAGAAATTATCCTGTTTGCAATATATACACCTCTTGTTAAGATACCAATGAATCCTAATGATTTTAGTTCAAAATTATCATTGATAATTTTTTCTGTTATATTATCTATTAAATTCTGTATTTCTTTAGTTTTTAAAATTACTGTTTTTTTATTCATTTTTTTGTTTATTATAATTTATTTTTCAAAGAATTTTTCCATAAACTTTTTAGTTTATCTATATCCTCATTTATAATTATTCTGTTATTTAAACCTTTAACAATAAATTTTTTATGTTTTTTTATTCTTCCTATTAAACAGAATACATTTTTTTTCATTAATTTTTCAAATTTTTCTTTATTTTCTTTTTTTACTTCTACAATAAACCTTGAATTTGATTCTGAAAACAATATAATTAAATTTGCAATATTTTTATCCTGTTTTTTTAATTTTTCAATTTCTTTATCTACTTTAACTCCATTTAAATTTATTTCTGCACCTAATCCACCAGAAAAACACATCTCTCCCAATGCAACACTAATCCCACCCTCAGAACAATCATGACAGGACAATATTAAATTTTGTTTTATTGCTCTATTTACTGTAATCATAAGTTTTCTTGCTGTTATGGGATTAACCTTAGGAACATCAGTTGTGCGGAATTTGAGTATTTTATAAAAAAGTGAGCCACCAAGTTCATTTTTTGTTTCTCCAAGTAAATAAATTAAATTTTCTGGTTCTTTAAAATACATACTTATACATTTTTTTATATCATCTATAATCCCTATTCCAGAAATCAATAATGTAGATGGAATTGAATGATACTGTAGTTTTTCATCCATATAATCATTATTAAGTGAATCTTTACCGGAAATAAATGGTGTCCTGTAAACTTTTGCTATATCATAACATGCCTGACATGCTCTAACCAATCCTGCTAACTGATGTTTATTTTCAGGTCTGCCCCAGCAAAAATTATCAAGAAGTGCAACTTTGTTTATATCTGTTCCAACACAAACTAAATTTCTTAGTGTTTCATCAATAGCACTTGCTGCCATCCAATAAGGATCTATTTTACCATATTCAGGATTTATTCCACATGCAATACTTATTCCTTTAAATGAATTTTTTATATTATTTATCCATAAAACACAAGCATCTCCCGGTCCTGTATCATTAATATCTCTGTTTTGTAATGGTTTTAAAACTGTCTGTCCTTGAACTTCATGATCATATTGCTGGATAATCCATTCCTTTGAACATACATTTAAATCAGAGAAAATGTCATAAAGAATGGATTTATATGTTAAATTTCTATTTTTCAAAATACCGGATATATTTTTTTGGTTTTCATATTTACTATCAAATTTCCAGACACACTCATAATGTCTTTTCGGTAATCCATTATGTAAAAAATTCATATCAATATCACATATTTTTTTATTTTTATAGAATACTTCTAATTTTTTGGTATTAGTGAATCTACCGAGAACAAATGCTTCAACGTCTTCATTTTGAAATATTTTTAAGATTTTTGAAAGATTTTTTTCTTTAACAGATAAAACCATTCTTTCCTGTGCTTCTGAAAGCCATATTTCCCATGGAAGTAATCCTTTATATTTTAATGGAACTCTATCCAGAAATACTCTTGCACCACAATTCTTACCAAGTTCACCAACAGCACTTGAATATCCACCTGCACCACAATCAGTTATACCGGTGTATAAATCCATATCTCTTGCTTGTAAAACAGTATCCATAACTTTTTTTTCTATTATTGGATTTCCTATCTGAACAGGACTTAAAGGAGTATTTTTATCAAGTGCCAGAGAAGAAAAAGTTGCTCCATGAATACCATCCCTGCCTGTTCTACCACCAACAGATATAATATAATCACCGGATGAGACCTTTTTAAAACTTTTATTTTTTGGTATTATTCCAACAGTTCCACAGTATACAAGGGGATTATAAACATAACCTTCATCAAACAATACAGCACCATTTGCTGTTGGAATTCCCATACGATTTCCATAATCCCTAACACCACTTACTACACCTTTAAAAATTCTTTTTGGATGAAAAACACCTTTTAATAATTTTTTGTGTGAATAATCAAGCGGACCAAAACAAAAAATATCTGTATTTAAAATTGGTTTTGCTCCTTTACCAACACCAAGAATATCCCTTATCACACCACCAATACCTGTTGCTGCACCACCGTATGGTTCTATTGCTGATGGATGGTTATGTGTTTCAACCTTAAAAGCAATTCCATAGTTCTTATCAAATTCAATTATTCCTGCATTATCTTTAAATACAGATACACAAAATTTTTTGTTTAATTCTTTTGTAATTTTAAAAATGGTTTCTTCTAATAAATTATTATACAATTTAGTTAATGGTAATATATCATCTTTAGAGGTTTCAGATTTATATTCAATTTTTGCTGTTAAAGTTTTGTGTTTACAATGTTCTGACCATGTCTGGGCTATTGTTTCAAGTTCAATATCAGTTGGATTGCGTCCTTTTTTATTAAAATAATTTTTGATTGTTTTCATTTCTTCAAGATTAAGAGCAAGTAAATTTTTTTTACTTATCTCTAAAAGTTGTTTATCATCAACATCAGTAATATTTATTGTTCTTACTTTCATATTTAATATATATAATAATTCTGTATAACAGTATTTGCAAGTAATCTCTCACTTATTTTAATTATATTATCTTTTGAAATATTTCCTTTTATATAATATCTAAATCCGGTATGAACCTCTCTAACTGTTTTAATTCCAATATCTCTTATTGCTTTAAAAGAACTTTCACCAACAGAATCTGTTACACCTTTTTTATAAAAAATATCCACAATATATTTGAAATTTTTTTTATCTGGTTTATTTATTATTTTTCCTTCCTGTATTACAGTATCAACTAAAAGTTCTTTTAAAATCATATCAAGATGTTTTTTTGTAAAATAACCATATAATATATAAAGATCAGAAGTATCTATTTCTTCAATTGTTTTTATTCCAAGATCAATAATATCATGTTTTATTGCTTGTGCTTTTGCATTGTAAACATTCTGTTTGTTTTTTACTTCTATTACATATTTATCCATATTTTTTAATTATACAAAAATTTTTTTAACATAACAAAAAATTTCTTCAGGTTTAATCTGTTTCAAACATTTTACTGTTTTACATTCAGGAAATTTACCGTATTTGTAGCAAGGACTGCACTCTAAATTTTTATAAAAATAAGTATGATTCGCTCCAAAAGGAACTTTATCTAATGGAGATGTTGGACCAAAAATTGATATGGTTGAAATATCAAAAGCACCGGCAATGTGTAACAATGCAGAATCATTTGTTATTATTAATTTACAGTTTTTCAATAAAATCATAGTTTCTCTTAAAGAAGACTAAAACTAGTGCAGAAAATGGGGCTCACTCCCGTGCAGGTACCCCAGGATGAATGACAATAAAACCTGAATGTATTCCTGTTTTAATTAAGAACTCTTTTGCCTGATGGATATCTTTTTCTGTTAACCAGAATTCAAGTTCCTGTCTATCACAGGAAACCCTCATCTTATCCCTCTCCCTTTGAGGAAGAGGAAAGGGTGAGGGTAATTTTTGTATCAGCTCTAAAAAACATTCCACTTCATGTTTATTCCTGTTATGTTTTACAACATCTGTAAATAAAAAATGCTTGTACTGTTTCTAAGTATTAATAAAACCTATCCGTCTTTTAGCGCCAGAAAAAAACTCAATAATGCTGAAGTTCTTAACCACTGGTCAGCGTCTATTGTAACATCAAACTCTTTTTTATGCAGTGTAAAGATAAAGTTTAATAATTTGAACTATGTGATAAAATAGCATCCATACTAATGATATAATAATAATTGCTTTGCAAAGCATATTTAAATCTCTTTAAATATGCTATCCCCAATCCCAATTTTTTTCTCTGTGTATAACCTCTAAATTGATGTCATTGCGAGTCCGCCTAAGGCGGACGAAGCAATCTCGTTTTAATTCTTCTACTATTTCCCCGGTACCATCAGGAGAACTGTCATCTATAATAAGTAAATCTACATAAATATTGTTATTTTTAACTATATGTTCTCTTAGTATCCGAATTTCATCAATAAGTTTTAAAATATTATCTTTTTCGTTATAAGTTGGAATAATTATTATTACTCTCATAATTTTGTAGGACGGAGGAAATTACCTTTAAGTCGAAATTTCCTCCGTCCCTATTTTCCCATAGATTTTTAATGTCTCTTCAGCAGCTTTTTCCCAGCTGAACTTCCTGACCTGTTCAAAACCTTTTTTTCTTAAAGTTTCCTGTAACTGACTGTTCCCGAGCAATTCTATTATGTTCCATGCAATTTCTTCTATATTACCGGGGTCGACTTTAATTGCAGCATCACCGACTACTTCTGGAAGAGAAGAAGTATTTGCCACTATTACAGGTAATCCACACGCCATCGCTTCAAGCGGTGGTAATCCAAATCCTTCATAAAATGATAGGAATACAAAGATATCCGCTGCATTAAACAAAAGAACCAGGTCCTCATTAGAAAGAAGACCAGTAAAAAATACACTATTATTCAAGTTCAGTTTTTCAACTAACTCATAGGGTTCTTTATATCGGGTATCTTTTTTACCTGCAATAACCAGATTTATATCCTTATTTTTAGACTGTACTATATTGAAAGCTTTTATAATACCAATGAGATTTTTTGAAGGGTCCTGCCTGCCAACATAGAGCAGTATTTTCCCCTTTTCTGGCAGATTTAACTTTTTTTTAAGCGCTTTCACCAATTCAAGAGAATCCACTTTCCTGAACTTTTCAGTTTCAACACCTAAATATACAACATCCACCTTACTCGCACATTCAGGAAAAACTTTTTCAATATCTTTTTTTGTATTTTGAGAATCACTTATTATCGAATCAACCTTGTTAAGTATTATCTCTGTGATTTTTTTATATACAGGGTAGACTTTTGCTTTTTTTGACCTGTAGCACCATTGTGGAAATAAGTATGGTATCAAATCATGAACAGTAATTATGATTTTATATCTATTAAAAAAAATAGGAATCATAAAATTTGTTGAATGTAAAATATCAATTTTTCTATTATTCAAAACAAAAGCCAGTAATATCTGACTTTTAAATGAAAAAGGGCCATATTTAACATTAATAAAATTCAGTTTGTCATTGCGAGTCCGCCTAAGGCGGACGAAGCAATCTCGTCTTTGCTCTATATATTCCAATATTACTTCTTTTGTCTCTTCCTTATCATAAATTAAAAAATATTCATTTTCCTTATCAACAGTAAGCAGGTTCTTTACCAGGTTTAAAGTATAATTTCTTATCCCACCAGTATCAGTTGTAATCCACCTGCAATCAATTGCTATTTTCATAAAGTGTCAGGCACTACAATTGTGCATAAATATCTAATGTCTCCATAGCACATTTTTCCCAGCTGAATTTCTTTGCCTGTTCCAACCCCTTATTTATTAAATTTTCTCTCAAAACTTTATCTGCAATTAATCTTTCCATTTGTAATGATAAATCAACTACACTGTAAGGATCAACCTTTATCCCTGCATCTCCAACTACTTCTG
>Ga0272448_1006561_pt1 | contig 12549 bp, 8 predicted proteins | sample YNPCB0191_FD_202220 | JGI IMG/M metagenome (GOLD analysis project Ga0272448, IMG submission 202220) | Hot spring sediment microbial communities from Yellowstone National Park, WY, United States - YNP-CB-019-1 | ecosystem: Environmental > Aquatic > Thermal springs > Hot (42-90C) > Sediment... | reverse complement strand
TACTCGGGCACGCGGAAGGCCGGCTGCGGCCCCGACACCGATTGCGTGAAAACCGCCGACGTCACCGCGGCCAGCACGACCGCGCCCAGCCCGCCGCCGCTGCCGATCTCGCCCAGCACGATCTCCAGCGCGAAGAAGACGCCGGCGATCGGCGCGTTGAACGCGGCGGCGATACCGGCCGCAACGCCCGCGGCCACCAGGGTGCGGGTCCAATCGTCGGAGAAGCGCAGCTTTTGGCCCACGAACGAACCGAGGTTGGCGCCGACCTGGACCGAAGGATCCTCCGGCCCGACCGAAGCGCCGCTGCCGATGGAGAGCGCCGCGGCGACCGTCTTCATGGGCGCCAGGTGATATTCCAGCCGGCCGCCGGCCAGCGCCACGGCCTCCATCACGCCGGCCACCCCGTGATAGCGCTCGTGGCCCACAAAGCGCTGCCATAGCCAGCCGACCACCAGCCCACCGATGGCTGGCAGCAATGCCACGGTCCAGGGTCCCAGCCGTCCCAGTGCAGTGGCCAGCCACCCGAAGGCCGCCGTGTGCGCCCAGCCGATCATTTGCTTGAAGAGCCAGATCCCCGCGCCTGCGGCCAGCCCGACCGCCATCGCCGCGAAGCCCAGCAACATGGGGCCGGAGGGCGTCACGCGGCCCAACCAGGCACGGGCGACCTCCCTGAAACGAGCCCCGCCGGACGTGTCCGGCACATGCGAAGCGCCAGGCACGTGGGCGCTTTCAGACCACGCCATGCGCATGTCTCCGAAGACAGATTTGCGCTGCGCAGTATACTACGATTTTTGCGTCAAGGGCGAATCGGCCTTGACAGCATGAGCCGCGACCGCCACCACGTCATCCGTGGCCTCCGTGGCCGCATCCGTGTCGTGCCCTCCGTGGCCGCATCCGTGTCGTGCGTCGTGCCCTCTCTTTGACAACTTCTCCCCGCGCGACTAAAATGACTTTGTTTGTGAAACATCCATTCACGAAGGAGCAACTATGCCCACATCGCATAGCGTCGATCTGATTCCTGTGCCTCGCCTTCTGCTGGGGCCCGGCCCAAGCACGATCCATCCGCGCATCCTGCGCGCAATGGCCACGCCCGTGGTGGGCCACATGGACCCTCAATTCCTGGCCATCATGGACGAGACCCAGGCCCTTCTTCGTCAGGTCTTTCAGACCCAAAACCGCCTGACGTTGACACTCCCCGGCACAGGCACTGCCGGCATGGAAGCCGCCATCTTCAACTTCATCGAGCCCGGCGACTCGATCCTGATTTGCGTGGCCGGCTTCTTCTCCGAGCGCATGGTCGAAATCGCCTCACGCGCCACCTCTGACGTGCGGAGGGTAGACGCCCCTTGGGGCCAGCCGATCCGGCCCGAACAGGTAGAAGAAGCCCTGCGTAGCCGGCCGGCCAAAGTCGTCGCCATCGTCCATGGCGAGACCTCGACCGGCGTCTGCCAGCCGCTGGCCGAGATCGCACAGATCGTGCACCGTTACGGGGGCCTCCTGCTGGTGGATTCCGTCGCCTCCCTGGCCGGCGTCAACCTGCCCGTGGATGAGCTCGGCATTGACATCTGCTATACCGGCTCCCAGAAGTGCCTCGGCGTACCGCCTGGCCTCGCGCCGATCACCGTCGGCCCGGCCGCCGAAGAAGCATTGAAGGCGCGCAAGACGAAAGTTCAGAGCTGGTATCTCGACCTCTCTCTCATCCAGAAGTATTGGTCGTCGGAACGCGTTTACCACCACACCGGGCCGGTCAGCCTGCAATATGCCATGCTCGAAGGACTGCGCATGGTCGTCGAAGAGGGCTTGCCGGCTCGCTTTGCGCGGCACGCCGCTGCGGCCCGGCTCCTGTGGGACGGCCTGACCGACCTCGGCCTGCGCCTGTTCGTGCCGGTCGAACACCGCCTGGCGACCCTCACCACGGTCCTCGTGCCCGACGGCATGGATGACCTGATGATCCGTCGTCGGCTCCTGGAAGAGTACAACATCGAAATCGCCGGCGGCCTGGGGCCGCTGAAGGGCAAGCTGTGGCGCATCGGCCTGATGGGCCACTCGGCCCGAACCGAGAACGTGGTCACGCTTCTTGGCGCCCTCAGCCGGCTGCTCCCGGCCTGACCGTACGGCGAGCTTCAGCTCGCCCCCAAACCGCATGCATATACGGCGAGCTTCAGCTCGTCCCTGGTCGTTTCCCAGCTCGCATACGATCTGAAGCTCGCGCTACATCCGTGGAGGTCGTTATTTGACGTTGTTGCAAACGGTGAACGCACTCCTGGCCCTGGCCCTGGCGGTCTACGGCGTTCAGGCGTTCATCCTGACTGTGCTTTATCTGCGTCACCGACGCGACGCAGCCGCTCCGGCCGACATGGCGCGGCGGACCTGGCCGAAGGTGGCCGTCCAACTGCCGATCTTCAACGAGCGCCACGTGGTCGAGCGGTTGATCGATGCAGCCGCGGGCCTGGATTATCCGGCCGACCGGCTAGAGATCCAGGTGCTGGACGATTCGACCGATGACACAACCGCGCTGGCCGAAGCGCGTGCGGCCTATCATCGCGGCCGCGGCATCCATGTTCAAGTGATCCATCGCACAGATCGTGCCGGCTTCAAGGCCGGTGCACTGGCCGAAGGCTTGCGGCAGACCGATGCCGAATTCCTGGCCATCTTCGACGCCGACTTCGTGCCGCCGGCCGATTTCCTGCGCCGTGTCATCCCGCACTTCGTGGCCCGGCCCGATGTGGGAATGATCCAGACCCGTTGGGCGCACTTGAACGAGCAGTACTCGGCGTTCACGCGCGGCCAATCGCTGGCGCTCGATGCGCACTTCGTGGTGGAGCAGACCGGCCGCAACCGTGCCGGCCTGCTCATCAACTTCAACGGCTCCGGCGGCGTCTGGCGCCGGGCGTGCGTGATAGAGGCCGGCGGCTGGCAGTCCGATACCATGACCGAGGACATGGACCTCAGCTATCGAGCCCAACTCGCCGGCTGGCGTGCCCTGTACCTCCCTGATGTCGCTGTGCCTGCTGAGCTGCCGCCTCAAGTGGATGCATTCAAGCGCCAGCAGGCGCGTTGGGCGCAAGGTTCAACGCAGTGCTTGCGCAAGCTCGGCCCGGCCATCCTGCACAGCGAGTTGAGCCCAGCCCAGAAGCTGGCCGCGCTCCTGCACATCGCGGCCTACTTCACCCATCCGCTCATGCTCGGCGTGTTGTTGCTCTCCTTGCCATTGATCTGGACCGGCCGCTCGCTGCACCTGCCGCTGGCGGCCCTGATCCTGGTGAGCGCCGCGCCGCCCCTGCTTTACGCGGTCGCCCAAAGCGCGTTGCACGACCGTTGGCCTCGACGCATGTTGTATCTGCCGGTGATCATCCTGGTGGGCACCGGCATCGCGTGGAGCACCACCCGCGCCGTGTGGCAGGGGCTGATCCGTTGGGGCGGCACGTTCGCGCGCACGCCCAAGTTTCGTCTGGAAGGCCGACAAGGCCGCTGGGCCGACAGCGCCTATCGCCTGCGACCCGATTGGACGCTGATCGGCGAGGTGGCGTTGGCGCTGTACGCCATGGCCGGGATCGTCGTGGCATGGCAACGCGGCAGCTACGGCGCGATCCCCTTCCTGGCGATCTATGCCGCGGGATTCGGGCTGGTGGCCGGCCTCGGCCTGGCGCAATGGCTCGGCCGGCCCGCACCCGTTCGCCAGACCCCGGCCGTGGGGCGCTGGCGCATTCAAATGAGGTGAGAAAGACCGATGTGGCGTAGAACCTGGATCGCATTGTTGATGATAGTGACTTTCTCGGTCCTGGCGTGGGTCGTGCCGCGGCCCGGTGTGGCCGACAAGCCGATCGTGCGAGCAGTCCTCTTCTGGGCCGAAGGCTGCTCGCACTGCCATGTGGTGATTGACAAGGTCCTACCGCCGCTCCAGCTCAAATACGGCGATCAGCTCCAGATTGCCATGATCGAGGTCTCCGGTGAAAACTACGAGTACTTTCGCCAGATCGAAGACGCGGCGAAACTTCCGGCCGAGCGTCGGGGCGTGCCGGCCCTCTTCATCGGCGATCGCATCCTCGTCGGCAGCGAGGAGATCCCGCGCGAGCTGCCTGGCCTGATCCAGAAGTACCTGGCGGCCGGCGGCGTAGACTATCCCCCGTTGCCCAACCTGGCCGCCCATTTGCCCGAAATCGCGTGTGGATCGGGCCTGGACCGGCCGGCCACGCCCTGCCCGGAGCCGACCGCTCCTGCCGCGGCACTGGCTTCGGCCTCTGTCAAGGCGTCTGCCGATGGTTCATCCCTTGCCGCGGCCGGAATCACATCGTCCGTGCAGAACGAAACGCGGTCGGTCTCGCAAGGTTTTGAGCTGGCCACCGCCGTGGCGGGATTCCTGGCCCTGTCTTTCCTTTACGCCTTGATCGCAACGGTGCTGGCGGGCCTGGGACGCAACGTCATCGTCCTCCCTCACTGGACGGAGGCTCTCATCCCGATTCTGTGTCTCTTGGGATTGGGAGTGGCCGGCTACCTGACCTTCGTGGAGACGCAAAACGTCGAGGCAATCTGCGGGCCGGTAGGGGATTGCAACAGCGTGCAGGCCAGTCCGTATGCCCGATTGTTCGGCATTTTACCTGTGGGCGTGTTGGGCCTGGCGGGTTACTGCGCCATCTTCATTGCGTGGGCGACGGCGCGTTGGGGTGACGGCGTGACCGCCTTTTATGCACCGATGGCCCTGCTTGCCATGGCCATGTTCGGTGTGCTCTTCTCTCTCTATCTGACCTATATCGAGCTGGCGGTGATCCTGGCCGTCTGCATCTGGTGTTTGACCTCGGCCGTGCTGATGGCGCTGATCCTGATCCTGGCGGTCGGCCCGGTGTTGCGCACTCTGCGGGACGAGTCGTAACACAAGCCGCCGGCGTTGCAGCCACGCCTCTGTAACGCAGTGGCGGATTGCACCGTCGCCTGATCCAGGCGGTCGAGGAGCCGGGCTTCGCGACGGTGGCCCAGGGTGATGCACGCAACATCACCCTGGGCGAGACCTTGCTTGCGGACGAGATGTTTTACCCGGAGCCGGAGACGGCGTGCGGGGACGGTTCGTGCCGGTCGTGTCCGCCGGTGAATACCGGCAGGTGTTTGGCCGCGAATGCGAACGCTACCACGCCGCCCGTCAATAGCGCCAGGGTGATCGCAAACTCCATCCAGCTCGGAAAATAGCTGCCGCGGTTGGCTGCCACCAGGCTCGGCACGGCCAGATTCACCCGGTTGGCGATCACGCCGATCACCACCAGCGCCTGCGTCGCCAGCAGCTTCCCCCGCGACGCGCGCACGGCCGGCGTCAGCAGCAGCGCTGCCGGCAGCAGCACGGTCAACCCCAGCTCCAACAGCCAGGTCAGGTCGGTCCACTCGAACGGCGCCAGCGCCGTCCACGCGCCCCGGATCGTCACGTCGGCTACTTTGATGACGGCATAGATCAGCAGCACGACCGCGGTCGCCCGCGCCACGGTGTTCAGCAAGTCCATATGCGCGTCCCGGCGCATGAACTTCGCCGACAGCAGCGACTCCACCGTCACCATCGCCAGGCCCACGGCCACCGCCGAAGTGAAGAAGAGCACCGGGAAGATCGGCGTGTACCAGAGCGGGCTCAGCTTCTCCGGGAAGATCAGGAACATGGAGCCGAGGGACGACTGATGCATGGTGGAGAGGGTGATGCCCAGGATGATCAGCGGGATGCTGATGGCGCGCAGGATGCGCTGCGGCCGGGGCATGCGCAGCCGCTCGAACACCACCGGCGCGAACTCCAGCGCCAGCACCGTCGTGTAGGTCATGACGCACCAGGCCACCTCGAACAGCACCGAATGCGGGTTCCAGTAGATGATCGCGTGCCAGATGCGCCACGGCTGGCCGATGTCGTAGAGCAGCCCGAAGATGACCAGCAGATAGCCCAGGAACGCGGTCAGGATGGCCGGCCGCAGCAGCGGCTCATAGCGTTCGCGATGGAAGATGTGCACCGTGGCCGCGATGACGAAGCCGCCGGCCGCCAGCGCCACGCCCGACATCACATCGAAGCCGATCCACAGCCCCCACGGCGCCAGGTCGTTCAGGTTGGTCGAAGCCCCCAGCCCGCGGAAGAAGCGCACGACGCTGGCGTACGCGCCGATCGCCAGGATCATGCCGGCCACGGCAAACGCGGCCGTAACGCGCGGGGTCATGGTGAAGCCCAGGAAGACGCGCGGCCTCTGCGGCCGCCACGGACGTGTCAGTGCACTCATCCTTGCACCTCCTCCAGCGGATCCGCGGGCGGATCATCGGTCGTCACCGCCACCGGCGCCGGTTCCTGCCTGGCGGCTCGTTGTCGCTCCAGGCCGCGCTGGCGCCGCGTGATCAGGTAGGCGAAGGTCATCAGCCCGGCCGTGCCGCCGGCCACCGCCGGCACCAGCGACATGACGGCCCAGGTCTTGGTCGGCAGCGGGTAGAGCGGCAACGCCGCCGGGAAGCCGATGGCCGCGAACGGCACGTCGGACAGATACAGCACGGCCGTGCCGCCCACCTCGTGCTCGCCGTAGACGTGATCCACGTAGCGGTCGGGCCGGGCCGCGATGCGTTGATGGGCTTCCGCCAGCAGCTCCTCGCGCTGGCCGAACTTGATCGCTCCGGTCAGGCACGCCTTCGCGCACGCGGGTTGCTCTCCCTCGGCCAGCCGCTCCGCGCACATGGTGCACTTGCCGATCAACGGCGTGGCGCTGTCCCACTGGTAGCGGGGCACGTTGAAGGGGCACGCCGTCATGCAGTAGCGGCAGCCGATGCAGCGTTTCGCGTCGTAGATGACCGGCCCCTCGGCGGTCTTCCGCAGCGCGGCCACCGGACACACCGAGGCGCACGCCGGCTCCAGGCAGTGCATGCACTGGCGCTTGACGAAGCGCCAGACCAGCCGCTCGCGTGTCTTCGTCACCTCGTGAAACTCGATCAGGCTCCAGGTGCGCGCGGTCAGATCGGGCGGGTTGGTGCGGATGGGCCGGAAGCCGGTGCGATCGGCGGGCAGATCGTGCGCCTGCTTGCAGGCCACCTGGCACCCGCGACAGCCGATGCATTTGGTGGTGTCAATCAAGAATCCGTAGCTCATACGATCCTCCTCACGCGCGCCGGATGTCGCACAGGAACGCCTTGTACTCCGGGATCAGGGTGTTGGCGTCCCCGACGTTCGGGGCCAGGACGTTGGCGCTTTGGCCCACACTCAGGCCGGTGTAGCCCCAGTGCCACGGCATGGCGATCTGGTGTACCGTGCGGTTGCCGAGATAGAACGGCTCCAGCCGCCGGGTGACGACGACCTGCACTTCGATGGCGCCGCGCGCGGTCTCGATGATGGCCTTGTCGCCGCTGCGCAACCCTTTCTCTTTCGCCAGCTCCTCGCTGATCTCCACGAACATCTGCGGGAAGAGCTCGACCAGCCAGGGCAGGTTGCGCGTCATCTGGCCGGCCTGCCAGTGCTCGCTCAGCCGATAGGTGGTGGCGATGATGGGGTAGCGGCCAGGATCCCCGCGCTGCTGGATCTCCTTGGCCCACAGCGCGATGGTCGGGTTGTTCTGCTGGCTGGAAAGCACATTGGCCACCGGGCTTTCCCACGGCTCGTAATGCTCCGGCAGCGGGCCGTCCACCAACCCCTGCCCGAAGAGCCGGGCCCGGCCTTCGGCCGTCATGATGAAGGGCAGTTTGGCCTTGGACGGATCCACCGCCAGGGGCGGATAGCCGCCATCGGGCACGTCGCCGACCCATTTTTCGCCGTTCCAGCGGATGACGGCCCGCTTGGGATCCCACGGCTGGCCGTTCAGGTCCACCGAGGCGCGGTTGTAGATGATGCGGCGGTTCATGGGCCAGCTCCAGGCCCAGTTGCTGTAGAGGCCGATGCCGGAGGTGTCCTTATCGTCGCGGCGCGCGGCCTGGTTGCCCGCCTCGGTGAAGCTGCCGCAATAGATCCAGCAGCCGCTGGAGGTGGTGCCGTCGTCCTTCAGGTTGGCGAAGCCGGTGAGCAGCTTGCCGGTCGTCAGGTCGTAGCCGTTGATCTCGCGCGCCACCTGGTTCGGGTCAGGGTGCTCGCCGTAGTCCCAGGTCAGGTCGGTGATGGCCTGCGCGTGCGGCCCGCCCTCGTTGGCGTACAGCTCCTTTAGCCGGCGCATCAGCCCCGCGATGATGGCCAGGTCGTCGCGCGCTTCGCCGGGCGGTTCGGCCCCTTTCCAGCGCCACTGCATCCAGCGGCCGCTGTTGGTGATGCTGCCCTCCTTCTCGAAGGAGGCCGCGGCCGGCAGCAGGAAGACCTCGGTCTGGATTTTGGTCGGATCCACGCCCGGCCGCTTCCAGTGCGCAGCCGTCTCCGTCTCCCACAGGTCCACGGCCACCAGCCATTCCAGTTTGTCCAACGCCTCGCGCGTGAGCGTCAGGTTCGGCCCGCCGACGGCCGGGTTCATGCCCCAACACAGCAGCCCGCGGATGGCGCCGTCGTACAGGGCGTTGAAGAGCGTCAACCAGGAGTAGTTGGCGCCGACGCTGGCCTTGGGCAGGTTGGCGAAGGCGAAGTCGTTCTCCGGCCGGGCCGCAGCGCCGTACCACGCCTTGAGCAGGCTGACGATGTATTTGGGCGTGTTGCTCCACCAGTTGGCGCTCAACGGGTCGTTGGTCTTCGGCGTCGTGCGGCCGATGTAGTCGGCCAGGGTGACGTCCGAGGCTATCGGCGCCTTCAGATAGCCCGGCAGGTTGCCCCACAGCAGGCCGTGGTCGGTGGAGCCCTGCACGTTGGACTCCCCGCGCAGCGCGTTGATGCCGCCGCCGGCAATGCCGATGTTGCCCAGCAACAGTTGCAGGATGCCGTAGGCGCGGATGATCTGCGTGCCGTAGGTGTGCTGCGTCGCGCCCATCGCGTAGAGGATCGTGCCGGCCTTGTCGGGCGCGCCGGTGGCCGCGAAGGTCTCGCAGACGGCGTCAAACCGCTCGCGCGGCGTGCCGGTGATCTTGACCACGGTGTTGACGGTGTAGCGGGCAAAATGGCGGCGCAGGATCTGGAACACGCAGTTGGGGTCCTGCAGGGTCGGATCGCGCTTGGGGATCCCCTTGTCGTCGAGCTGATAGGCCCAGGTCGTCCGATCGTAGGTCCGTTTGACCGGGTCGAAGCCGGAGAAGAGGCCGTCGAGCACGTCGGGCCCGCGGTAATCGGGGTTGATCAGATAGCTGGCGTTGGTGTATTCGCGCAGATAGGTCAGGTTGTAGCGCTCCGGATGGTGCTGCATGTCCTCCAGCACGTAGTGGATCATGCCGCCGACGAAAGCGATGTCGGTGCCGGAGCGCATGGGCGCGTAGATGTCGGCGTGGGTGGCGGTGCGGGTGTGCCGCGGATCCACGACGATCAATTTCGCGCCGCGCGCCTGCGCCTCTTCGACGTATTTGAACGACATGGGGTGGTTCGCCGCCGCGTTGCTGCCGATGATCAGGATGCAGTCGCTGTTGGCGATGTCGTTCCAATGGTTGGTCATGGCCCCTCGACCGAAGCTTTCCGCCAAACTGGCGACGGTGGAGGAGTGTCAGAGGCGCGCCTGGTGTTCCAGGTAGACCAGGCCCAGGGCTCGCATCGCCTTGCTCAACAGATAGCACTCTTCATTGTCCAGCGCCGCGCCGCCGATAGACGCGATCGCCTCGGTGCGGTTCACGGCCTTGCCCGCGTCGTCGAAGCGCCGCCACGAGCTGTCGCGCGTGGCCTTGATGCGCCGGGCGATGCGGTCAATGGCCCAGTCCCAGCTCACCTCTTGCCATTCGGTTCCGCCGGGCGGCCGGTAGAGGGGCTTCGTCAGCCGCTTGGGGTTGTCTGCGATCTGAGCGATGGCCGACCCCTTGCTGCACGCGGCCCCGCGGTTGATGGGGTGCTGCGGATCGCCTTCGATGTTGGTCACCTTCCCGTTCACGGCGGTGACCAGGAAGCCACAGCCGCAACCGCAGAAGGGGCAGATGGTCGGGGTGACCTTTTCGCCGGCCACGGGCGCTTTGCCGGCCGCCTCGGCCAGTGAGGGCGCAGCCGGCGCCAGGCCGGCCGCCAGCGTGGCCGCAGCCGATCCGCGGACCACGGTCTGAAGAAACTTCCGACGTGAAACAGGCATCGCAGACCTCCTTCGTGCAAGTGGCAATCGGGCCCGAGTTCACGGTTCGGCGTAGTCGCGCAACGTCCGATAGCGCTCGATCACGTATTGTTGCTCCGAGATGATCGCTTTGACGACGTCCCCGATGGAAACCAGGCCCACCAGCTTGCCCATGTCCACTACTGGCAGGTGGCGCACACGATGAGTGGTCATCAAGGCCATGCACTCCTCGACCGTGGTCGTGGGGAGGACAGTGATCACCTTCTCGGTCATAATGGAGCGCACGGGGGTGTCCCGGGAGGCGCGGCCTTTGAGGATGACCTTGCGGGCGTAGTCGCGCTCCGACATGATGCCCACAATTCGCTCGTCCTCAAGCACCACGACCGCGCCGATCTCGTGTTTGGCCATCAGTTCCAACGCCTCGAAGACCGTCGTGTCGGGCGTGACCGACCAGACCTGACGGCCTTTCACTTTGAGGATGTCCTCAACGGTTCGCAGCGCGCGATTCATGGTTCCCTCCTACCTGTTTGATCCAGGTTTCACCGGGTAAAAACGATTGCATTCGCCGCCATGACCATGTATAATATATCAGACTCGCGTTGATAAATCGTGAATTTTCGGGCTTCTTGATCTGAATTGCACAAATTCGCGCCGGATATTCGTGTCTTTTAACGCAAAGGGGGGCCGCATGGCAGGGGCATTGCGCCTGGAGTGCCTGGGCGGGCTTCAGATCACTCATGACGGCGCGCCGGTGACCAGCTTCGTATCGGTCAAGGCGCCGGCCTTGCTCTGCTACCTGGCCGTTACCGGCCGGCCGCAGTTCCGCCTGGTCCTGGCCGGCCTCCTGTGGGGCGATCTGCCCGAAGAAGACGCCTGCGCGAATCTCCGCAAAGTCCTCTCCAACCTGCGCGACCTGGTCGGCGACCACCTCATCATCACTCCGCATACCGCCGCCTTCGACCGGCAAAGCGCGTATTGGCTGGATGTGGAAGCGTTTTTGGAACGGGTAGAAAAGGGATTGGCCAAATCGGGAAACGAGGAAGCCGACCGTCCAGATGCGGCGGATTCGCTTCGGGCTTTTGAGCCTTCTGGTTTTTCGTATCTCCTCGAAGCTGCCGACCTCTACCGCGGCGATTTTCTGGATGGCTTCTATGTGCGCCATGCGCCGCTGTTCGAAGAGTGGGTGTTGGGCCAGCGCGAGGGGCTGCGGCGATTGGCCGGGATGGTGTTGAAACGGTTGGCTGACCACTATGCCGGCCGCGAAGAATTGGAGCGAGCCATCGAGTATACAGACCGACTTCTGAAGCTGGAGCCCTGGCAGGAAGAGGCGCACCGTCAGATGATGAGCTTGCTGGCGCGCAAGGGAGAGCGCAGCGCGGCCCTGGCCCAATACGAGATCTGTCGCCGCCTGCTTCGGGCGGAACTACACGTTGAGCCGACGATGGAGACGACGGCCCTTTATCGGCGCATCCAGGCCATGGGCGCAGCCCGACCGCACAACCTGCCGGCGCCTGTGACCTCGTTCGTCGGCCGCAAGGAAGAGCTGGCGCTGATCGCCGAGCGGCTGGCCGATCCGCACTGCCGCCTGTTGAGCATCCTGGGGCCCGGCGGGGTGGGCAAGACGCGGCTGGCGCTGGAGGCCGCCGCCGCAGCCAGAGACCGGAGCGATGATGGCTTCCTGGATGGCGTTTTCTTCATCCCGTTGTCGGCCGTCCACTCGCTGCCGACGCTTGCCGCCGCCATTGCGGCCGCGCTGGGGTTTGCCTTGCCGGCCGGCGCCGATTCCCCGACCGAGCTGCTACGCCGTTTGCGGGATCGGTATCTGCTGCTGGTTTTGGACGGCTTTGAGCATCTGATGGTCGAAGCGAGTTTTCTCGCCGTCATCCTCCAGCACGCGCCGGGGGTCAAGATAATGGTGACTTCTCGGCACCGCTTGAATCTGGCCGGCGAGTGGTCTCTGGAGTTGGACGGGCTGCCGCACGCGCCCTTGGGCCAACGAGAAGGCCTGGAGAGCTACAGCTCCCTTCAGCTCTTTCTTCAACGCGCACGGCAGGCGCGGCCCGACTTTGCGCCATCGGCACCCGACTTGCAAGCAATCGCCTTCATCTGTCAGTTGGTGGAGGGATTGCCGCTGGCGATCGAGCTGGCCGCCGCCTTGACCAGATTCATGTCTTGCGCGGAGATCGCGCAGGCCGTGGAAAGCAGCCTGGATGCGCTGGCTGTTTTCGAGCGCGATCTACCGGCGCGTCATCGCAGCATACGCGCTGCGTTCGAGCATTCATGGCGCCTGCTCACGTCGGCCGAACAACAGGCTTTGCGCCGGCTGGCTGCCCTGCCCACCGAATTCACCGCGGAATTGGCAGAGCAGGCTGCCGATGTCAGCCGGCCTCTGCTGATTGCTTTGGCCGATAAATCGTTGTTGCGCCGCGGAGCAACGGGCAATTACTCGTTGCATGATCTGTTACGG